>JAANMY010002659.1_pt1 | contig 16342 bp, 12 predicted proteins | sample 7279691 | NCBI WGS metagenome assembly JAANMY01 (sample SAMN14094543, study PRJNA606508) | bioreactor metagenome | isolation source: A lab-scale SPAN reactor treating ammonium-rich wastewater day 388 | place: Ireland: Galway | collected 2018-02-07
GCTTTTATTTACCGGTTTAAAGGTTTTACCGCCTTGTTTTACTACGTCCAGTTGCAGCGCTTTAGCGGCTGCTGTCTGGGTATCTGCGGCAATAGTCCAGTATTCTTCCGGCACAAAGGCTTTTATCTCGCGCTCGCGATCTACCACCAAACGCACGGCGACCGACTGCACCCGGCCGGCAGACAAGCCGCGCGCTACTTTTTTCCACAATAGCGGCGATACCATAAAACCCACCACACGGTCTAAAAAGCGGCGCGCTTGCTGGGCATTTACCCGGTCAACATTGACTTCAGCCGGCTCTTTAAACGCATTCTGAATGGCATTTTTGGTAATTTCGTTAAACACAACCCGCTTAAAGCGCTGCTCGTCACCACCAATAATCTGCTGCAAATGCCAGGCAATGGCTTCTCCTTCGCGGTCTAAGTCCGTTGCCAGGTAGACCGTATCAGCTTTTTCCGCCAGCGCTTTTAACTCTTTAACCACCTTTTCTTTGCCGGGCAGAATCTCATAGCGGGCTTTCCAGCCATGCGCCGGATCGATACCCATGCGGTCCACCAGCGCCTGATATTCTTTTTCTTCTTTGCTCAGCGTTTTCTTACTGGCGGCCTTTTCTTTGCTGCTACTGGTGGGTAAATCGCGGATATGTCCAACACTGGACTTAACGATAAAATCGTTGCCCAAATATTTATTAATCGTTTTCGCTTTCGCCGGTGACTCTACTATAACCAGTGATTTCGCCATCTTAATACCAGGATCCCTAACATTTAGTGCATGTCTGTAATGCTGCTTTTTTAACGTATATCCGTAAACCGCAGTTGTGACAAGTGAATAAACTCATTATTATGCAAACCAGCTCATTTTAAGAGCTGTCTGGCGAAAGCTTCGCCAGAACGAATGAAGCATCCTAAGCGGCCGCAAAAATAATAATAACAGTGCCCATCCCAATTAAAGGATATAAAGCAAAAATGAAATTCTTTGAAGCAAACTTCGATGGTCTGGTAGGACCAACGCATAACTATGCCGGTTTATCTATCGGCAACGTTGCCTCGTTATCTAACGCTAAAAACACCTCCAGCCCACGCCAGGCAGCTAAACAAGGCTTAAGCAAAATGAAAGCCTTACATGATCTTGGCATGGTACAAGGCGTATTAGCACCACAAGAGCGGCCTGATGTCTACACGCTACGCCGCTTAGGCTTTAGCGGTTCAGATGCACAGGTTATTACTAATGCCGCTAAGCAAGCGCCAGCAGTGTTTAAAGCTGTTTGCTCCGCGTCCAGCATGTGGACAGCTAACGCGGCCACCATATCACCCAGTGCAGACACGGCTGATGGTAAAATTCACTTTACCCCGGCTAACCTGACCAATAAGTTTCACCGCTCGCTGGAACCTGTCACCACCGGTAATATTTTGCAAGCGATGTTCCGTAACCAGGAGCATTTTGCGCATCATACCCATTTACCGGACAATGATCACTTTGGCGATGAGGGCGCGGCGAATCATACCAGACTTTGCAGCGCTTATGGTAAGCGGGGGGTGGAACTCTTTGTGTTCGGCCGTTACGCCTTTGACAGCAGCAAGCCGGCGCCTAAACGTTTTCCGGCCCGCCATACGCTGGAAGCCTGTGAAGCGGTAGCCCGTTTACACGGTTTAAGTGATGAGCATGTCGTCTATATGCAGCAAAACCCTGATGTGATAGATCAGGGCGTATTCCATAATGACGTTATCGCCGTAGGCAACCAAAACGTGCTGTTTTACCACCAGCAAGCTTTTGTCGACAGCCAGACTAAACTTAATGAGCTTAAGCGTAAATTTGGTAATGACACAGAGCTTTACCTGATTGAAGTGAAAGACAGTGAAGTGTCTGTAGCTGAAGCGGTGAAAACTTACTTATTTAACACTCAGGTGATCAGTTTACCTAACGGCGAAATGGCAATTATTGCGCCTACTGAGTGCCAGGAAAGTGCTACTGTATCGGCTTACTTAAATGACCTGAAACAGCGCAATACGCCGATTAAACAAATCCACTACTATGATGTAAAACAAAGCATGCGCAATGGCGGCGGCCCCGCCTGTTTACGCCTGCGTGTCGCCATGAGCGAGCAGGAAAAACAAGCGGTAAACCAGCATGTGCTGATGAACGATCAGTTGTTTGCAACGCTTAACCAGTGGGTAGATAAACATTATCGTGATGAAATTTCAGAAGCAGATTTAGCCGACCCGCAATTGCTGCAAGAATCCCGCACAGCATTGGATGAGTTAACACAGATCCTAAACTTAGGTTCAGTGTATCCGTTTCAGCGCGGCTAGTTCGGTATTGCACTAACACAAAGGGAGCCAAATGGCTCCCTTTTTAAATGACAGTGCTAATGCCCCGTCACCTCAATGCTATAAAGTGTCTTCACAGTTGGGACCACTACCAAACGGATTTGGCGGCGGAGGACTACCTTTAGTGCTGACATGTGTAGATGAAACCTCTGTAACATAACGCTGCACAGTTCTATTTTCAGTGCCTTCAGCTCTATCCGATACAGTAATATCTACTTGAATCCAGCGCGCATAGCTTTGACCATAAGTTAATTCGAACAATGCAACACCGTTATTGTCTGAAGTTACTTTCTGTGGCGCAGTAACTACATTACCTGGAGTGATCAAGCCGTCATTATTATAATCTTCACCGTCGTCCAACCTACCATCAAGGTCAAAGTCCTCGTTAGCGCACTTTACAGACTCTGCAGCAACATAGTATTCAAAACTTGCCTCGTCAGGGAATGCAACCCACTCTCCTTTGCGATAAGCCCAAGTGGCTGAGGTTACCGGATAATTACCCAATGTTGGTGTAACCGCTATATAAACATCTTGGTTTTGCACGGGGTTACCCGATGCGTCTGTTACTATTACTGAAAACTGCTTTTTATAGTTAGACTCATCTGGAATTTGTAGTGTATTACCAGTTGCAATTCTGAAAAACACGGTACGTTCACCAACTGTAAGTGTAGTACTTCCGGCTTTTCCACCAACTGAAGCTGACACTAGCACTCCGTCTCTTGATGTAGTTGCCGTAGCAGTGTAAATGGTTGAGGCAATACCCTGCGAATTCGTTTTAGCGCTGGCAGGAGAAATGTCACCACCTGGGTCTCCACTTAACGAGAACGAAACAGTAGCATTTTTCACCGGATTACCATTTATGTCCCTGACTATAGCTCTAACAGAACTTTGTTCATTAACACCCAGCTGCGTCGGCGACGCCTGAACAGTAACGGTTTCAGGAACCTCAGCAATAAACTCTAAAGAAGATTGGGTAGACAGCGAACGCTCACCACTGTTCTCTTCGTCATCAGATAATACCTGAGTAGCAATGATAGACGCGACTCCGGCAGATGATGAACGGGCATAAACTGTCACTTTACCGTCAACGATCTGGGCGACAAGTGTCGAAGGCCCTACATCAACATCATCGGCACTAGCTGATAAGCCACCGCGAGATATGTCAAATCTCACTTCGGTACCGTTTGCTTGTGGAGCGCCATTGACATTCCAGGTTAACACTATCGCCTGGTTAGAATTTAGGGCGACTTCGAGACCGCTATCCAGATCCAGGAAAAATTCATCTTCGCTAACATTAATTTCTGAAACAGATTGCGTACCCAAGGCACTTACAGTTAAAACATCTAAACCGCTGTTAGTTGCGGTATAACTGAATGTGGCTTGTCCTGTTGAATTAGTAACTGGCGTTGGATTACTAAGTGTATTATTCAGTGCAGAACTAACGCTAAGCTGCTTATTAGCGATAGGTTGATTTTCTGAGTTACGTAGTATTGCACTGACCTGAACGGTACTACCAATTACTGCTGATTCAGGTGCTGCAACATCTATCTGAGTACCAATAACATTAACGGTAACTTGACTAGATTGCTGCCCGACAGTCGCTATCACAGCAATATCACGAATACTGGCATCAATTGATGACTTCAATTCAGCTTTTGCAATACCATCAGCTTCAGTTTGCTGAGCCAATACAATTAACTCACCGCCATCTGAACCATTGAGCCCCATGGACGAGAAAGTCACCGGAACATCACTGATTAGGTTGTTGTTAGCATCACGAACAAGTGCTGACAGTACAACCTTATCGTTACTACCAGTACCTAACTGTAATTTGTCAGCAAGCAGAACTACATTTCCAATCGAAACATCAACGTCATCACCGCCATCTCCTGCAGACACAAAAGCAGCATCTGCAGTAACGTTGTTGTAGGCAGCATTCACGGTACCGGCACCGCTACTACCTCCAGCCAGTAGAGTGATAGTGGCAACACCATCGGCGTTGGTAATCGCAGTACCTGCTGTGTTACCAAAGGTCGCCAGAGCGGTATTGCTCAGTGAAAATTCGATAAGACGCCCAGAAACCACACCGTTATTGGTTGCAGTCAATGTGGCAGTCACCGTTAAAGGCGTAGCCTGAGCTAATGCTGTCGAGGCATCACCCGCTGCATTACTCAGCGCCACATTAAGTGAGAACACCGGCGTAGTGCCACCCGTTCCACCGCCAGTACCGCCACCGTCATTATCCAGGGTACCGCCGCCACCGCAGGCGGCCAGGGTTGTAACAACTAGCGCAACAAGTAGTTGCTTAATGCTTCGCATGAAAACTCTCCCAAGCTGTTTTTATTATATAGTTTTTGTTAATTCTGTATCTTAAACCATTAATCTGGCAAACGTCACAGCTATTTTCAAAAAAAATTTAGCCGAATCTGCCTTTAGCCCCGGCAACCTGTTAGGCTAAGCACCATTCTGTTTCAAATACATGCTTTGTGTTATGACTACAAATAAAAAACTGGGGTTAACTGCCCGCATTGTCATTGGTATGGCGGCAGGCATTTTTGTTGGTTTTTTCTTTAAATGGCTATTAGCCGGCCAAGACGAGCGGATGCTGTATCTGCTTGGCATGAATATCCCGCTTAAAGCCTTGTTTGTTGATGGCATTTTCCATATTGGCGGTGAGATCTTTATCGCCAGTTTAAAAATGCTGGTGGTCCCGTTGGTGTTTGTATCCCTGGTCTGTGGCACCTGCTCGTTATCAGACACCACAGCACTGGGACGCTTGGGCGGCAAAACTATTGCGCTTTATCTCTTTACCACCGCGATAGCAATTAGTTTAGCTATTTTCGCTGCTTTGCTAATAAACCCCGGAATGGGTGTTGAAATGCAGTCAGATGCCAGCTTTAATCTGAGTGAAGCCCCCTCTTTATCTCAGGTATTTATTAACATTTTCCCCAGCAACCCTATCGAGTCGATGGCTAAAGGCAATATGCTGCAAATTATTGTTTTTGCTGTATTGTTTGGCATTGCCATGGCAATGAGCGGCAAAGCTGGTGAGCGTTTAAGTGCCGTGTTTAATGATTTAAGCGAAGTGATTATGAAGCTGGTGACGCTGCTGATGAATCTTGCGCCCTATGGTGTATTTTTCCTGATGGCAAAGCTTTTTACTACTCTGGGCTTTGAAACCATTGCCAGCCTGGCAAAGTATTTTGCCGTGGTAATGACGGTGCTTATCTTGCACGGCCTGGTCAGCTACGGCGTTATCCTGAAATTGCTAACCGGCCTGAACCCACTTATTTTCTTTCGGAAAATGCGCGATGCCGCACTCTTTGGCTTTAGTACCTCTAGCAGCAATGCCACTATGCCGGTAACCATGGAAGCCGTGACGAAAAAGATGGGGGTAAAAAACAGTGTGGCATCTTTTACCGTGCCGCTTGGCGCCACCATTAACATGGACGGCACAGCTATTATGCAGGGTGTCGCCACGGTGTTTATCGCCCAGGTGTTCGCCGTTGATTTAACACTAAGCGATTACTTAATGGTCATTCTTACGGCCACTCTGGCATCGATTGGTACCGCAGGCGTGCCCGGCGTTGGCCTTATTATGCTGGCGATGGTATTACAACAGGTTGGCCTACCTGTTGAGGGTATAGCGCTAATTATTGGTGTAGACCGCTTATTGGATATGACCCGCACAGCCGTTAACGTCACAGGCGATGCGATGGTGTCTTGTATCGTGGGTAAAAGCGAAAAAGCTTTTGATGACGCCGTTTTTAACGATGTAAACGCCGGCAGTAAAGAAGAAAGTGTCGACTTTCACCACCTGCGTTAAATCTCAGGTTAAGGCTGCTTAGCGCAGCCTTAACCTGTAAGCCCTTTCGATTAAATAACTGGTGGCAAACCGGCGCCTGGCGAAACCTTTGCCGGTTTGTTCAAGCTCTGCCAGTAGTTGAATGTCACTACCGGGGAACAGCTGGCCAATTTCTGCTGCAGTTACGCTAAAAGGCGGCCCTTGTTTCTCATGCTGTGGATACTCCAGACTAAGCAACAAAATTGTGCTGCCCGCTGGCAATAGCTGACGCAATTTAGCGGCGTATTGCTGACGCATCTGCTCGGGCAGCGCTATCAAAGCGGCTCTATCGTATACTAAGCTGGCGCCCTCTAACTGAGCCGGGCTCAGGGCAAAAAAATCGCCCTGCCATAATGTTATATGCTCGCTGGTGTAACGGCGAAATGGCGGCACTGGCAACTGCTCATAGGGCTGTTGGTAAGCACTGAAAAAATCATCGCAGGCAATTTGCGACAATTCTACCCCGGTTACCGGCAAAAACGTTGCCAAGTAACACATATCCAGTGACTTACCACATAGCGGCACGAATACCCGCTTATACTGGCCAAGCACCTGTGGCAAACATTGTTGTAATAGCGGGTGCACCTGGTCCAGTTGAAAACCCAGCTCATTGTTTTGCCAGCGCGCTAACCAAAAATCAGCATCCATACTAACGCAACCAGCTTTGCGGCATTAACCTTTGCCACCAGTGCGATAGAATAGCGGCTGACCCCATACCGACTTTCTCAGCCAGGCCTTTGCGCACATGATACTTAACCTGAAACAACTGGTGGCTTGGCAGGTGTGCCAGTAAGTAATCATCACTGGTCTGGATAACATCGATAAGCTTAAGCTCCAGCGCCTGATAACCAAACCAGTGCTCTCCTGTTGCTACTTGCTGCATATCCAGTTGCGGCCTGTGCTGCTGCACAAACTGCTTAAACAACTGGTGAGTTTGCTCCAGCTCCTGCTGAAACTTTTGCCTGCCCTTGTCGCTGTTCGGGCCAAACACGGTGACAGTGCGTTTGTATTCTCCGGCGGTAAACTGCTCAAAATCAATGTCGTTTTTCTGTAGCAGCTTATAAAAATTCGGCAGTTGAGCAATTACGCCAATAGAGCCCAAGATGGCAAAAGGCGCGGCCAAAATTTGGTTGCCAATACAAGCCATCATATAGCCACCACTGGCCGCCACTTTGTCTACCGCGACGGTCAGTTTTATGCCCTGCTGGCGCAAACGGTCTAGCTGTGACGCTGCTAGCCCATAGCCATGCACCACACCGCCGCCACTCTCTAATCGCAGTAGTACTTCGTCTTGCGCGGTTGCCACAGACAAAATAGCGGTTATTTCTTCCCGCAATGAGGCCGTTTCGCGCGCATCCATACTGCCGTCAAAATCGACCACGAAGAGCCTGGTTTTCAGTTCGTGCTTTTCGTTTGCCTGATCTTTTTGCCAACGTTTAACCTGCTTTTTATCCAGTAACTGCTGTTGCAAACCCGTCTGCATCTGCCGGTATTGCTTGCTTAAATCAGTAAACTCCAATTGGCCTTTTTTCGTCTTTTCTTTTGCACTCATCGCTGCGCCGGCAATCAGACCAACCACAACAGCCACTGCCACCACAAAGGTTGCGGCTTTAGCCAGAAATAAACCGTATTCGTATAAAAATTCCAATGCTGTCCCCTATCACTTTGGTTATTAACCACACACCTATGACGATTGTACTGCCTATGCACAAAAGAAAAAGCCCGGCGAGCCGGGCTTTGCAATATTCAGCTTAAATTAGTTAGCCGGGGCTAATACTGCAGGGTTATTTACCTGAATAAGCGCACCACCAGAAGCGATAAAGCTCGCGGTCTGACGCTGCATTTCCGCGGTAGCAGCCGGGCTAGCCGTAGGCCGTAAAATAGAGCTGTGATCACCAGCGGTAAACGCTGAAATAGCATTTTTGCTCTCTTCTGGCATGAAGATGCCTGCAACATCACCCACTTGCTCAGCGCCTAACATACCAGCTAATGCCAAAGTACCGGCCAGTGGCATCTTACCTGCACCCGCTGCCTGCAGTGGATTACTAAAACCATTTGGTATCACCTGATCTGGTAAATTATCAGCACCATCACCTACTACAGCAATCACGTAAGTCGGTGTTTCTGATGCGACCAAATGCTTTGCATAGTTTGACGGGTCGCCGCTATCAATAACGGTTTGTGCAGCAAAAGCAAACTGGTTATAGCCGGCATACAAAGCGGCCACCGTTGCGTCCTGCCCCTGCGCTCTTAAATACTGCTCAAAGGCGTTATAACAAGCAGCAAAAGGCGCAGCTAAGGGGGCACCACAGCCCTCTTGCGCCGTAGCAAACTGGGTGAACGCCGTACCAATTTCCTCACCACCGACGCCAAACAATACTGACGCTTTAATCAGCGGGCCAAAACTTGCTGAATCTAACAAGAAGTTGGCAATAGCACTGCCTGGCATGGCTAAGGTTGCCGTATTTACTTTAAACAAGTTGTTTATCGCCGCTTTCTGGTCATCATCAAGCGTTGCGCTCTGCACCGGCGTATTGGCCATGGCAATAGCAGCAGTACCGGCAATACCGCCTAACGAGTGACCAATAAACGACACCTTAGTTGGATTTATGGTACCGGCTTGCGTCAGGTTGCTGACGTTTAGTGCAGCACGTAACGCCAGAATATCACTGATACTCTGACGCACGTTATCACGGGTTGTCAGTAAGCTTTGCAGGTTCATATAATCAGTTGCGGCGTTGTCTGTCGCATTGATCACTAACTCTTCTTCAGCGCCTTCTTCGTTAGTCACTGTAACTGTAAAACCGCGCTCACCATGCAACATGTGGTCAATTGCCACTACGGCGTATCCCGCCATAGCCATAGTACCGGCAATTGCCAGCATATTTTCTTTCTCGCTGGTAATACCATGCTGAAAAATTACCACTGGCCAGCCCCCGACAGGCGCCGTTATCGGGTCTTGTTGCTGGAACGACCGGAGTAAATTAATTTGGTCTAAATCTGGCACCGTCATTAACACTGGTACTTCGTCTAACGCGTTCACTTTCGGCAGCGGGTTAAACTTAGTGATGTGCCGGGCTTTATCCAGGTCAAAATCAAAACCAAATAAGTTGGCCGGGTTTTGCAGTTGCTCCGGCGTTAAGCCGGTTAATGCCGGGTCTAGTAAACCTGCCTGAATTGCGCCTAGCAGGGTTACCGGGCTATCGTACTGTGCTAACCAGCGACCAGTCAAAGCGGCATAAGGTGCTTCATCAGTAGACACAGGGCTGAAATACGGCAGAGACACTGTGCCTTTATATACTTTTGCAGTGGTTGCTGCTGCATAAGCCGGGTTGGTTAACACCGCATCTTCCACCGCAATCAATCCACCCAGCACTAACGCCTGGCCAGCATTGTAGCCTTGGTCAGTTACCACCAAAGGCCGCTGCGCCGCAGTTTGAGCGATAAGCTGTTTAACCGCATTAAACACCACATCGGTCGATTGCGTAGTAATCGCCGCGCTGTAAATAATGCTAGCACGGTTAATGCCTTGTGTTACCGCAGCATCTTCAAAACTATTGATCAGCTTTTGTAGTGCAACCTGAGAAGCAGAACTAAGCGGCAAGGTTTCGTCATCTTGTTTCACCAGCTCATAGCTGGTTGAAGGCGCTAGTGCTGCACCTGAGCTGTCTTTGATAACATCAGTTAGCACCAGCATGTAAGTGGTTGCTTGCTTTAGCGGTTTTAGCGGTATAACAGCAACATTGCTGCCGCTGGCACCTGAAACGAAGTCAACACCAAAGGTAAGCTCTGTTACGATTTTACAGGCATGTCCCTGTGTTCTTGGCCGGCAATCTGCATCTGCTGAAGTGGGGCCGGCAGAAATAATTTCAAACACCCGAACTGCGCCAGGCTGCCTTACTGAATCAGCATTTAGTGATGTACCTGCGGCTAAATCAATCTGCACAGTAAAAGGGTTTTGCGTTGACCAGCCATCTAAAGCACCCAAGGCGACTTGTGGGTTGGAATAATTTGGTGCAGCGCCGGTATCAGTGGTTAAAGTACCATCGGTAGTACCCTGAAATAATAAATCGTTTGGTACAGATAAACGAGGGGTCGCGGCGCCCGGATCAAACACCACGCGAGATAGCGGTTTTACGCTACCTGCTTCTTCCTGCTTAATATCTTCTAATGACTCGCCACCGCAGCCGGTTAATCCTAAAGCGAGTGCGACAGCTATGCTAAGTGCCAGCTTGTTCATAGTTTCTCCCCTATCCTGACTTTTATTTTTTATTTGCAAAGCAGTTGCTTACCTTGCTTATTAGAAACCTGTTGCCAATATAGCTGTAACAGCTACGACCAGTTAAAGTTAACTCAAACCAACAGAAATCGCTAGCTGAAAAATACAGATTCCGCGAAGAAAGGTGCAAACTTAGTCGTTTGAGCGTATGCTTGCGCCGTTTTTGCAGCAACAGGTAAAATTTTATGCAAAATTATCAAGCAGCTAAGGATGCCCTTAACGATAAAGTCATACTGGTCACCGGTGCCGGTGATGGCATTGGTAAAGAAGCCGCCTTAAGCTACGCCCGTCATGGTGCCAGCGTTATTCTGCTTGGCAAAACGGTGAATAAACTCACTGCAGTTTATGATGAAATTGTAGCTGCAGGCGGTAAAGAGCCTGCCATTATCCCGCTGGATTTAAAAGGCGCCACTGCTCAGCATTACCGTGATATGGCGACAACCATTCAGGCCGAGTTTGGTAAATTAGACGGCGTATTACACAATGCCGGTATGCTTGGCGTGTTAAGCCCGTTTGAGCATATCGACTTACCTACCTGGCAGGACATAATGCAGGTGAATGTAACAGCAGCGATGCTGATGACACAGGCCTTGCTGCCGGTACTGAAAAAAGCACCACAGGCTTCAGTAGTGTTTACCTCATCAGGCGTGGGCCGCAAAGGCCGCGCTTTCTGGGGACCCTATGCGGTATCTAAATTTGCTACAGAAGGCTTAATGCAAATTATTGCCGATGAATACGACAACAGCACCGTTCGCTGTAACTGCATAAACCCCGGCGCTACCCGCACCAAGATGCGCAGCCGTGCTTATCCGGGTGAAGATGTTAACCTGTTAAAAACGCCAGCCGATTTGATGTGGCTTTATCTGTACCTGATGAGCGACGACAGTATTGGTGTTAATGGCCAATCACTGGATGCGCAGGTCAAATAAGCAAAAACCCGGCGTTGCGCCGGGTTTTTGAATTTCACCCATTTGGTTTCACTACAGTGGTTTCACTGAACTGGTTATTTTTTGCTAAGAATTTCTTCGCCATTTGCAGCAGCCCATTCATTCCAGGCATCCACTTTGGCATTAAAATTCTCTACCGCCTGCGCGGTGGCTTCAGTAATTAAACTGTCAATTTGCTTAGCGTATTTTTTATCTACTTTGCTAACAGGCACCACATCGATACCACGTTCTTGCAAACCTTTTTTCATGGTGTGGGTGCGCAGCAGCTGCAGCTGCCCCGCCTCAACATAAAAGTACTGACTTTCTTTATTAATGGTTTTAAATTTAGGTTTAGTCGGGCGCTTATCCGATTTTACGGCGCTTGCCGGCGTATCAGTAACAGCAACATCATTGCCTAATTTATAGCCCAGCTGCTCCAGCGTAAACCCTTGCGATTTAGCCAACTGCTCTAACTGGCTAATCAATTCCACTTCTTTTTGCCGCTCAGCCAGTACGCTGTTTAAGGTGTCAATCACGTCAGTCAGCTTTACCAGGGTTAGCTCTTTGGCGGCTTTTTTCAGTTCACGCTTATCTAATAAAATCGACATTACCTTCTCCTCTAATTAAGTGTTAAAAAGGATAAGCAATTTAGTGGATGAAATAAAGCGTATAACAATAGCTAAACTAAAAAAACAATATCATTTATTCAGCCTCAGTTAAGATTGCAACAATCTCAGCCGTTTTTTGTTCCATTAACTGCACATTGTTACGCGATTCGACATTTAATCTCAGCACACTCTCGGTATTTGAACTGCGTAAATTAAAACGCCAGTCGGCAAAGCTCATACTAAGGCCATCGGTAAAATCGAGCGCCAGTGCAGCATGTTGATAATGTTGTTGCACCTTCGTCATTGCAGCTTTGGCTGTCGCAATATGAAAGTTCAACTCGCCGGATGAAGGATAGTTTTCAATCATTTGTGCCACTAATGCAGACAACGGCTGCCCGGTTAATGACACCAGTTCGGCTACCAGTAGCCAGGGGATCATACCACTGTCGCAATAAGCAAAATCACGAAAATAATGATGAGCGCTCATTTCGCCGCCGTATACCGCATCTTCGCTACGCATCCGCTCTTTAATAAAGGCATGACCTGTTTTACTCATTACCGCCAGGCCTTTGTGCTGTTGTGCAACAGCCTGGGTATTCCAATATAATCTCGGGTCGTGAATAATCTTTTGTCCGGGGTGTTTTGTTAAAAAAGCCGCACATAACAAGCCAACAATATAGTAGCCCTCGATAAAACAGCCTTGTTCATCAAACAAAAAACAGCGGTCGAAATCACCGTCCCAGGCAATACCGAAATCGGCCTGATGTGCCACTACCGCCGCAGACGTAGCAGCCCTATTCTCTGGTAACAGCGGATTAGGAATACCATTTGGAAATGTCGCATCCGGCTGATGATGCACTTTAATAAATTTTACCGGCACCCCTGCCTTTTGAAACTGCGCTTCAATGGCATCTACGACATGGCCGGCAGCACCGTTACCGGCATTGACCACCAACTTCAACGGCTTAATGTTCGCCGGTTCGATAAAGCTCAGCATAGTTTGCACATAAGCCGGCAGCAGCGACTGACGCTGCCAGCTGGCGTGCTGCCAGTTGAAGTGATCGCTACTGCGGGTACGGGCGAGAAAATCATTAAACTGCTGCGCCTCAAACGGCTCGGCTAATAACAACGCAGTTTGCTGTTTAATATTCAGCAAACCGGTATCACCGCTGATAGGGCGGGCCTGTTGGCGTACCAACTTCATACCATTGTAATCGATAGGATTATGGCTGGCGGTGACTTCAATAGCGCCGTCAATATCCAGGTGCTGAGCAGCGAAATACACCTCTTCAGTACCGGTCATGCCAAGGTCAATCACATTGACCCCTTCGCTCAACAGGCCCAGCGCCAGTGCGCATTTTAATGGCTCTGAGGTGGCGCGCACATCGGCACCCAGTGCCACAGTGCGTGGTTTCACCACTTTGGCAAAGGCGCGACCAATGCACCAGGCTAGCTGCTCGGTCAGCTCTTCATCGAGTTTGCCGCGGATATCATAAGCTTTAAAACAGCGCAGCAGATTGTCAATTGCGGCCATACTTGTCCTCAAAGCGAATAATGTCATCTTCACCTAAATAGCTGCCAGACTGTACTTCAATCAGTTCCAGTGGAATTTTGCCCGGGTTTTCCAGCGAATGAATGGTGCCTACCGGGATGAAGGTTGACTCGTTCTCAGTAACCAGAAACTCTTTGTCGCCGTTACGTACCAGCGCCGAGCCACTGACCACTACCCAATGCTCAGCCCTGTGGTGATGCATTTGTACCGACAATTTAGCGCCGGGCTTTACGGTAATATGTTTAACCTGATACCGGCTGCCACTATCCACCGAGTCATACTTGCCCCAGGGCCGGAACACTTCACGGTGTAAATCTACTTCGGTACGACCATAGCTTTGCAGCTTAGCAACGATATTCTTTACGCCCTGCAACTGACTTTTATGCGCCACCAGTACCGCATCTTTGGTTTCTACCACCACCACATCGTCCAGGCCTATCGCAGTGACTAAACGCTGTTCAGCGTACACATAACTGTTATGACACTGCTCCAGCAACACATCACCGCGACACGCATTACCCTGCTCATCTTTTGCCATTACTTGCCACAGTGCATCCCAACTGCCAACATCGCTCCAGCCGGCGTCCAGCGGCACCATAACGGTATTGGCAGACTTTTCCATTACCGCATAATCGATAGAATCGGATGGGCTGGCGCTAAAAGCAGCCTTATCCAGCCGGATAAAGTCCATATCAATACTGGCTTTAGCCAGTGCCTGTTCAGCGGCTGATACAATATCCGGTGCAAACTGTTGTAATTCAGCTAATAAGCGGCTGGCTTTAAATAAAAACATACCGCTGTTCCAGTAGTACTCACCACTGTCAACAAACTGGCGCGCAGTTGTCGCATCAGGCTTTTCATAAAACTGGGCCACGCCGCTTACTCCGGCAGGCAAGGCTGCGTCTGGCTGGGCATCCCGGCGAATGTAACCATAACCGGTGTGGGCACTGGTGGGTACTATACCAAAGGTGACCAGCTTGCCTTGCAAAGCTGCAGGTATTGCCAGCTCTACCGCCTGATGAAACGCTGGCACATCTTTAATAGCATGATCGGCCGCCAGGATCAGCAGTAAAGGGTCATCCCCTTGTTGCATGGCTTTAAGCGCTGCTACTGCTATGGCTGGCGCCGTATTGCGACCCTCAGGCTCTAAAACGATGGCCGGGTTGGTAATGGTAAGCTCACGCAGTTGCTCGGCTACCATAAAGCGGTGGTCCTCATTGCAGATAATCATTGGAGCCCCAAGCCCCGCCAAGCCTTTTACCCGCAGTAAGGTGTTTTGCAGCATACTTTTATCATTAAGTAGCGGCAGAAACTGCTTGGGCTTTTTTGCCCTGGACAGTGGCCACAGCCGGGTGCCCGACCCGCCACTTAGAATAACTGGTATCATGCTGACTCCTTTCAATATTATCCGTTTACTTATCTTGCTGCTCAGTATAGCCATAGTCAGCCTTACTCGTCAGCAAGCAGATGCCGATCAGCGCAGAGAAAAACCCGGTGCAGACGAATTTTTGCTGGTCGGTGCTCTTTAAGCAGGTAAAATCGGCTATCGTGTCGCGATTTTCAACGCAGGGTAAAGTTATGCCAGATTTTAAACAGCTGTTTGTTAACAATAAAAACTGGGCAGATCGAATAGAGCAAGAACAGCCTGGTTTTTTTAAGCAGTTATCTGAACAGCAGGCACCGGAATATCTGTGGATTGGCTGCTCTGACAGCCGGGTGCCGGCCAATGAAATTGTCGGTCTACTGCCCGGTGAGTTATTTGTGCATCGTAATGTCGCCAATCTGGTAGTGCATTCTGATATGAACTGTCTGTCGGTACTGCAATATGCGATTGATATCTTAAAGGTGAAACACATTCTGGTGGTCGGTCATTATGGCTGTGGTGGTGTTAAAGCGGCCATGACCAAGCAGCGTGTGGGTTTTGTCGATAACTGGTTGCGTAATGTCAAAGATGTCTACGTGATGCACCGTGATAAAGTAGATAGCCTAAGTGATGAAAACGAGCGGTTAAACCGGCTGATAGAGCTAAATGTGATGGAGCAGGTGCGTAACTTGTGTCACACCAGTTTTGTGCAGGAAGCATGGGAGCGAGGCCAGGAACTGACGGTACATGGTTGGGTATACAGTTTACGCAACGGCCGGATAAAAGACTTGCGTGTCAGCCACTCCTGCAACGATAAAATCGACGATATTTACACCGTCGATTTGGCTGAATTTATTGAAAAGTAATTAGTTAAACCTGATGGGCTGCGCCGCCACCGGCTGATAGGTGGCGCTGTGGCCTTCTATCCAGTTACCGTTTTGTAAGTAGCTGGATTTTACCTTCATTTTACCGTCCGGCATAATACGACTAAATGACTTCACTTCTGTAATGCCATTTTGGTTATTCTCCACTTTTTCCACAGCGATGATCTCGCCTACCTGCGCATCAAACTGCATAGTGCCATGGGTATAAAAGCCGGCGGTGGTAAAATAGTAATAGGCCAGGCTTTGTTTGGCTTCATCCCAGAAAATAAATGACTCGCCGCCATATTGACCATCATTCACTGAATGCACGGTTTTAATAGCCTGACCATTTAACGCCCGGCTCCACAAAGAGCGGTCAATTACCGCGGTATCAGTGCCGGGCTGGGTTAAATCGCCCTGCCAGTGCTGGTTCAGATAAGGCCGCAGTGGCTCAAGTTTTGGGTGCAGCGGCAAAGTTTCACGGGCACCGACTAAGCCACTCATTAGTAACAGGCCGAGCAGAAAAAATTTCATCGCATTATCTCATTTTGCTGTTTTACCAAGTATTAAAGATAACAGC
>JAANMY010002661.1_pt1 | contig 16332 bp, 17 predicted proteins | sample 7279691 | NCBI WGS metagenome assembly JAANMY01 (sample SAMN14094543, study PRJNA606508) | bioreactor metagenome | isolation source: A lab-scale SPAN reactor treating ammonium-rich wastewater day 388 | place: Ireland: Galway | collected 2018-02-07
CTCGGGGGTTCCAAGGGGGTGGAAAACCCCCTTGGCGGGGGTGCGGGGGCTGGCCCCCGCCGCGGCGCGAGGGGGCTCGATGCCCCCGAGCGCCGCCCCTGCCTAGCCGTTCAGCCGGTCCAGCCGGGCCCGCACGCTCAGCCCGTGCGCCTGCAGGCTCTCGCTGACCGCCAGGGTTTCGGCCGCCGGGCCGATGGCGCGCAGCGCCTCGGGCGTCATGCGGGCCAGCGTGGTGCGCTTCATGAAATCGAGCACCGACAGCCCCGACGAGAACCGCGCCGAGCGGGCGGTGGGCAGCACATGGTTCGGCCCGCCGACGTAATCGCCGATCGCCTCGGGCGTCCAATGGCCCAGAAACACCGCCCCGGCGTGGCGGATGGCGGGCAGCAGCGCGTCGGCATCCGCCACGCACAGTTCCAGATGCTCGGGCGCCAGGCGGTTCGACAGCGCCGCCGCCTCGTCCAGCGAGGCCGCGACGATCACCGCGCCGTAATCGCGCCAGCTCGCCCCGGCGATCTCGCGCCGGTCCAGCCCCCGCAGATGGCGCTCCACCGCCGCCGTCACCGCCTCGGCCTCGGCGGGCGCGGTGGTGATCAGGATCGACTGCGCCACCTGATCGTGTTCGGCCTGGCTGAGCAGATCCAGCGCGATCCAGTCGGGATCGCCGGTGCCGTCGCCGATCACCAGAATCTCGCTGGGCCCGGCGATCATGTCGATGCCGACCCGTCCGAACACCCGCCGTTTCGCCGCCGCGACAAAGGCGTTGCCGGGGCCTGTCACCTTGTCCACCGCGGCGATGCTCTCGGTGCCGTAGGCCAGCGCGGCGATCGCCTGCGCGCCACCGATGCGATAGATCTCGTCCACGCCGGAAATCCGCGCCGCCAGAATGACCAGCGGGTTCACCGCGCCGCCCGGCGTCGGGCAGACCACGGCCAGCCGCTCGACCCCGGCTACCTTGGCCGGAATGGCGTTCATCAGCACCGAGGAGGGATAGCTCGCCTGCCCGCCCGGAACATAGAGCCCCGCCGCCGCCACCGCCGACCAGCGCCAGCCCAGCGTGGCGCCGCTGGCATCCTGCCAGAGCGCATCGTCGGGCCGCTGGCGGTCATGATAGGCGCGGATGCGCCCGGCGGCCAGTTCCAGCGCCGCGCGGTCGCCGGGCGTGACCCGGTCGCAATGGGCGTCGATCTCGGCGGGCGAAAAAGCCAGCGTTTCCGGCGTCAGATCGAGCCGGTCGAATTTCGCGGTCAGCTCGATCAGCGCCGCATCGCCGCGCGCGCGGACATCGGCGATGATGCCTGCGACCACGGCATCGACATCGGGGCTGTCCTCGCGCTTCATGCCCAGCAGGGCGGTGAAACGGGCCTCGAAATCGGCATCCCTTGTGTTCAGGAACTGGGGCATGGCGGGTCTCCTGCGTCTGGCCGGGGGATAGGCGATCACGCGCGCCACGGCAAGCGGGCGCCGGGCTCAGTCGCGGTGCTGCGGCGCGTGATGCGAGGGGGCAACATAGGGCCGCGTCACATCGGCCAGCGCGACCTCCAGACATTCGACGCTCAGCGCCAGCGCGCCGTCCCCGGCAAAGGTCAGCACCACCCGGCCCGGCCCGGCCGGTTCCCCCTCGGGCGTTTGCACGTCGGGGGTATAGTCGATCGACAGCAGCGACAGCACCGTATCGGCGTCGCGGGCGATATCCTGCGTCGCCACCGCCGTGACATCGGCGAAATCGAGCACCGCGCGCACCCGTTCGAACCGGCGGCCCGAGGCGCGCGCCCGCGCTTCGTCCTCCCAGCGGAAGCGGTTGAGCAGCAGCGAGAACCGCCGCTGCGCCCTGGCATAGCGCAGATCGGCGCCGGTCAGCACCGCATCCTGCACCAGCGCCGAGATCACCCGCAGATCCGCCGCATCCCGCGCCATCAGCCGCAGCGGCGCCTCGGCGCCGTCCTCGAATCGCGCGTCACTCATGGTCGTCCTCGCTGTCGTCGCGCTGGCGGGCCTGGACCTTGCGCCGCGCGATATTGGCCTTGAGCGCCGCCTTGATGCGCCCCTCGCGCGCCGGGTCGCCCTTGACCCCCTTGACCGAGGGGACGCGGCGCGCCCCGTCATCGGCCGCAGGCCCGGTGGATTTGCTGGCGTCACCCTGTGTCATGGCCCCTCTCATAGCGCGCGATGAAAAAACCGTCCAGTGAGGGCTTGCGCCGCCCGCGCTTTGCGTCTAATCAGCCGCCGATACCGGCGCTGCAGTAGCTCAGTGGTAGAGCACTCCCTTGGTAAGGGAGAGGTCGAGAGTTCAATCCTCTCTTGCAGCACCATCCTCCCCCGCGCTGATTTCAAAGAAAATCCCTGATCCCGGGGATCGGCCCCGACTGTCCGCCCGATCGACCGTGGCGTTCCGCCGATGCCCGGGCGCGCCGCATCCGGGCCCCTGCCGGTCAGGGCCGGTTCAGCGCATCGGGGCTCATGCCCGTACCGGGCGCAGGGGCGGCGCGGCGCCGCCGGGCTGTCAGTCGTTGAACGGGGTCATCTGCGCGACGATCACCGCGTTTTCATCCAGCGCGCGCTGCATCAGCGCGCGTTCTTCGGGGTCGATCTCGTCGCCCTGATCGAGCCGCTCTTCCAGCGTGCCATAGCCGGTGACATCCAGCGGCGCGAGGTCGGCCTGTTTCAGCACGGCGACCGTTTCGCGCACCGCCTCGGCCTCGTCGACGCCCGAGGCATAGCACAACAGCGCGGCGCCGGTGCTGCCCTTGGGCAGGCCGTCATCGGCCTTGCGGCCGACCTCGACCAGAAGGGTAAAGACGCGCTGCGGGCGTTTGGCGGTGTCGGTCATCGGGGCCTCCGGGGTTGGCCCGCCTCATAGCGCGAAGCGCGGCGCAGCGAAAGCGCGCGGTTCAGGCGCGCTGACGGATCTCGCGCGCCAGATCGCCCGCCCAGGCGGCATAGATCGGCGCGCCGGGGTGAAAGCCGTCGGCGGCCAGCCCGGAGGGATCGAGGCGCTGCGGATCGAACGGCAGCCGGTGCATCGGGCCAAAGGAATCGTGGTTCAGCGCCGCGTCGAAGATCCGCGCGCGGGCGCCCAGCACATCGCGCAGCGGCCGGGGCAGCAGCCGGAAATCCTGCATCGGCGGCAGGCCGCTGCGCCAGATCTGCCGGGCGCCCAGCGACAGGAACAGCGCCGCCAGCGCCGCTTGCTGGCGCCGCCAGCGCCGCAACGGCACCTGCCGCGTCACGTCGTTGACGCCCAGCGCCGTCACCGCCACATCGACCGGCCCCAGATCGAGGCGGCGCAGATGCCGCAGCATATGCCCGGTTGTCGCCCCTGTCCGCGCCTCCAGCCGCCAATGCACGGTGAAATCGCGGGCCAGATCCGCCACCAGCCGCCCGGTCAGCGCCTGCGTCTGGCTGTCCACCCCGACCCCGGCGGCCGAACTGTCGCCGACGATCAGCAGCCGCAGCGGCGGGCCGAACCCCTCGACCCCCTGTCGCGGGCCCGCCGCCTCGGGCAGCTTGAGGGCCCGCAGGCGGACGGCGAGCGCCTGCGCAACCAGCACCGGCAGCAGGAGGACACGAAGCGTCAGGCTGGACATCATGATCGGATTACCGGTTAAACAGGGGGCCACGGCACGAAGAGCATCCTTGCGATGGTAAACGTAGCCTGAATTCGTGAATAAAGGGAGAACATCATGAAGCGCACAGCGGATATGGTCGCCGAGGCCAACGCGGTTGTCGATCACGCCCCCGCCGCCGAGGCGATGGCCCTGCTGGGCGCCGAGGGCGTCACCTTTGTCGATCTGCGCGACCCGCGCGAACTGGAGCGCGACGGCATGATCCCCGGCGCGTTCCATTGCCCGCGCGGCATGCTGGAATTCTGGGTCGATCCCGAAAGCCCCTATGCCAAGCCGCAATTCCAGACCGGCAACCGCTTTGTGTTCTATTGCGCCGGGGGCCTGCGCTCGGCCCTGTCGGCGCTGACGGTGCACCGGATGGGGCTGACCAATGTGATGCATATCACGGACGGCTTTGCCGGCTGGAAGGCCGCCGGCGGCGCCATCGTCGAAAAGCCGAAAAAGGGCTGAGGGGGCGCCGCAGCGGGCGCCCCGCCGCAGGTGTCAGTCGCGCAGCAGCTCGTTGATCGAGGTTTTCGAACGGGTCTGCGCATCCACCCGCTTCACGATCACCGCACAATAGAGGTGGACACCGTTCTTCGACGGCATCGACCCGGCCACCACCACCGACCCGGCGGGAACCTCGCCATACATCACCTCGCCGGTGTCGCGGTCGACGATCTTGGTCGATTTGCCGATGAACACCCCCATGCCCAGCACCGAACCCTCGCGCACGATGCAGCCTTCGACCACCTCTGAACGCGCGCCGATGAAGCAATTGTCCTCGATGATGGTAGGCCCGGCCTGCATCGGCTCCAGCACGCCGCCGATGCCGACCCCGCCCGACAGATGCACGTTCTTGCCGATCTGCGCGCAACTGCCGACGGTGGCCCAGGTATCGACCATGGTGCCGCTGTCCACATAGGCGCCGAGGTTCACGAACGAGGGCATCAGCACCACGCCCGGCGCGATATAGGCCGATTTGCGCACGATGCAGTTGGGGACGGCGCGAAAGCCCGCGGCGCGCCAACGGTTTTCGCCCCATCCGGCGAATTTCGAATCCACCTTGTCCCACCAGCCGCCGCCCTGCGGGCCGCCCGACTGCGGTTCCATATCCTTGAGGCGGAAGCCCAGCAGCACCGCCTTCTTGGCCCATTGGTTGACGTGCCAGTCGGCGCCGCGCTTTTCGGCGACCCGCAGACTGCCGCTGTCCAGCGCGGCCAGCGTCGCCTCGATGGCGTCGCGGGTCTCGCCTTTGGTCGCCGGGGTGATGGCGTCGCGGGCCTCCCAGGCGGCTTCGATGGCGGCTTCGAGTGCGGCGTTCGACATGGAATCCTCCGATGGTTCTGTGGCCTGCCCTATAGCGGGCGGGCGCGGTCTGGACAATGCACCCCGGGCCTAGACCGGCTCGGGCGCGACATTGGCGCCGCACAGCAGCACCGCGACCCGTTCGCCCGGCGCCGGGACATAGGCCCCCGACAGCAGCGCCGCCAGCGCCGTCGCCCCGGCGGGTTCGACCAGCAGCCGCGCCTCGCGCCACAAGAGGCGCTGCGCCTCGAGGATGGCGCCGTCGCTGACCAGCACGCTGGCGATGCCCTGCGCCCGCGCCAGACCAAAGCACAGCGCGCCGATCCGCCGCGCGCCCAGCGCATTGGCGGCGACGCCCGACACCTCCACATCCACCGGCGCCCCGGCCTCCAGCGCCGCCCGCAGCGCGCACGAGGTTTCGGGCTCCACCGCCACCACCTTGCGCGCGCCCTGCCACCAGCCCAGTGCCCCGCCGATCAGCCCGCCGCCGCCGACGGCGATCAGCACCGTATCGGCCTGCAATCCCTGCCCGTCCCATTCGCGCGCGCAGGTGCCCTGCCCGGCCAGTGTGCCCGGCGCGTCATAGGCATGGACCTGCATCGCCCCGGTGCGCGCCTCGTAGTCCAGCGCCGCGGCCAGGGCATCGGCGTATTCGCCCGGCACCACGCTCAGCCCGGCGCCGGTGCGTTCGATCAGCGCGATCTTGGCCGGACCCGCCATCTGCGGCACGAAGATCTGCGCCGGAATCCCCAGTTGCGCCGCCGCATAGGCCACCGCCGCGCCGTGGTTCCCGCCCGAGGCCGCCACCACGCCCCCGGCCGGAACCGGGCCTTTTATCAACGAATTGAACGCGCCCCGCGCCTTGAACGTGCCGGTATGCTGCATCTGCTCCAGCTTGATCTCGATGCTGTGGCCGCCCAGCGTCAGCATCGAGACCGGCGTGCCCCGCACATGCCCCTCGATCCGGGCCGCCGCCGCCTCGATCTCTGCTCGCCAGTCCATATGCGTCCTTTCATGGTTGTGCCGCTGGTCTTGCCGTGCCGGGGACGATACTCAGGGGGCCACCCGGAGGAAAGGAAAACCGCCATGGCCGACCAACGCCGCCACGCGCTGCGCGACTCGCATCAGGATATCGAAACCGCGCGCCAGATCCCCGACACGCCGCAGACTCTGTCGCCGACCTACCGGCTGGCCTTTGCCGACAACGACTTTCTGTGCCGCGACGAATTGCGCCCGGTGCGGCTGCAACTGGAATTGCTCAAACCCGAAATGGCCATGAACGAGGCCGGGGTGACATCGACGGTGGTGCTGTTCGGCGGCGCGCGCATTCCGGCGCCCGAACGCAAGGACAGCGCGAAAACGCCGATGCTGGCCGAATTGTCGAAATACTATGACGAGGCGCGGCGCTTTGCGCGGCAGATCACCGAGATTTCGCTCAAGGCGGGCGGCGGCGACTGGATCGTCTGCACCGGCGGCGGGCCGGGGGTGATGGAGGCGGGCAACCGCGGTGCCGCCGAGGCCGGGGGCCAGTCGATCGGCCTGAACATCGTGCTGCCGCACGAGCAGGCGCCGAACCTCTATGTCACGCCGGAACTCAGCTTCAACTTCCATTATTTCGCGCTCAGGAAGATGCATTTCCTGATGCGGGCGCGGGCGGTGGTGGTGTTCCCCGGCGGGTTCGGCACGCTGGACGAGATGTTCGAATCGCTGACGCTGATCCAGACCGGGCGCATGGCGCGCATCCCGTTCCTGCTGTTCGGCCGGGCCTGGTGGGAGCGGGTGATCGACTGGGATCTGCTGGTCGAGGCCGGAACCATCGCCCCGGGCGACCTGTCGCTGTTTCGCATCGTCGAAACGGCGGAAGAGGCGGTCGAGGCGATCCTCGGCTGGGGCTGAAGCCGCTGCGCTGCCGGGCTTCGCCGACCGGGCGCCGGAACCTTGGGGTGAAGCCCCACCCTACGGGCGATGCGGGGGTACGCGCCATCCGGCGGGGTGGAGTTTCCCCCCACCCCGGCCAGGGCCCGGTCCTCAGGCGCTGGTGGCGCGCAGCGGGATCACGCCGCCGCGCGGTGGCGGGCGGCGGCGGCCACGTTCGGCGATCAGCCCGCCCAGCGCATTGCGCAACCGGTCGAGCTGCAGCGGCTTGGTCAGGCAATCGTCGAAACCGGCGGCGAGATACCCCGCGACCTGATGCGACATCGCATTGGCGGTAAAGGCGACGATGGGCAGCGCCGCCGCCGGGATGCGGGCGCCGGGCGCCGCGGCGCGCTGCGCCTCGCGCGCGCGGATTTCGCGCAGCACGGTCACGCCATCGACATCCGGCATCGAAATATCGAGGATCACCAGATCGAAGGCCTCGCGTTCATAGGCCTTGAGCGCCTCGGTCCCGTCGGGCACCAGCACCGCGGCGATGCCCAACTGGCCCATCATCGCGCCCAGGATCATCCGGTTGGTCCGGTTGTCATCGGCCGCCAGCACCCGCAGCCCCTGCAGATCGGTGGCATTGGCGGCGACATCGGGCTTGCCGATGCGGATTTCCGGCAGATCGGTGCGCGGAATGGGCAGCGTGATGCGCACGGTGGTTCCCTGGCCCGCGGCAGAGCTGAGGTCGATGGTGCCCTGCATCATGTCCACCAGACGGCGCACGATCGGCATGCCCAGCCCGGTCCCGCCAAAGCGGCGGGCAATCGAGCTGTCGGCCTGGCCGAATTCCTCGAACACCTGCTCCATCTGCGTCTCGGTCATGCCGATGCCGGTGTCGCGCACCATCAGCAGGATGCTGCCCGGATCGCGGCAATCGATCTCGACCGCGACAGACCCGGCCTCGGTGAATTTCACCGCGTTCGAAATGACGTTGTGCAGGATCTGCAGGAGGCGGTGCGGATCGCCCAGCCGCGCGCCCAGCCCGTCGCCGGTCAGCGTGACGGCAAAGGAAATCTGCTTTTCCGAGGCCTTGAGCGTGTGCACCGATTCGATCCGCTGCGCCAGATCCGAGGGGATGAACGGCAGCGTCTCGATCTCCATCTGGTCGGCCTCGATCTTGGACATGTCCAGAAGATCGTTGATGATGCTCAGCAGCAGCGCGCCGGAATCGTGCATCACCTTGACCATGCGGCGCTGGTCGGCGTCGGAAATCAGCCGTTCGAGCACCTCGGCCACGCCCAGCACGCCGTTCAGCGGCGTGCGCATCTCGTGGCTCATCTTGGCGAGGAAATTCGACTTGGCGGCATTGGCGCGGTGCGCCTCCTCCAGCGCCTCCTGCCGGGCGCGTTCGGCGCGGACCTGATCGGTGACATCGACCACTGCATAGACGACCCGCGCGTCCGAGGCATCCGCCGCCCGCACCGGTGCCGCATGGACCGAGCAATAGCGCAACCCGTCCGGGCAATGCAGCGCGAAGCGCTGCACCGGCGCGGGCTGGCCGGTGGTCAGCGTGTGGTCGAACGGTGTCTCGCCCTTGCCATAGGGCGTGCCATCCTCGCGCGTATAGGCCCAGCGATCATCGTCGTGGTGCATGCCCAGCATCTGCGCGCGGGTGGCGCCCATCACGGTTTCGGCGGCATCGTTGGCAAAGCGGATGACGCCCTGCGCGTCGAACACGATGATCCCCATCGCCGAGGTGGCCAGGATCGACGCGAGGAAGGCGCGTTCCTCGGCCAGTTCGGCCTGCGCGGCGCGCACCGCCTTGTCGGTCTCGCGCCGGATCAGGACCGAGCAGATGACATCGGCCACCGATTGCAGCAGATAGATTTCGCCGGGCAGGAAGGCATGGGTATTGCGCACCCCGTCAAAGCCGACAAAGCCATAGGTCGCCCCCTCCGAGCGCATCGGCACCAGCAGGATCGAGCGGACCGATTGTTCCTCGAGCGTGATGCGCGAGGCGGAATCGACCGGCAGGTCGTTGACATCCGGCACATGGACCACGTCGCCGCGGCCCAGATCCTCGGCGATGGGACCATAGAGTTCGATCGGCAGCGCCTGAAGATACTCGATCATCGGATCGATGCCCTCGGCGCACCATTCGTGCGTGTTGCGGGTGATCTCGCCCGCGTGCACAAAGACATAGCTGCGGTCGCGGGTGCAATATTCGCCCAGCCGGGCGATAGCGTCGTTGATGCTGCGGTCGGTCTGGTCGATGGGCGCGCGCAGGAGGTCGTTCAGGATGGCAACGACCAGGGCCTGAATTCGGGTCAGGCGCGCCTCGTTGCTGATGGTGTCGTCGTTCATGCCTGCCTGCCCGTTCCGGCCCACGCCTGCGCAACATCCGGTCTGCCGTTTGCCCCGGTATGCCCTGAAAGTCGTTAAGGATTCGTGAGGATCGCTGTTTGCGCCCCCGTTCCGGCCTCAACCTGTGGGTGAAGTGTGCCGTTTTGCTGCGCATGCGTCAATCCGGGAAACCCGGCCTTTGCTTGCGGCACCGGCGCTGCTGCGCTAGCAACGACCCGATTCGCCCCGAAAACGCCGCCCCAATGCAGGGTTTCCCCGATGAACGCGCCGCTTGATCCCGTTGACCTGACCGCCCGCCTGATCCGCTGCAATTCGGTCACGCCGCTCGAAGGCGGGGCGCTGACGCTGCTGGCGGCGGAACTCTCGGCCGCCGGGTTCACCTGCACCCGGGTCGATCGCAACGGCACCCCTAACCTGTTCGCCCGCTGGGGCGCGCGCGGCGCCAACCGCAGCTTCGGCTTCAACGGTCACACCGATGTGGTGCCGCCGGGCGATCCGGCGGACTGGCGGTTCGATCCCTTCGCCGGGGTCCTGGCCGAGGGCAGGCTCTGGGGCCGGGGCGCCTGCGACATGAAATCGGGGGTCGCCGCCTTTGTCGCCGCCGCGGTGGATTTCGTGCGCGAGACGCCGCCCGACGGCGCGGTCATCGTGGCGATCACCGGCGACGAGGAGGGCGAGGCGACCGACGGCACCGTGGCGCTGCTGGACTGGATGGAGGCCCAGGGCGAGCGGATGACGCATTGCCTGGTCGGCGAACCGACCTGCCCGTCGGAGATGGGCGAGATGATCAAGAACGGCCGCCGCGGATCGCTGACCGCGCGGATCGAGGCGCGCGGCCTGCAGGGCCACGCCGCCTATCCGCACCGCGCCCGCAACCCGCTGCCCGCGCTGGTGGCGCTGCTCGACCGGCTGGCGCGGCACCGGCTGGACGAGGGGAACGCGCTGTTCGATCCCTCGACGCTGGCGATCACCTCGGTCGATACCGGCAATCCGGCGTCGAACGTGATCCCGGCCGCGGCGCGCGCCGTGCTGAACATCCGCTTCACCGACCAGCATTCCGGGGCCAGCCTGACCGGCTGGCTGCAAGCCCAGGCCGCCGAGGCCGAGGCCGAAACCGGCATCGCCTTCAGCGTCGCGGTGCGGGTTTCGGGCGAGAGCTTCGTCACCGAACCGGGCTGGTTCACCGATCTGGTCGCCGGCGCGGTCGAGACCGAATGCGCCCGGCGCCCGGTGCTCTCGACCTCGGGCGGCACCTCGGACGCGCGCTTCATCAAGGCGCATTGCCCGGTGGTGGAATTCGGCCTGGTCGGCCGCTCGATGCATCAGGTCGACGAGCATGTCGAGGTGGCGCATGTCGCGCAGCTCAAGGCCGTGTACCGGCGGGTGCTGGAGCGGTATTTCGAGGCGGTGTGACCGGAGAAGGGGGGGGCGCGGCCCGGACCCCGTCGAGGGGCCCGGGCCGCGCGGCGGGGGCCAGCCCCCGCACCCCCGCCGGGAGGGTTTTCCACCCTCCCGGACCCTCCCGAGGATATTTGTCGCGCAAAGTTGCGAAGGATGTTGCGAAGGATCTCGCCGCCCTTGCCAACTTTGCGCTGCAAATATCCTCAGGGGGGTGAGGCCGTCAGGCCGAGGGGGGCGCGAGCGCCCCCCTGTGCGCGCCGCGCTTGCGCGGCGCGCCTGGCCCAACGGGAGGGCGGGCATCCCCGGATGCCCAACCGACGGGCGGGAGCCCCTCCGGCGCCCCCCCCCCTCTCGCGTCAGAAGAATTGCTCGCGGATCAGCCGTTCTTCCAGCCCGTGGCCCGGATCGAACAGCAGCCGGTGGCGCACCCTCGGTTCCGAGCGGATCTCGACCGAGACCACATCGCGCACCGATTGCCCGTCGCCTTCGGCCATCACCGGGCGCTTTGCGGGCTCGAGCACATCGAACCGCACCGCGGCGCCCTTGGGCAGCAGCGCGCCGCGCCAGCGGCGGGGGCGGAAGGCCGCCACCGCCGTCAGCGCCAGCACATCGGCGCCGATCGGCAGGATCGGCCCATGCGCCGAGTAATTATAGGCGGTCGAACCCGCCGGCGTCGCCAGCAGCGCGCCGTCGCAGACCAGTTCCTCCATCCGCACCCGGCCATCGACGCTGATCCGCAGCCGCGCCGCCTGCGGCCCGGCGCGCAGCAGCGACACCTCGTTGATCGCCAGCGCCTCGTGCACCCGGCCCTGCCGGTCGGTGGCGCGCATCGACAGCGGGTTCAGCACCGTCTCCTGCGCCTCGGCCAGCCGTTCGGGCAGATCCTCGGCGGCGTAGGAATTCATCAAGAACCCCACCGTGCCGCGGTTCATCCCGTAAACCGGCACGTCGCGCGCCTGCGTCGCGTGCAGCGTCTCCAGCATGAAACCATCGCCGCCCAGCGCGACGATCACCCCGGCCTGCGCCAGCGGCGCATCGCCATAGCGCGCGACCAGATCGGCGCGCGCCGCCTGGGCAACCTCGGTCTGGCTGGCCAGAAACACGATCGGGCCTCTGGGAACCCTGTCCTTGTCCGGCACCGCATTCTCCCGTTCACCCTTGCCGCTCAGGTTTCGCAAATGCGCGCGCGGCTCGCAATCGGAAAGGGCATTTCGTATCCGGCGCCGATTGCGGCGTTTTCATCGCTTTCCGCGCCCGCACCGCTGCGATAAAGAGCGGCACGGACCCTCGAACCGCCCCAGATACGACCCGCCCTATCGCCGGAGACGCGCATGACCCCCCCGAACGGCTTTTTCACCGATGACCTCGCCACCCGCGACCCGCAGATCGCCCGCGCCATCGGCCTCGAACTGGGTCGCCAGCGCGACGAGATCGAGCTGATCGCCTCGGAGAACATCGTGTCCCGCGCCGTGATGGAGGCGCAGGGTTCGGTCATGACCAACAAATACGCCGAGGGCTATCCGGGCAAGCGGTATTATGGCGGCTGCCAATATGTGGACATCGCCGAGGAACTGGCGATCGAGCGCGCCAAGCAGCTCTTTGGCTGCAACTTCGCCAATGTGCAGCCCAATTCCGGCAGCCAGATGAACCAGGCGGTGTTTCTGGCCCTGCTGCAGCCCGGCGATACCTTCATGGGGCTGGACCTGAATTCCGGCGGGCATCTGACGCATGGCAGCCCGGTCAACATGTCGGGCAAGTGGTTCAACGTCGTCAGCTATGGCGTGCGCGCGCAGGATCAGGTGCTGGACATGGACGAGGTCCGCGCCAAGGCCCGCCAGCACAAGCCCAAGCTGATCCTGGCCGGCGGCACCGCCTATTCGCGCATCTGGGACTGGAAGGCCTTCCGCGAGATCGCCGACGAAGTCGGCGCGATCCTGCATGTCGATATGGCGCATATCGCCGGGCTGGTGGCCGGGGGCGTGCATCCCTCGCCGCTGGAACACGCCCATGTCGTCACCACGACCACGCACAAGTCGCTGCGCGGCCCGCGCGGCGGCATGATCCTGTGCAACGACGAAGGCATGGCCAAGAAGATCAACTCGGCGGTGTTCCCCGGCCTGCAGGGCGGCCCCCTGATGCATGTGATCGCCGCCAAGGCCGTGGCCTTCGGCGAGGCGCTGGACCCCTCGTTCAAGGACTACGCGGCGCAGGTGGTGAAGAACGCGCAGGCGATGGCCGACCAGTTGATGAAGGGCGGCATCGACATCGTCTCGGGCGGCACCGACAACCACCTGATGCTGGCCGATCTGCGGCCCAAGAAAGTGACCGGCAAGGCGGCCGAGGCCGCTCTGGGCCGCGCGCATATCACCTGCAACAAGAACGGCATCCCGTTCGACCCGGAAAAACCCTTCGTCACCTCGGGCATCCGGCTGGGCACCCCGGCAGGCACCACCCGCGGTTTCGGCGAGGCCGAGTTCCGGCTGATCGCCGACTGGATCGTCGAGGTGGTTGACGGGCTGGCGGCGAACGGCGAGGGCGGCAATACCGAGGTCGAGGCCGCGGTGAGCGCCAAGGTGCAGGCGCTCTGCGCCCGCTTCCCGCTCTATCCGGGGCTGTAAGGCTCTGGGCGGGCAGGCCACACGGCGGCTGGAGCGCGCGGCGGGCGACTGGGTCCGCGCGCGCCTGCCACGCGCCATCGAGGAACCGGCGATGTTCGTGCTCAAGCATCTTTGGGCGGGGATGTTCGGCGGTGTGCTGATGCTGGCCATTGCCCTGTTCGCCCTGTTCTGGAACCCGGGCTGGCCCGTCGCGCGCTATGACGCGCTGTTCGTCGTCGCAGTGGTCACGCAAGGGGTGTTCCTGCTGTTCCGGCTGGAATCGCGCGAGGAAGTCGCGGCGCTGGTGGCGTTTTCCGTGCTGGGCCTCGGGATGGAGTGGTACAATACCGCCGCCGGGAACTGGGCCTATCCCGAGGAAGGCGTGTTTGCCTTCGCCCATGTGCCGCTGTTCGTCGGCGCGATGTATGCCGCGGTCGGCGTCTGCGTGATCCGCATGATCCGCATCTTCGAGATGACCTTCGCCCCCTATCCGCCCCGCTGGGCGGCGCTGGCGCTGGCGATTGCGATCTATGTCAATTTCTTCACCCAGCATGTCTGGATCGACCTGCGCATCGGCCTGTTCGCGGCGATGATCCTGCTGTTCGCCCGCACCCGCATCTGGTTCACGCCGGTTCGCGGGCGCCGCTGGTATCTGCCGATGCTGCTGTCGCTGTTCCTGTCGGCGCTGGGGGTCTGGCTGGCCGAGAATCTGGGCACGCTGACCGGCACCTGGCTGTATGACGGTCAGGCGGTGCATGAATGGGTCAGTCTGGCGACGCTGGGTTCGTGGGTGCTGTTCCTCTATGTGGCGCTGATGGTGGCGCTGGCGGTCCTGCCCGGGGCGACGCGGCGCGCGCCGGTGTCGCGGCAGATCGCATGACCCTGCTGGCCCTCACCCGCCACGGCCAGCCCTCGGCCCTGCCGCCGCTGCTGATCGTGCACGGGTTGTTCGGCTCGGCCCGCAACTGGGGCGCCATCGCCAAGCGGATGTCCGACAGCCGCGAGGTTGTCGCGGTGGACATGCGCAACCACGCGGGCAGTTTCTGGAGCGACGCGCACAGCTATCCCGCCATGGCCGAGGATCTGGCGGCGGTGATCGGCGCCGAAGGCCATGCCATGGACGTGATGGGCCATTCGATGGGCGGCAAGGCGGCGATGCTGCTGGCGCTGACCCGGCCCGATCTGGTCAACAGGCTGGTGGTCGCCGATATCGCGCCGGTCAGCTATGGCCACAGCCAGAACCACCTGATCGCCGCGATGAAGGACATGGACCTGTCCGGCATCGACACCCGGGCCGAGGCCGACCGGCGGCTGGCCCTCGCCGTCAGCGACCCCGGTGTGCGGGCCTTTTTGCTGCAATCGCTCGACCTGCGCGCCGAACCGCCCCGCTGGCGGCTGAATCTGGACGTGCTGGAACGCGAGATGGACGGCATCACCGGCTGGATCGACGACAGCGCGTTGGTGCCCTATCCGGGGCCGGTGCTGTTCCTGACCGGCGCCCTGTCCGATTACGTCAAGCGCGACGACCGCCCGCATATCCGCGCACTGTTCCCGCAGGCGAAAATGGCCAAGATCCCCGAGGCGGGCCATTGGCTGCACGCAGAGAAACCGCGCGAATTCGAGGCGGCGCTGCGGGTCTTTCTGGGTCCCGAGGGCTGAGCGCCCCAGGGCTTGATGCGCCGCCGCTTTGCGCCAGATAGCGCAGGCCGGGGGCGTCGGGGGCAAGCATGGCAAAGATGCGCAAAAAGGCCGATCTGCCGCGCAAGACCTGCGCGGCCTGCGGCCTGCCCTTCGTCTGGCGCCGCAAATGGCAACGCGACTGGGAGGCGGTGCGCTATTGTTCGGACCGCTGCCGCGCCAGCGGCGTCAGAGCGCCTGCAACCGCTTTGCCACCATCCACGAGGCCGGAATGGCGATGAGCGCGCCGATCACGGCGGCGGTGATGATCGACTGGACATCGTAGCGGTTCATCGTCACCGCGACGACAACGCCGATCCCGGCCAGCGTGGTGCCGATCACCGAATAGAGCAGCATCGTCAATCTCAGCATGTCCGTCCCCTTGCTTGTTTCCCGGCATTCTGCCGCAGCCCGGCGCGACGCTCCTTGATCTAACTCAAGACAGCGGGAAAAACTGTCACCGGCCCGGGCAATCCAGATCGGCGGTCATCACCCCGCTGTCGCCGCGTCGGCTGCCCTCGACCAGGGTGCAGCCGCTGACCTGTTCCGCCGCCTGCCGCATCGCCAGCAGGATCGCCGCATGTTCGGACCGGCGGGCATAGCCGAGGCGGATCACCTGCACCTGCGGCCGCGCGGTGCCACGGCGACAGGTGACGCTGGCCTCGCCGACCAGGCAGAACCCCCCGGGCCCGCTGCCGGGCTGGCGCAGCCAGACGGCATAATCGCGCCCCTGCAGCGTGACGCGCTGCTCGTCGCTGCCCCAGAACGCCCGGTCGGGCGAGGCACAGGCAGCCAGCAACAGGGCGAGAATCACGAGGCGCATCGCCCCAGCCTGCGCGGGACTGGTTAACGCCGTCTTAACAATCCCCGCCACCCTTGCGCGCGGGGGGCGGCTTGCGGTAACAGGGCCGCGCGGGTGATTAGCTCAGTTGGTAGAGCGTCTCGTTTACACCGAGAATGTCGGCGGTTCGAGTCCGTCATCACCCACCATCCCGCCATGAAAAATGGCCCCGGCGCGAACGCCGGGGCCGGGAACCTGCCCGATCAATCGGGGGGACCGGACAGGAACCGCCACGCCTTACATCGCCGGCAGCAGCACCCGGTCGATGACGTGGATCACGCCGTTCGACTGACGCACATCGGCGATGGTGACATTGGCCACGTTGCCCATGCCGTCGCGCACCGTGACGTCGCCGCTCGGGCTGGTCATCAGCGTGAACTGGCAACCGCCGACCGTGGTGACGGGGGAACTGCCGCCGCCGTTCTCGACCATCTGGCGCAGCCCGTCGGCGATGTAATTGCCCGCGATGACGTGGCAGGTCAGGATCTGCTGCAGTTGCGCCAGGTTCTCGGGCATCAGCAGCGATTCGACGGTCCCGGCGGGCAGCGCCGCAAAGGCGTCATTGGTCGGCGCCAGCACGGTGAACGGGCCTTCGCCCTGCAGCGTTTCCACCAGACCCGCGGCCTGCACGGCGGCGACCAGCGTGGTGTGATCGGCCGAGTTCACGGCGTTCTCG
>JAANMY010002667.1_pt1 | contig 16301 bp, 13 predicted proteins | sample 7279691 | NCBI WGS metagenome assembly JAANMY01 (sample SAMN14094543, study PRJNA606508) | bioreactor metagenome | isolation source: A lab-scale SPAN reactor treating ammonium-rich wastewater day 388 | place: Ireland: Galway | collected 2018-02-07
GCTACTGCCGGTTTGACTTGCATGTTGGACTCCTTGTCAGGTGGAATTCTACTCTAATTTCCTCCCGCAAGTTGTCTCATTTATTATAGGCACACAGGGCACCGCAATTGATGGATGCCCAGTGGAAAGATTTTCTTGAACTTCACGAACACATGGAAGCTGTATTCAAAGCCCTGATACTCGATCCGAGACGAGAAGACTACGGCAATGTCTATCGCAAAAGTGGTGTTTCGTCTCGTTTGGTAACTTGAAGTGGCAGTAGCGGGCCACACGATTCGCCGTCATGGGCGGTTTTCGTGGTTTTGCGGGGCTGGTGCTTGGGCTTTGCCTAACATTGGTTCCAGCGGACGGGCCACGCTGCCCGTTATGAAAGGTCAGCCGTCACCGGCCCGCGGCTGAACCTGGCCGTTAGGCTGCCCAATGAATAGCACAAACAAAGGGAGGTGCAACATGCTGTGTTTGTCAATCGAAAAGTGATCCACTTGATAGTCGAAAAGTGATCCACCAGGGCGGATAGTGAGGGGAAATGATGATTGAAAAGTGATCCACTTTGGTACGAGTTTTCTTAAAAGTGAAGGGGGTGGGGCCTGGGGCGGGGGAAAGCTTTCCTTCGCCCAAAGATTGACGACGTGTGTATTATGTATATAATTGGAGCCATGAACAGTCGCGACATCATTACCAAATTAAAAGCCGATGGTTGGGTTCTTGTCCACACACGCGGCAGTCATCACCATTTCAAGCACCCCACCAAATCTGGCAGAGTGACTGTTCCACATCCAAAACGAGATTTACCAATCGGCACAGTTCGTAGCATTTATCATCAAGCAGGCTGGCCTTGGTCAGAAAAAAAGTGAGATTCTATGCGTTACCCAGTTGTCATTCACAAAGATTCAAATAGCGATTATGGCGTGACTGTGCCAGATTTATCTGGTTGTTTTAGCGCGGGTGAAACCCTTGATGAAGCGTTGCAAGAAGTCACAGAAGCCATCGAATGCCATTTGGAAGGCTTATTGATGGATGGTGAGTCCATTCCTGTTCCCCATCCAATTGAATATTATCAAAGCAAATCTGATTATGCTGATGGAATTTGGGCAATTGTCACGATAGATTTAGCAAAATTATCGGGCAAAACAAAACGTGTTAATATTACATTGCCTGAAAGAATTTTGAATTTAATGGATAAGTTCGCAGTCGCAAATGGCGAAACTCGTTCTGGGTTAATTGCACAAGCCGCAATTGAATATATTGCTGCCCGCGAAAACGCTTAAAACAATCAGCGAGTCTTGTACAATAAAACGCCAGCCAACACAGCGTGCTACGAAACAGTTTCCCAGGCAGCGTCTTGAAGAAGGGTCATGAATCTGCTATCCTCCCCCGCAAGCCCCTCCCCTGTTTCTTCGGGCCGGAATGATGGCCCCGCCATCTTGGGCTGTTGCACCTGACGGCTGCGCCGGTACGATCAGGGATCATGTGAGGCGCGCCAGGCGCAGCCACAGGTGAAGCGGAACGTTAGCCGGGCGCAGGGCGGCGAAGGCTGAAGCCGGACTTGCGCACTCGACCGGCAGGTGCGAGAATGAAGCAGTGTTCCGAGCCTGTTGAAGAAGTGTCGCTACGGCAGGCGAGCATCGGCCCGGTTGCGCTCCCGGCGCAGGGTGTGCGGCAGTCGTGAGCGTAACAGTGCTATTTTTTCGAAGGCTCCACCTAAAAAAGAACGTAAAAGCAAATGATGACAGGTAGGTCAAAATGAGTATACAGGCCGAATGGGATGAGCAAAAAGCCAGAAGCAATCGTAAAAAACATGGAGTTAGTTTCGAGGAAGCCCGCACAGTATTCGACGATCCACTGTTCATCATGTTTTTAGATGTGGAACACTCAACAGATCAGGAACGTTACATTACATTAGGATTATCCGTAAAAAGACGATTATTATTGATCGCACATACTGATCGTGAAGGGATAGTCCGCATTATCAGCGCCAGAAAGGCCACTAAAAATGAGAAACGAGTCTATGAAGAATCCGAATGACGACTATGAACTAAAAGAAGAATATGATCTCTCGCAATTGCCGATTGTATCCAAAGGCCGTTACGCGCCAGAACGTCGCGTTGGAAGAAATGTTGCCATATTGGAGCCAGATCTGGCGCAAGCATTTCCGAATGACGAAGCGGTCAACCAGGCTCTGCGAGTTGTCCTGCAGGCAGCACAGATTCCGGTAAGAATAGGGGTATAAACACCACAAAGTTCTGTCAAAACCGTGCGCAGTCGGCAGGGCTGCTGCTGTAAGGGTGCGGTGGACTGCCGCAACGCAAAGCCAGACCCCCCCTCGCAGACCCGCCCGCGGCCGAACCGCGGAACCGCTGGTTCCGCTTGGCCGTCAGGCGGCCCCATGCGATTTGCGCCGTTCATAACCACATTCCTTTCAGTTGCACGCGGGACGCTAACGCGGATTTGACAAACTCGAAAACCCAACGTATCTTCTATGTAGATACTAAAACAAGGAGGAATGTATGCAAACCCGTGTGCAGCGTTGGGGCAACAGCCTGGCCTTACGCATTCCCAAAGCACTGGCCGATGAAGTTGGTCTCAAAGAAAACTCACCCGTCCAGCTTTCGTTGCACGAACGGCAGTTGGTCATCGTCCCACTGCTTCAGCCCACTTTGAGCCTCGAGGCGTTACTCGCCCAAGTCACGGACAATAACCGTCACGCCGAAATGCCGACCGGCCCCGCGGTCGGGGGTGAAGCGTGGTAGCGCCGTTGGCCTACGCGCCACGGCGCGGGGATGTCGTCTGGCTCACCTTCACGCCGCAAGCGGGGCATGAGCAGGCGGGGCGTCGTCCCGCCGTGGTGTTGTCGCCGTTCTCGTACAATGCCAAAGTTGGCTTGGCGCTCTTGTGTCCGATTACCAGCGCCATTAAGGGCTATCCGTTCGAGGTGAACTTGCCGTCTGGCTTACCAGTCAGTGGCGTCATTTTGGCGGATCAGGTCAAAAGCCTGGATTGGCAAGCCCGCGCGGCGGAGTTCATCTGTGCTGTGCCAGCCGCAGTCATGCGTGAAGTTCTGCAAAAGATCAGTCTCCTGTTGGCAGAGTAACTCTATGGTTGGTCTGTGGGTCGTGCGACGGGTTGTCAGCACGGTTCGCCCGCATGGGCGGGGCCTAACCCTGCTGCACCTGACATGTGGGATGCTGCAGCATTTTCGAGCATGTTCCCCGCCCGCGCCCACGCAGGTAACGCAAGCCGTCAGCCGGCGGCAGGGCCGCGACGACTGAAAGCCTCGTAGCCTCGGGGATAGATTTGACGCGGCGGAGATGATCGTGTAGGATAGCTACCAATGGTTGGGGCAAAAGGGTCGCACGCTCTTCATTGCCTCTCGTGTGTCGCACCAAAATATGATAGTGGTCGAAGCCGGTGTTCCTTCGTCTGTGCTCTGGACAGGCTTTGACACGCAACCCCAGAAATCTCAAAAAGCTTTGCGGCTTTGCAGCTTTGTGAGAGATAAAAAAGGGTAGGAAACTGTTACCTCCCCTGTAGTAATAAATCACTTCATCCAGAAAGAGGAGCAATTTCATGAAAGACATGCGAGATTTCATTGCCGAGGCCGAAGCCGTTGGAGAACTAAAACGGATCAAAGCAGAAGTGGATTGGGACCTGGAGCTCAGTCACATCGCGAAGCTCAACGAAGAACAAAGCGGCCCGGCGTTGTTGTTCGAAAACGTGAAGGGGTACACCAGCCCGGTCATTTCCAGCGTTTGCACCACCACCAACCGCCTGGCCTTGATCATGGGCATGCCGAAAAATACCAGTCTGGTCGAATTGATGCGCGAATGGGTGAAGCGCACGGCCAAACAAATGCCCCCCCAGTGGGTGGACACCGCGCCCTGCAAGGAAAACATCCTCCACGGGGACGACGTCGATCTGCTCAAGTTCCCGGTTCCTAAATTCTTTCCTAAAGACGGCGGACGCTTTTTCGGCACCGCCGTTTTTGTTATCACCAAAGACCCCGACACCGGCTGGGTCAACCTGGGCACCTACCGGCTGCAAGTCCTGGGCAAAAACCTGTTGGGAACCCAGTTCATCAAGGGCAAACACGCCGACATCATGCTCAAGGCCTATGCGGCGCGCAAGGAAAAGATGCCCGTCGTCGCCGTCGTTGGCGCCGACCCGTTGATGTTCCTGATGGGCGCGGCGCGGCTGCCCGCGTTCGAGTCCGAATATGAGTTCGCCGGCGCCATTCGCGGCTTCCCCATCGAAATCGTCAAAGGCGAGACGGTGGACCTGCCGATTCCCGCCTCCGCCGAGATCGTGGTCGAGGGCGAGGTGGACCCGGAAGCCACCCTGCCCGAAGGCCCGTTTGGGGAATACACCGGCTACTATTCCGGCATCGGCACCACCCCGCGCAACTTCATCAAGGTCAATTGCATCACCCACCGCACCAACCCCGTCTTCTGGATCAGCACGGTCGGGCGCGCCACCACCGACACGCACATGACCATGGCCCTGACCTACGGCGCCACGCTCTGGCAGGGGTTGGAAGCGATGCGCATTCCGGGCATCAAATCGGTCTACTGCCCGCCGGAGGGCGCGGGGCGCTTCTTGGCGGTGATCTCCGTCAAACAAATGTACCCCGGCCACGCCGCCCAGGTCGGCACCGCCGCCATCTCCACCGAGATGGGCGCGTACGGCTTGAAAACCGTCATCGTTGTCGATGAAGACATCGACGCCTGGGACTGGCCGCGCGTCCTGTGGGCCCTGTCCTTCCGCTTCAACCCCTCCCGCGCCGAATTCATCAAGCGCGGCCGTTCGACGCCGCTCGACCCCTCGCTGCCCATCGAATCCCGCGACATCACCTCGCGGCTGATCATCGATGCGACCATCCCCTACGAGTGGAAAGAGAAACCCGTCCCGATCGAACTCGACAAAGCCATCGTCAAACAGGTGCAGTCCCGCTGGCAGGAACTCGGCCTGGAGTAATCTCCGCCGACACGAGGCGGAAGAGGCCGCACAATCGGCCTCTTCCGCCTCCTTTTTTATGTGGAGGCCGTCGTGGCGATTTTCATCATCGGAATGGTGGACGAGCGTGAGGAAGCCCTCACGCTCCTGAAGGAAAAAATCGAGGCTCGCGGGCATCGGGTGGTGCTGGCGGATGTCAGCATCGGCACCGGCGCCATCCTCCCCGCCCTGAAACCAGATCTGACCCCGGCGGAAATTGCCCAGGCAGGGGGCAGCGACATCGAAACCGTGCGCGGCCTGCTGGCGAAAGAGCGCGACAAAGCCATCGGCGTCATGGGTGCGGGCATGGCCAACCTGGCGGCAGCGCGGTACGCGGCGGGCGAGTTGGAGGGCGTGATCGCCGTCGCCGGCATGACCGGCACCGTGCTTTCCCTCACGGTGATGCGCGCCCTGCCCTTCGGCCTGCCCAAAGTATTGATCTCCAGCGTCGCCGCCATGCCGGCCTACGCCGCTAAATTCGCCGAGTATTTCGGCGTCCGCGACATCACCGTCATGCACACCGTCACCGACACGGTGGGCATGAACGCCCTCGTGCGCCGGCTGATGCTCAACGGCGCGGGGGCCGTCTGCGGGATGGTGGAGGCCGCCGAGCCGCCCGCCGCCGCGGACAAGCCGCTGATCGCCATGACCGAGTTCGGCTTTTGCGACAAAGGCGCGGGCTACGTGCGGGCGCGCATCCAAGACCGCTTCAACATCGTCTCGTTCCACGCCACCGGCCTGGGCGACCGCGCCGTCGAGGACCTGGTGGGGCAGGGCTTGTTCGATGCCTTCATCGATCTGGTGCCGGCCAATTATGGCGAATACCTGCTTGGCGGCAACCGCGCCGCCGCCCCCGACCGCCTGGAAGCCGCCTGCCGCCGCGGCGTCCCCTACATCCTTTCCCCCTGCGGCTTCGACATGCTTTCCTGCGGCCCCATCGAACGCCGAGACAAAGCCGACCCGCTGTGGGTTGCCCGCAAATTGGCCGACCGCGCCTTGTTCATCCAGGATGCGATGCGCGTGCAGGCGCGCACCAGCCGTGAGGAAGTGGTCGCCATCGCCGCGGCCGTGGCCGAGAAACTGAACCGGCACCCGCGCAAAGCCCTGGTCAAGTTCCTCCTCCCGCTCGAAGGCTTCTCCTCGCTCAGCGTCGCCGGCGGCCAGCTCTACGCCCCAGAAATCGACGCCGCCTTCGCCGCGGCCTTGCGCGCCCATCTCGACCCGGCCATCGAAACGATCGCGGTGGACGCGCACATCAACACCCCGGAATTCGGCCAGGCCGCGGCCGCCGCGCTGGAAGCGTGTTTGGCCCCTCCGATCCACCACTCCGCCCACCCGACTGACCCGTGACGAACCCGACCTCCTCCCCGTCCGCCGCGCCGGCTTTCTCCGTCCTGCTCTTCGATTTCGAAGGGACGCTGGTGGATTTCCAGTGGAAACTGCCAGAGGCGGTGCAGGAAGCCCGCGGCGAATTGCGCCGTCTCGGCTTCCAGGCGATCTCGGAGGCAGCGGATTACGCCGGCATTTACAACCAAACCATGCAAATGGCCGCACAATTTGGCCTGGATCCACACCACTTGACGGCGCGGCTGGGCGCCATCTACGACCGCTACGACCGGGACGCGGCCACGCGTTGGTCGGTGCGGCCGGGCGCCGCCGCCCTGCTGGCGCGGTGGCAGCAGATGCACGCCGCCCGCTTCGGCCTGGTCTCGAACATTGGCCGGCGCGCGCTGGACGAAGCTCTGCCCCGCCTGGGCCTGGCCGGGTTGTTCGATGTGATTATTTCCCGCAACGAAGTGACCCTGCTCAAACCTTTCGGCGAGGGCCTCCGCCGCGCCATGCGCGGTCTCAGCGCCGCCCCGGCGCGCACCCTGTTCGTCGGCGACAGCGTTACCGATATTTTGGCCGCCAAAGATGCCGGCATCCCAGCCGCGATCATCCAGGGGGGAGAAAGCCCCTCCGCCGCCTTGGCCGCGGCAGGCCCTGCTTATTTATGGAAATCTATTGCCGACCTCGAAACTTGCCTCGACGGAGGTGCCGCCATCAGCCCATTAACAAACTAACGCCTTTCTGTGTCTGCTGAACGCCTCGTGACCGTGGCCGCGTTGCGCATCCCAACCGCTTTCACCTACACACATTCAAGGAGAACGAAGATGTCCCAAAAACGCTTTCCCTACGCCTGGGAAGTAAAAGTACCGAAGGAAATGGAAGGATGGGAGGAAATGTATCCAGACCATCGCCTGTTCACTTCGGACCGGCAGGACTGGGATCAAGATCAATTCTGGTACACCGATAAGATTCACGCCCCGGATCCCATGGTTCCGCTCGATGAAGTTTTTCATCAGGCATGGCAGATTGCCCTCTCCCAGCACACCACCCGCATTTTCTGCATCCCGCCTGCCCAGGGCATCGCCCACCGGATGCTGGGCTGCTACCTGTACATCACCGCCATCGCCCCCCCGCCCTTAGAAATCATCCAGGCCAAGGCGGAAAAGTTCGGGCAGCGCACTTTTCCCGTGTTTGGACATTATGAAGAATTGTGGGGTCAATGGCGGACACGCCAGCAAGAACTTGGCCGGGAATTGCAGGCGGTCAAGGTGCCCAAAGAACTGCCGCAGTTCGTGCCCGATTTCGACTCGGCCACCACGCTGCCGGCCATCGGCCCGGCGCAGGAACTGATCGAGGCTTTCAACCACGCCGTCAACATCATTTATCGAGGCTGGCAGTATCACTTCACCTACCTCAACCTCTCCTACCTCGCCTATTTGATGTTTGCCGATGTGGCCCGCAAACTCTTTCCGGGCATCAGCGAAAGCGCGATTGGAAAAATGGTCGCCGGCGCCGATGTTTCGATGTTCCGCCCCGAAGAGGAACTTTGCCGCCTGGCGCGCCTGGCCCACACCCGCGAGCGCGTCGCCAACATCCTCAAGGCCGACCGCTCCGCCAACGCCAAAATCGAGAGCCTGCGCGAGTTCGAAGACGGCCGCATGTGGCTGGAGAGCCTGAGCGAAGTCAAGGATCCCTGGTTCATGGTTTCCTGCGGCAGCGGCTGGTTCCACTACGAAGGCAGTTGGATTGATAAACTCGACGTGCCGTTCAGTTACCTCAAGGGCTATCTCGAACGCCTGGACCGCGGCGAGCGCATCGAGCGTTCGCTGTCCGCGATCACCGACGCGCGCGACGCCATCATTGCCGAATACCGCGGCCTGATCAAATCGGACGAAGACCGCAAGACCTTCGAGGACGCCTACAACAACACCCGCACCATCTACCGCTACGCGGAAGACCACCTGTTCTGGGTCGAACATTGGTTCCACACCATCTGGTTCGAGAAAATGCGCGAGTTCGGACGCTTGTTCGTCAAGCAAGGGGTGCTGAAAGAGACGGACGATTTCTTCATGTTCAACCGCCTCGAAATCCCCTCGCTGATCGAAGATGTCGCCACCTCCTGGGCATTGGGCGAGAACATCCCGACGATGAAGTGGGCTGAAAAGGCTGAAAAACGCAAGAAAATCCTGGCTGCCGCCGCCCAGTGGTCGCCGCCGCCCGCCCTCGGCGTCCCGCCGGAAGTGGTCGCCGAGCCGTTCACCGTCATGCTCTGGGGCGTGACGACCGAACGCGTCACCGAGTGGCTGGAAGGTGCATCCGGCCAGGCCGGCAGCGCCGACGAACTGAAGGGCTTCGCCTCTTCCGCCGGCGTGGTCGAGGGCAAAGCCCGCGTGCTCAAACGACTGGAAGACATCGTCACCCTGGAACAGGACGACATCATGGTCGTGCCGAACACCAACCCCGCCTGGGCGCCGATCTTCTCCAAGATCAAAGCCGCCGTCACCGACATCGGCGGCATCACCTCCCACGCCGCCATCGTCTGCCGCGAGTACGGCGTGCCTTCGGTCACCGGCACCGGCTCGGCGACGACCGCCATCAAGACCGGGGACTGGGTCAAGGTGGACGGCGACCGGGGCCTCGTCACGATCGTGAAACGCGCCGAGTAGCAGGTCTTCCCGGCGCGCCGGGTACATTCGAGGGGCGGCCTTCACGGCCGCCCCTTTCGCCATTGCTAAAAAGAGGTCCCCATGGTCTGCATCATTGGGTTCGAAGAACTCGATAAATCATCCCTGCCCATCGTCGGAGGCAAGAACGCCAGCCTGGGCGAATTGCTGCGGGCCGGCATCCGCGTCCCGCCGGGATTCGCAATCACCACCGATAGTTACCGCGAATTCGTCGCCGCCGCGGGCATCGGCAATGAAATCAACCGCCTGCTGGACGAAGTCGAACCTGACGAGGTGCCTTCGTTGGATCACGCCAGCGCGGCGATTCAAGCCTTGATCCTCGAAGCGGAAATGCCCGCCCACATCGCCGCCAACATCGAGCAGCACTATCAGGCCTTGTGCGCCCGCTGCCACACGGAAAACCTGCCCGTGGCCGTGCGCTCCAGCGCCACGGCAGAGGACCTGCCCGACGCCAGTTTCGCCGGCCAGCAGGACACCTACCTCTGGGTGCGCGGCCTGGCTGAAGTCCTGCACCGGGCGCAAAACTGCTGGGCGAGCCTGTTCACCGCCCGCGCCATCGGCTACCGCGCCCGGCTCAACTTCCCGCCCGACAAGGTGCTGATCAGCGTCGGCGTGCAAAAAATGGTCAATTCGCGCACCTCCGGCGTCATGTTCACCCTCAACCCCATCAACGGCGACCACTCGAAAGTGGTGGTGGAAAGCAGTTGGGGCTTCGGAGAGGCAGTCGTCTCCGGCGCGGTTACGCCGGACCGCTTCGTGGTGGATAAAGTCGTGCGGGAAGTGAACGAACGCGTCATCTCGGCCAAGGCCATCGAGTGCGTCTATCTGCCCGGCGACGGCGTCGTCCATAACGACGTCCCCCCCGAACGGCAAGCCCAGCCCTCGCTGCACGACAACGAATTGCAGGAACTGGTCACGATCGCCAAACGCATCGAAGCGCATTACGGCTGCCCGATGGATATCGAATGGGCCATCGATCACGATCTGCCTTTCCCGGAGAACGTTTTCATCGTCCAGAGCCGGCCGGAAACGGTGTGGAGCCAGCGCAAACAGGATCACTTGCTCGGCCAAAAGAGCAGTTATCAACTCCTGATGGAAAAAGCCCTCAGCCAGATCCAGGTCAAACGCTGAGCGGCCGGGCGGAGGATCGATGGCGCACCGATATTGTCTGAACTGCGGCCAGCCGCTGGCGATTGGCTTCGTCGAGGGGCGCGAGCGCGCACACTGCCCCGCCTGTGGGTTCATCCTCTATCATAACCCGGCGCCGGTGGCGATGGCGGTGGTGGAGTACGAGGGGAAATTCCTGCTCGTGCATCGCACGATTCCCCCGCTGCAACAGTATTGGGCCCCGCCCGCCGGGCACGTCGAGTTGGGCGAGTCCGTGCCCCAGGCCGCGGTGCGCGAGGCGAAAGAAGAAACCGGCGTGGATGTCGAACTCGGCGAACTGATCGGGGTCTATTCACATCCCGAAGTGCGGGTGGTGTTGATCGTCTACCGCGCCCGCGCCGTGGGCGGACGGCCCCAGGCCGGCGACGACGCCGGCGACGTGGGCCTGTTCGAGCGCATGCCCGATCAGCCCCCGCCCGACCCCGCCGCCGCCACCCCCACCGATCTCTGGTTCTATCAATTCTTGCAGACCCTGAAGGAGCTCCCCTGAAGATGCGACCCGTCATCGGCATGTCCGGCGCCTGCCGCGCCCTGTACGGCATTCGGCTGCGCGAGGTCAAAGGCGCCGCAACCTGGACAGGCCCCACGCCACACCGGAGCGCAGCATGAGCGCGACGATTTACTTCGTGCGCCACGGCGAGGTGGAACATCACCGCGCCGATGTGGGGCTGACCGAGACCGGCCAGGCCCAGGCCCGCCGCGCCGCGGACGCGCTGGCGGCGGGCTTCCGGCCCGGCGAACCGCTTGTCATCGCCCACGCGCCGACGCAGCGCACCTATGAAACCGCCGCCGCCATCCACAGCCGCCTGGCCGCCCACTTCCCCCTGCCCCCGCCTCAGCCAGACGAGGCGCTGGCGAACGTGCGCTTCATCCTGCACACGAACGGCTCCGCGCACCTGGCCGAGCCGTCGCTGACCTACGCCCACTTCGCCCCCGGCTCAGCCTACCTGGACAGCCAGCCGCCCGCCCGCGCCGCTTTCTTTCGCAATTTCTGGACCAGCCGCGACCCGATGGGCTACTGGCTGGCGACCCCCAGCGCGGGCGGGGCGGAACTGCCGGAGGCCGTCCTCCACCGTCTTCTGACGCGGGCGCGGGAGATTTTCGCGGCCCCGGCAGCCGACCCCTCTCATCATATTCTCGTCACGCACTCCGGCGCGCTGCGCGTGTTGCTGCGCCACGCTTTCGGCCACGACCCCGGCGAGCCGGATTTTTGCGGAATCGTCACCCTGGCCGCCGCCGCCCAACCCCGCCGCGCCCGCCTTTCCTACCGCCATGCCGCCGCCGAGGTCGAAATTTAGCCATGCCCCTCTACGATCCCGCCGTCGAAACCCTGCCCCGCCCGCAACTGCGCGACCTCCAGGCCCAAAAACTGCGCGCCATGTTGGAGGAACTCTGGGAGCGCAACGCCTTCTACACCGCCAAACTGCGGGCCGCGCACCTCACCCCGGCTGATTTCGGCTCGCTGGAAGATTTGCCGCGCCTCCCGCTCACCACAAAACACGAGCTCGTCCACGATCAGCTCGCCGTCCCCCCCTTCGGCGCGAACACCACCTACCCGCTGGATGCCTACACCCGCTTCCACCAGACCTCCGGCACCACCGGCGTCCCCTTCCGGGTGCTGGACACCGCCGCCAGTTGGGAATGGTGGGGCCGCTGTTGGGCGCATGTTCTCGCCGGCGCCGGGATGACCAGCGCCGACCGCCTGTTCATGGCCTTTTCTTTCGGCCCCTTCATCGGGTTTTGGGCCGCGGCAGACGGCGCGCGGCAGATCGGGGCGTTGATGATCCCCGGCGGCGGGCGCAACTCGTTGCAGCGGCTGGAACTGATGCGCGATACCGGCGCCACCGCGCTTTGCTGCACGCCCACCTACGCCCTGCGCCTGGCCGAGGTCGCCCGCGAGAGCCATTTCGATTTGCGCCAGATTCCCATCCGCGCCACCATTCACGCCGGCGAGCCGGGCGCCAGCATCCCCGCCACCAAGCAGCGCATCGAGGCCGCCTGGAACGCCAAATGTTACGATCACGCCGGGGCGTCGGAGGTCGGCGCGCATTCCTTCGAGTGCGAAGCCCAGCCGGGCGGGACGCACGTGATCGAGAGTGAATTCATCGTGGAGGTGCTGAATCCGCAGACCGGCGCGGCGGTTCCCCCCGGCGAGCGGGGGGAACTCGTGATCACGAATCTGGGCCGCTGGGGATTTCCCATCCTCCGCTATCGCACCGGCGATCTGGTCGAACTCGACCCGACGCCGTGCGTCTGCGGCCGCACATTTGCCCGTTTTCAGGGCGGCATCCTCGGCCGCGCCGACGACATGGTCACCGTGCGCGGTGTGAACGTCTTCCCCAGCGCGGTGGAGAACATCATCCGCCGCTTCGATCAGGTGGACGAATTTCGCGTGACGGTGCGCACCCTCCGGCGCATGGACGAGATGGAGATCGAACTCGAACTCACCCACGGGGCCGATCCTTCCCTGGTCGAGGCGGTGGCCTCCGCGTTGGACTCGGCGCTTTCCTTCCGCCCGATCGTCCGCGTCGTCGAGCGCGACGCCCTGCCGCGCTTCGAACTCAAGGCCAAACGCTTCCACGTCCTCCGCGAGTAGCCGCCCCGTGTGCCAACCTGGACTTGCTCATTTCCCAGCCCGCTTGCCCGCAAGCGACGCTTGCCAGCAAGCGACGCTTGCCAACAGGCGGCGCAGGCCCCACCCTCAATACGGAGTCGAAGATGAACATCCAAACATTCATGCAGGGCTACAAGGCTGCCTGGGAAGCCCGCGATCCGGCCCTGTTTGCCGCGCTCTTCCACGCAGATGGCGTGTACCACAACACGCCGTTCCAGGTGCAAACAGGCAGGGCCGCGCTGGTCGAGTACTGGAAACGTGTCCAACTGCAAGAAGATGTGCAGGTCGCCTTCACAGTCCTGGCCGATCAAGGCGACGCAGGCCTCGCACACTGGCACGTGACCTACCAGGTGGCGTCTGAAGAGCTTTTCCAGATCTGGGCGCGTTCTACGGGAACAAGCCTGCCGGCCAGAAAGCCGGGAGAACCCTTACCACGCATGGTGTTGGATGGCGTTCTGCAGGCCACGTTTGCACAGGGTCTGTGCGCCGAGGCGCGCATCTGGTGGCACAGCATGCCCCAAGTGGCCTGAGTCGCGCAGCGGCCCGGTCACCGGGCGCCGAACGCAGGAGGCGCAAGCTAAAGGCCTGATTTGCGGACTCAAACAGCAGGCGCGAAAATGGGGGCGTCGTTACGATAGGCCGGCATCAGCCAGATGGCTGCCGCCGGCGCAGGGTGCAGAGTCCGGGTTCTCGCTTGCGGCAAGAGGCCCGCCGAACCACCCTTTGCATTGCGGGGCTGCCGCCCACAGTTCAGGACCTGGCCGAATTGTTTGCACTTTGGACGGGGCGCTGACCCACCCGGCACGCACAAACCAACGTCGATTTTGCAAGGAGTTTGCTCATGAGGGCGATCACACACCGAACCGACCACTACAATGCCAGCGCGGTGCTGGATCACAATCTCGCCGAAGGGCGCGGCGACAAAGTCGCCATCTACACCCGCGACCAGGCCTACACCTACCAGCAACTCGGCGAGCTGGCCAACCGGGCCGGCAACGCCCTGAAGGAACTGGGCGTGGAACAGGAGCAGCGAGTCTTGATGCTCTTGCTCGACACGCCGCAGTTCCCGGCCACCTTTTTCGGCGCCATCAAAATCGGCGCTGTGCCCATCCCGACCAACACGGTGATGCAGTCCGCCGATTACGCCTACTTTCTGAACGACAGCCGCGCCAGAGTGGCAGTGGTGAGCGGGCCGCTGTACAAACTCATCGAACCGATCCGGGCCACCTGCAAGTACCTCAAACAGGTGATCGTGGTCGATGGCGATGACGCGCCCGGCGTGATTGACTGGCAGACATGGGTGGACGCCGCCTCGCCCAGCCTGGACCCGGCGGACACCTCGCCCGACGACATCGCCTTCTGGCTGTACAGTTCCGGCTCGACCGGCTTCCCCAAAGGCGCGGTGCACCTGCAGCACGACATCGCCTTCACGGTCGAGAACTACGCGCGCGGCGTGATCCACATGACCGAGAACGATCTGTGCTTCTCCGGCTCGAAACTGTTTCACGCCTACGGCCTGGGCAACAACATGACCTTCCCCTACGGCGTCGGCGCAAGCTCCGTGCTCTTCCCCGGACGCCCCACCCCCGACGCGCTGTTCGGGATCATCACGCGCTTTCATCCCACACTCTTCTTCTCGGTGCCGACGATGTACGCGGCGATGCTGGCCGCGCCCGAAGCCGAGAAAAAATACGACCTGAGTTCGGTGCGGCTGTGCGTCTCGGCGGCCGAGGCGCTGCCGGCAGAGATTTATCGGCAGTGGAAAGAAAAGTTCGGGGTGGAAATCCTCGACGGCATCGGCTCGACCGAGATGCTGCACATCTTCATCTCCAACTATCCGGGACGCGTGCGAGCAGGGTCAAGCGGGCAACTTGTGCCCGGCTATACCGCCAGACTCACCGACGAGAACGGGCGAGAAGTCCCGGCAGGCGAGATCGGCGACCTGCTGATCAGCGGCGACAGCGCCGCGCCCTTCTACTGGAACAAGCACGAAAAGAGCAAATACACCATGCGCGGCGAGTGGATGTTCACCGGCGACAAATATCACATGGACGCCGACGGCTATTTCTGGTACGACGGGCGCTCGGACGACATGCTGAAGGTGGGCGGGGCCTGGGTCTCGCCGATTGAGGTGGAGAGCGCGCTGATCGAACATCCGGCGGTGCTGGAGAGCGCGGTGGTGGGCGCCAAAGATGAGGCGGGATTGGTCAAAGCCAAAGCCTTCGTGGTTTTGCAAGAGGGCGTCAAGGGATCGCCGGAGCTGGTCAAAGAGCTGCAGGAGTTCGTCAAAGCCCGCATCGCCCCCTACAAATATCCGCGCATGATCGAATTCGTGCCAGATTTGCCGAAGACGGTCACCGGGAAGATTCAGCGGTACAAGTTACGCCAGTAGCCAGTCGGGCGCAGGGCGCTGCGCAGAAAGGATGCTGAGCCACCCATGACCTACTTTTTGAAGGCGCGGCGCTTTCACGTTCAGCCGTGAAGGAGGTGAAACGACAACGAACTTTTATAGACGCCCTGTGCATGATCGGATTGTTTAGGAGTACGCTGGCCCTGCCACGTGCACGCAATCGGATGCTGTGACCCGGTCAGCCTTTCCACCACCCACACGAACATTGGAGGAAACGATGAATACGCCCCTTGGGCATCTGCCAGCCAAGCTGGCGCGACTTGCCCTCTTGTTTGCGGTGTGCAGCCTGGTGCTCGCGGCCTGCGCCACACCCACCCCCACCTCGCCGCCCGCGGCCACGGCGGCCCCGCCCACAGCAGTCCCGCCCACAGCGGTCCCGCCCACCCCCGTCCCGGCGGAACCGATCAAAATCGGCACGCTGACCGACCTGACCAGTTCCTTCACCCCCTGGGGCGTGCAGGCCCGCGACGGGATGGCGCTGGCAGCCAAGGAAATCAACGAAGCCGGCGGCGTGGATGGCCGCATGATCGAGATCATCGTCCAAGACACGGAAAACAACGCCGACATCGGCGTCGACCGCTTCGAGCGGCTCGTCGAGGACGGCGTGGTCGCGGTTGGCGGCATCATTTCCAGCGGCGTCGGCGTGCCGGTTGCCGCCGCGGCCGAACAGGCAAAGATGCCGCTCTTCCTGGTCAAATCCGGCACCCAGGCCGCCCTCACCCGGAACAGCCGCTACACCTTCCGCACCTGTCTGCCGGCGGCGCCGATGGACGCCGCGCCGGTGCTACAGTACGCCCGCGAGAAAGGGTTCACCAAGGTCGGGGGCATCGTGGCCGACTACCCGTGGGGGCAAGCCATGAAGGCCGCCATCGAGAACACATTCAAGGACTCCGGCATTGAATTCACCATCGAAGTGGCGCCGGTGCCGCCAACCACCGACTTCACCCCCTTTGTGCGGGCGATGGCCGACTTTGGCGCGCAGATGATCGTGGGCACCGGCCATCCGCCGGGCAACTCGGCCATCGTCGCCCTATCAGCCGACCTGGCCGGGAACGTGCCGGTCACCGGCTCGTGGGTGCCGCCAACTCTGGCCGTCGGCGGCTTGCAG
>JAANMY010002668.1_pt1 | contig 16289 bp, 13 predicted proteins | sample 7279691 | NCBI WGS metagenome assembly JAANMY01 (sample SAMN14094543, study PRJNA606508) | bioreactor metagenome | isolation source: A lab-scale SPAN reactor treating ammonium-rich wastewater day 388 | place: Ireland: Galway | collected 2018-02-07
CACCACAAGATATTGTAGGCGGCCTGACTTCTAGCACAATATGTTGGGCGTCGCGCAGCCGGAAAACTGTGTCAAGGGGGTTTCCGGCCGCGCTCCTAGGACCTTTGCATCACGACGAGCGGCTCTCGGCACTCAATCCCAGACCGATCGCACGTGGGGATAGGCCAGAATCTTCTTGTCCTTTGTGATCAAGGGCGCCTTCAGCAGTCGAGCGGTGGCTACGATCAACCGGTCGGCCGGGTCGTCATGGAAGGGGTCGGGAAGACGATAGGCCTCCAGGGCAAGTGAAGGGGTCAGAGGGACGAGTTCGATGCTGGAGCGTCCAAGCGCCCTGTCGAACCAGGCCTCCGGATCGACAAGAAAGGATATCCGTCCTTTGGAGCCCAGGAGCGCCAGTTCCCAGGCCGAGATCGCGGCCACTCGAAGGGACCCTCTCGGGGCGCCCTCAATTGCCCTGGCCGCCGTGGGACTGAGCCGCTCGGGCTCATTCAGGGCCCACCACCAGACGTGGGTATCAAGTACCAGCATCGAGCTCCCACAGGTCTTCTATCGGAGCGACGATGTCGCCGTTGGTCCGTCCGAGCCCGGACAAGCTCCCCAGAATTGATTGCGGTGGCCCATCAGTGATCGGGAGAAGGCGGGCCACCGGCTTCCCTCGCTTGGTGATGACGATGGTCTGCTTGTGATCGCGAACTCGATCCAGCAACTCCAGACAATGCGCCTTGAACTCGCTCGCGCTGATCTCCACGTTTTATTGTAGAAAGCGAAGTGGTCACCTGTCAAGTGACCACTTTCCCGTCTACCGGGCTGGGGCCGTTACCGGTCCGAACCGGGTGTTACCGCCCGGTGGGACCGTCGCTGAGAAATTGCCGATCACTCGCGACCGCTCCAAGGCAGGGTTGACAGGCCGGCGCGAGAATCTCCCCCGGCTATGCTCGGATTCTTCGCCTGGTTCACGTTCTCTCTCTTGCTGGCAAGCTTCCTCGAGTGGTTCATTCACAAGTATTTCATGCACACCACCCTGTGGCTGCCGGTGGCCGTCGAGCGACACGCCGTCAAGCACCACGCCGAGCGGCGGGCGCCCGGCAAGTTCATTGCCGCCGAGGATGAGCTGGAGGAGTATCACCTGTTCGAGACCTCGGCCATGCCCATGGTCTGGATGCTGCACTTCCCCGTCTTCGGACTGGTCTACCTGGGCTGGGGGCCCTGGGCCTCGTTCGGGTGCGCGCTGGGTACGGCCCTCTACATGGTGGCCTACGAGATGCTCCACTGGTCCATCCATTGCCCGGACAAATTCTGGTTCCGCAACAGCGCCTGGTTTCGCTTTCTCTCTGAGCATCATCGGCGCCACCACCATCGCTCGCGCATCAACTACAACGTGGTGCTGCCCCTGGCCGACCTGGTGCTGGGCACCCTGAGCTTCGAGCCGGTGCAACCCGAGCCCGAGCGCAAATTCCAAGAGGTGAGCTGAGACTCAGCGAGAAGTTGGCTTGATGACCCGCGATCCCGCCCTGGAAACGTTCTCGGGACGTCTTCCCCTCTTCCCCCTTCCCAACGCGGTCATGTTTCCCGGCACGCGCCATCCCCTGCATGTCTTCGAGCCACGCTACCGGCAGATGGTGCAAGACGTGGCCAGCGGCGAGAGGCTGATCGGGGTGGTGCTGCTCAAAGAGGGCTGGGAAGAGAGCTACTTCGAGTCGCCCGAGGTCTTCTCGGTCGCCTGCATGGGCAAGCTGGAGAAGGTCGATCGGCTGCCCGACGGGCGCTTCAACATCCGCCTGCTGGGACTCTCGCGGGTGCGGCTGGGGCGCGAGGTCAAGAACAACCCCTACCGGATCTGCGAAGCTCAGCTTCTGCCCGACTCTCTCACCCCCATCAGCGCCGCTCGCCTGCACGAGCATCTCGGCGAGACGCTGCGCATCTTCGACTCGCTGTTGCGCACCCTGGCCGAGTTCCCGGGCGAGGTGCTGCTCTCGCGCAAGCACTCCAACCCGGGCCAACTGCTGGACTTGCTGGCGGCCAACCTGCCTCTGCTCGACCCCTACCAGAAGCAGAGCCTGCTCGAGCAGGTGGACGTGGCCGAGCGGGCCCGCATTCTGGTCGACCTCTTGCGCGACGTGCAGAGCGACGTGCGGGCCCAGAAGATCATGCGCAGCGTGCGGCTCTTTCCCAAACCCAGCCAGAACTGAGAGGTGCTCCCCATGCGACTCACGATGGCCCAGGCGCTGGTGCACTTTCTGACCCGCCAGTACTCCGAGCACGACGGGGTGGAGCGTCGCTTCGTGCCCGGCTGCTTCGGCATCTTCGGCCACGGCAACCTGGCCGGGGTGGGCCAGGCCCTGCAGCAATACCCCGAGCTGACCTACTACCAGAGCCGCAACGAGCAGGCCATGGTGCACACCGCCGCGGCCTTTGCCAAGCACCAGCGCCGCACCCAGATCCTCGCCTGCACCACCTCGGTGGGGCCGGGAGCCACCAACATGATCACCGGGGCCGCCGGGGCCACCATCAACTGCGTTCCCGTCCTGCTGCTGCCGGCCGACACCTTCGCCCGGCGGAACGTGGCTCCCGTGCTGCAGCAGCTCGAGATTCCCTCCAGCATGGACCTGACCGTGAACGACTGCTTCCGGCCGGTATCGCGCTACTTCGACCGGATCCAGCGCCCCGACCAGCTCCCCTCGGCCCTGATGGAGGCCATGCGAGTACTGCTCTCCCCCGCCGACACCGGGGCGGTGACCCTGTGCCTGCCCCAGGACGTGCAGACCGAGAGCTACGACTACCCCGACCAGCTCTTTGAGAAGCGGGTCTGGGCGATCCCCCGGGCCCGGGCTGACCGGCGCTCTTTGGAGCAGGCAGCCCGGCTGATCCGCAAGGCCCGCAGGCCCCTGCTGGTGGCCGGTGGGGGCGTGCTCTACTCGGCCGCTGAGGGGGCCCTGGCCGAGCTGGCCGAGCGCACCGGCATTCCGGTGGGCGAGACCCAGGCGGGCAAGGGCTCGCTGACCTACGACCACGCCTGCGCGCTGGGAGCCATCGGGGCTACCGGTACCCGGGCCACCAACCTGGTGGCCCGCGAGGCCGACCTGGTGATCGGGGTGGGCACGCGTTGGAGCGATTTCACGACCGCCTCCAAGTCGGCCTTTCAGCACCCCGAGGTGGGCTTCATCAACCTGAACGTGGCCGAGGTGGACGCCTTCAAGCACGCCGCCCTGGCCGTGGTGGGCGATGCCCGGGAAAGCCTTTCGGAGCTTGGAGCGCTGCTGGGGGACTACCGGGTGGAGGAAAGCTACCGCGCCCGGGTTCGCCAGTTGGCGGCCGAGTGGGACCGGACCGTGAGCCAGCTGTATGAGGCGAGCGCTCCGGAGGGACTGGCCCAGAGCGCCGTGGTGGGAGCGGTCAACCGGCTCTCGCGGCCCCAGGATGTGCTGGTTTGCGCCGCCGGCAGCCTGCCGGGCGATCTGCACAAGCTGTGGCGCACGCGCGAGGCGCGGGGCTACCACATGGAGTACGGCTACTCGTGCATGGGCTACGAGATCGCCGGCGGGCTGGGCGTGAAGCTGGCTGACCCCGAGCGAGAGGTCTATGTGATGGTGGGCGACGGATCCTATCTGATGATGGCCCAGGAGCTGGTGACCTCGGTCCAGGAGGGTCTCAAGCTGATCGTGGTGCTGCTCGACAACGGCGGCTTTGCCAGCATCGGCGGATTGTCCGAGTCGGTCGGCTCGCAGGGCTTTGGCACTTTCTACCGCGCCCGCAACCCGGCCTCGGGCCAACTCGACGGGGAGAGCCTGCCGGTGGACCTGGAGGCCAACGCCCGCAGCCTGGGCGCTCTCACGCTCAGCGTCCGCAACCTGAAAGAGCTCGAGCAAGCCCTGCAGCAGGCCCGGGCCAGCACTCGCACCACGGTCATCTTCGTTCCCACCCACCGCGATACCCGGGTGGGCGGCTTCGAGTCGTGGTGGGACGTGCCCGTGGCCGAGGTGAGCAGCTTGGAGTCGGTGCAGCAGGCCCGGGCCGAGTACGAGGTCAAACGGAAAAAGCAGAGAGATTACCTGAGCGGACCTGCGCTCGAGACGGAGGTTGCCCTTGAAAGCGCTGGCTAACTACATCGCCGCCGACTGGGTGGAGTCGAACGGAGCCTGCCAGGAGGTCAAGAACCCGGCCACGGGTGAGGTGCTGGCCAGCGTCCCCCTGAGCGACGCGGCCCTGGTGGACCAGGCCGCCCGGGCCGCCCGCGCGGCCTTCCGCGAGTGGCGCCAGGTGCCGGCCGGCGAGCGCATCCAGTTTCTCTTCAAGCTCAAGGCGGTGTTGGAGGAGAGCTTCGAGGAGCTGGCCCGCACCATCACCTGCGAGTGCGGCAAGACGCTGGAGGAGTCGCGCGGCGAGCTGCGGCGGGCCATCGAGAATGTGGAGGTGGCCTGCGGCATCCCCATCCTGATGCAGGGCGCGGTCTCCGAAGACATCGCCCGGGGCATCGACGAGCTGATGATCCGCCAGCCCGTTGGCGTGTGCGCCATCATCGCGCCCTTCAACTTCCCGGCCATGATCCCGTTCTGGTTTCTCCCCTATGCCATCGCCTGCGGCAACACCGTGGTGGTCAAGCCCTCCGAGCGGGTTCCCCTGACCATGCAGCGCGTCTTCCAGCTGCTCGACGCTCTCGGTCTCCCACCGGGCGTGGTCAACCTGGTGCACGGGGGGCGCGAGGCGGTGGACGCCATCCTGGCCCACCCCGACATTCGGGCCGTCAGCTTCGTGGGCTCCTCGGCCGTGGCCCGCCACGTTTACGCCACCGCCGCCGCCCACGGCAAGCGGGTGCAGTGTCAGGGCGGAGCCAAGAATCCCCTCATCGTCTTGCCCGACGCCGACCCCGAGATGACCCTCAAGATCGCCGCCGACAGCGCCTTCGGCTGCGCCGGCCAGCGCTGCCTGGCAGCCTCGCTGGCCATCACCGTGGGCGAAGCGGGGGCCAGCTTCACCGAGGCCATCGCCGAGGAGGCCGCCCGCCGGGTGGTGGGTAACGGCCTGGAGCCGGGGGTGCAGATGGGTCCGGTGATCACGCCCGAAAGCCGCACGCGCATCCGGGGGCTGATCCAGAAGGGCCTGGACGAAGGCGCCCGGCTGCTGGTGGACGGCCGCCAGGCCCCCGGGCCGGGCAATTTCCTCAAGCCCACCGTGCTGGCCGACCTGCCTCCCGAGGGCGAGATCGCCCGAACCGAGGTCTTCGGCCCGGTATTGGGCCTGATCCATGTGCACGAGGTCGAAGAGGCCATCGAGCTGATCAACCGTGGAGCCTACGGCAACATGGCCTGCCTGTTCACCTCCAGCGGTGCCAGCGCGCGCAAGCTCCGCTACGAAGCCGAGGTGGGCAACCTGGGCGTGAACGTGGGCGTGGCCGCCCCCATGGCCTACTTCCCCTTCTCGGGCTGGAAGGAGAGCTTTTTTGGCGATCTGCACGCCCAGGGCCACCACGCGGTAGAGTTCTATACCCAGACCAAGGTGGTGGTGGAGCGCTGGCCCAGGGACTGGGCACGTAAGTTTTAACCGCCGGTAACCGTGTACGAGGTCTCCAAGCGCACCCGTAGCACATCCTGGCGGAGGGAGAGGTCATTGATGCCTCCGGCTGAGGAAACCCCGGCAAGCTCTGGAAGAACTTCGTCTTCGCGATGTCGGTCTTGATCTCCAGGAACCGCAGATCGAATTTGATGTCGCTCGACGACGGTAACTGGAGCACGAACGGAGCCGGGGATGAACACGATCACGGTGAATGCCGTGGAGGCCGCCGGAAACGGAGGACACGCCGGATCAAAGTGCTGTGCACGGTGGGCGGAGCCTGAGACGACTGTTACTTCGCGCCTTTTTGTCGCAAGAGCTGAACGAAGGGCTTCTTACCCTCCGCCAGCTGAAGCGGGGTTGGCGTTCACATCCGCCCCCTTGGAAATTGGCAACTCGACGATCTTGGTCGAGTCGGGATTGTCCGTTTCGCTCACGGCCATGAGGGGCGTGCTGCCGCCACCTTGTTGACCAGTGTCGGTGCGGGCGTCAACGTCGGCGCCGAGATCGAGCAGCACCTGAACCGAGTGGAGGTTGGCGGAGGAAGCAGCCAGGAAGAGCGCGGTCCTGCCAGACTTGTCCTTGGCGTTGACATCGGCACCCTTCTCCAGCAGCATCGGAACGAGCTTGCTCTTCGGATCGCTCAGGACGACGGCCTGGAAGAACATGGGCGGGCAACTCCGCGCACGCCGGATCGGCCCCCGAAGTGGGTCGGCTCCTTCGCGTTGACACTCCCGCGCGATTACGGCTATAAAGGCTGCAATGAACCCCGCTGCCGCGTGGCTCCTCCTGGCCCTGACGGGGGCCTCGCTCGAGCCGATCCTGGTCAAAATCGGCTACCAGATGGCCGTGTCTCCGGTCCAGCTGCTTTTGATCAAGAACCTGGTGGGAGCGCTGGCAATCCTGCCGCTCACCCGCACCTTCCGCTGGGTCGGCTGGCGAGGGATGCGCAAGATTGTTCCAGTCAGCCTCCTGTTGATGCTCACCTTCGCCTGCAACTACCTGGCTTTGATGTTCTTGCCGGCGGTGGCGGTCATCACCCTGGTCACCACCACGCCGGCGGTGGTGGCCCTGGTCAACCAGCGGCGAGGCCTGGACCGGCTGACCTTCAAGTTCTGGCTGGGCTTCGGTCTTTGCTTTGCGGGGGTGCTGCTGACCGTGGGAGCCTTCCGGGTCGAGGCGGCCAGCCTTTCCCCCTGGTGGATGCTGGGCCTTTTGGCCTCGCTGGTGACGATCGCCAGCTCGACGGTCTACCGAACACGGCTCGAGACCGTGATGGCCGAGCACAGGCCGGTGCTGGTCTCTACCTATATCTTCCTCATCAACGGCCTGGTCTCGCTGGTGGTGCTCGCGCCCCTGGCCGGCTCCATCCCGCCCGGAGCACTCGGAATTGGCCTGTGGACCGGACTTGCGGCCGCAGTGGCCAACATCGCCTTCCTGTCCGCCCTGCACCTGGTGGGCTCGACCAACATCTCCATCTTCAACATGCTGCAGCGCCCGCTGGTGATCGTGGCCGCGTCCATCCTGCTGAAAGAAACGATGGCGCCCGTGCAGTGGCTGGGGGTGATTCTGGTGCTCGCGGGCGTGCCGCTGGCCAACGTGAAGCGGCCCTGATTGACATTCCCACTCTTGTTCCCTATACTCCACGAGTTGATCTGGAATTTCACGAAAGGCCTGCGAGCTTGGTTACCTTGAGGCTCGATCCGGACAGGCTGGTCCGGGCTCCTTTGAGTCGCCCCCGATACGACTCCGTAGGCATCGTCGGAGGGGGAAACGCGGCCCATTCTCTGGCTGCTCACCTCTCCGCCCTGGGTCACGCCGTGCACCTTTTCGTGCGCGACGAAGCGAAGGCTCGAGCTATCCGCTCTCGAGGCCATGTGCTGGCGACCGGAAAGCTGGAGGGCGCCTATCCCCTGGAGAATGTGACCACGTCGGGAGTAGAGCTGGCGAGAAGCTGTCGAACCCTGTTTCTGGCCACCACCACCGATGCCTACGCCGAGGTGGCGCAAGCTCTGGCGCCCGGCTTAGGCGAGGGCCACGAGCTGATTCTCTTCTCGGGCAAGCTCGGGGGCTGCCTGGTGGTGGACCATGCGCTCAAGCAGCAGGGGGTGGCAGGGGTGGAGGTGCTCGAGACCGACGCCCTCTTTGCCTCCCGGCTCCAGCAAGATGCAAGCATCTGGGTGCGCGGCATCAAGAAGTGGAACCTTTATACCGCTCCGACCCGCAGCCGAACCCGCCGCTGCGGACCGATCCTGGAGCGCTACTTCAGCGGACTCGAGCCCGCCGACAATCCCGTGCAACGGGGAGTCACCGATTTCGGGGCCCTTTCTCACCCGCTGACGATGCTGGTCAACATGAACCGCATCGACCGCGAGGAGAGCTTCCTGTTCTACTGTGAGGGGTTCACTGAGCGAACCGTGGTGCTGCTCGAGCAGATGGAGTCAGAGTTTCGAGCGGTGGCCCGAGCCTACGGCACTGATCTCGTCCCCGCAGAAGAGCTCCTCAACCGTTATTACGGTTCACGAGGAAACGGCGTGCTCGAGGCCATGCGAAACGTTCCCAATTACCGAACCAGCTACGCCCCCACCACAGTCGACCATCGCTATCTGCGCGAGGACGTGGGTTGCACCCTCGTTCCTCTGCAAGCGCTCGGGCGCCTCGCCGCTCTATCGACCCCCATGATCGACTCGGTGATCAACCTGGCCGCCGTCCTGCTCGGTGAAGACTTCTCCGCCACGGGCCGCACGCTGGCCCGAATGGGGCTCGGCGGCCTCAGCGCGGGAGAGATCCGCGAATATCTCGGTTCCTGAACTCTCCGTGAGTTTCTGACGGCGCGGGTCCCAGAGCGCGGCCAGGTCTTCCAGGCCCCCTTGCAGCACGTCTCGTCCGAGGCGGCCGGAGCCGCTCTTGAAGAACAAAGCATCGATCTGCTTGCGGCCCGGACAACTGCTTCACGAACGCGGCCGCGCAGTTTTTCGGGAGGCCGAGCCGGTGTGCGCGGAGTTGCCCGCCCATGGGCCTGCACGTCCGAGCACACTCTGAGGGAATTGCTCCAGCGAGTCCAGGACTACGAAGCCTGGTAGTGCACCACCACCGGCTCGAAGTAAGTCGCCAGGGTGGTCCCCTGTACGTCGGAGCGGAAACGGTGGTTCCACCCGTCGTGCACCGTACGGCAGACGTAGTGGGACTGACCGCCCCAGTACTCGTAGTGGCACTCCTGGCGGGTTTCCTCGCTGACCGTGTGGTAATAGCCGGCCAGGGTCAGGTCCTGAACCGGCTTCTCCTGCCACTCAAGCCGGATGCGATCACGGCTGGCCTGGTGGCCTCCCACCGCCCCGGCCGCGAGCCCGGCCGCCCCGGCTCCGGCCGCGGCGCAGACCCCCAGCGGCAGACCGGCGAACAGACCCACCAGGGTGCCGGCCCCGGCCCCGGCCAGGGCGCCCAGGGCTCCCCACTTCGCTGTCCCCATCAGAACGGAGGCGGGCTGGGCGTCGATGTGCCTGGTGACGGTGGTGAGCTGAGGCTGACCGCTGGCATCCAGCCGCGGCAGCGCCCCCCAGACCTCGCGCCCTCCGCTCTGGCACTGGCCCTGCTCGCAGCTGGTGTAGTGCTTGTCGATGGCGGAGGAGGAGGAGCGGTAGTTGTGGGGGATTTCGCCCAGCTTGCTCTGCACCAGCACCGGCGCCTGGTGGTCGATGTCGGCCACGACGCGGCCGCGCCCGTTGTTGGGCACGGTCGGGAGGGGAGGCAGGTTAGGGGGTGCGGCTACGTTCACGACGCAGGCTCGGGGCAGGCGTTTCAGCCGCCTTTCTCCTTGATGGTATAGTGCACGATGTGCGGGGTCTGGTAAGTTCCCACGATCTGCCGCGAGATGACGGGCTCGAAGCGGTGATAGTAGCCGCTCTGCCCGTTGAATTGGCCGGGAGTCACGCTCTCGCGATAGCCGGTCATCTGCTCGGTCACGATGGCGTGCGGGCGCCACTCGAGGGCAACCCGATCCTGGCTGGCCCGGTGGGCCATCAAGCCCCCCACCGGGATGCCCACCGCCGCCGCTCCGGCCGCGGCCCCCAGCACGGGCTGGCCGGCCAGCAGGCCGCCCAGCACTCCACCCACCACGGCGCCGGCCAGGCCGGCGGCGGCTCCGTAGCCGACAAAGCTCCACAGGGGACTGGCCGGGCGGCCCTCCAGATGCTGGTTGACCGTGCGCATGAGGGGCTGGCCTTCGGGGGTGAGGCGCGGCAGGGTTTGCCACCGCTCCTGGGGCAGATTGGCGCAGGCTCCGTTGTCGCAACTGGCCTCTCCCACGACCGGCCGCGGATCGTTGTCAAAGTAGTCACGCGGCGTCCCGCCCAGCTTGACTCGCTCGGTGACCGGCACGGGATAGCTGAGGTCCACGGAAATTGGCTGGCGAGCATCCTGGGCTCGGGGAGCGGAAAGCTGCATCGCTGGGAGAGTAATCCCTCCGCTCGGCGAGCGCTGTTGACGGCTTGTAAAACTTCGTCGCGGCAGGTGAGAGAAGACCCGGCGAGCCCTTCCCGAAGGTGGTCAGGGCCGGGCCGAGCGCCCCTTGCGCTGACTGACCCTGGTGCGATGGCCCAAAAAGTCGCACAGCCGGTTGTGCTCGCTGTCGCCCACCTCGCCAAAGGCCAGCCCGCAGCGCACGCCCACCCTGGACCACACGATCTGGCCCGACAGGCTCAGGGGGGGATCCAGGTGCAGCACGACCTCCACCCGATCACCCACCTTCAGCTCGTTGCCTTTGTCACTGGCAAAGGACAGTCCCCCCAGCGAGATCTCGGCGTTGCGCCGGATCTTCTTGCCTGAGGGAGACACGATGTCGGTGGGCAGGCTGAGCCCCAGGCGAGGATGCCGGCGGCGCTCCTTGTCGAGGTATTCCACGTGCAGGCAGACCCGGTTGGTGCCGGCGCTGCGGGCCTTGTGCAGCGAGTCCTCGGCCCGCGACAGCAGCATGCTGATGACGGAGTCGTTCTCGAGCTCAGAGCTCCAGTCGGTGCCGGTGGGGTACTCGTACCACGATGCGCCCACGCTGACCGTTACCTTCTGGTTGCCCACCCGCTGCTCGGCCACGGCCGCCCGCAGCTTCTCGGCCACTTTGACGGCCCCGTTGCCGTCGCTGGAGGGTAAGATGATCACGAACTCCTCGCCGCCGAAGCGGGCCACCAGGTCGCCTTTGCGGGTCACGCTGACGATCTGCTGAGCCACCGTCCGCAAGATGCGGTCGCCCTCGCGGCTGCCCAGACGCTCGTTGAGACGGTCGAAATGATCGACCTCCACCATCAAACAGGCCAGGGCGCGCGGACCGGGCCGCGAGAAACGGCTGACGTGCTGGCGCAGCGACTCGAACAGGTAGCGGCGCGAGAAGACTCCGGTCAGCTCATCGCGGATCAATCGTTCGTGGGTGCGCCGGTGGCTGCGGCACAGGCCCACCAGCGAGCTGAGGCGGGCCGCCAGTACGGCCGGCGAGCTTTGCGGCCCCACCACGTCCAGGGCCCCGGCCTCGAAGGCGGCGATCAAATCCTCTTGCGCAAGCGGTTGAGTGGCCCAGAACAGGACGGGGATCGAGCCCAGCTGCTCATCGGCGCGCAGGCTGCGGCACACAGCCAGATTGCCGTCCCAGGCCAGCACGATGCTGGCCGGCAGACAGTTCTGAGCCCGCGTCGCTGCCTCCTCGGGAGCGGCCAGCTCGACCTCGAAGCCATGCTCGCGCATGAGCTCGGCCACGCGGCCCAGCTCTGGAGAGGCAACCAGGATGCGACCCGGGTGCTCCTTCAGGGAAGGCGGAGCCAACCGGGGACGGTGAGTCTTCACGAGGACAGACTATTCCCAGACGGGAGGGGGAACCCTGCTCAGGCGATGCGCCCCTTCACGCCTGATTTCTCCCGCGCAGGCGGGTAAACCGGCTCGGCCAGGCCAACCTTCCAGTCGTCCTTGAACATCGTGCCGAAGGCTCTGGCAACCTTGGGGTCGATGACGTCCACGTTGGCCTCGCGGTTGTAAGTCATGCCGGCGCCCGACCAGTTGGCGCTGCCCAGAATGACCTCCTCGCCATCGAAGATGCCCAGCTTGGCGTGCAGCTTGCGTCCGGTGCGCTCGTCAGTGGGGTACCACTTGACCTCGACGCCCGCCTTCTCGAGCTTCTCGGCGGCAATCTCGTTCAGCTTCTTGCCCTCGATCTCGAACGGGTTGAGCAGCACCTGCACCTTCACGTCGCGCTCGGCGGCCTCGCAAAGGGCTTTGGTGATGCTCCAGTCGCTCAGCACGAAGAGCTCCACCTGGATGCTCTTCTCGGCGTCGCGGATGGCCCGGTGAAGAGCAGCCTTGATGCTGCGGTCCTTGGGGTCGTCGGAGGTGGTGCAGAGGCTGACGTAAGACTCGCCCTCGGGATGCTCGGGGGTCTTCTCGATCGGGATCAGGTCCTGCTTCTTGCCGCCGCTCTTGAGGTAATCCTTGCCGAAGAGAGCCTCCATGCGGTCCACCGCCGGGCCCTCCACCATCACGTCCACGTCATGGTTCATGGGCGAGTGGCTGCCCCAGTTCATCCCACCGATAATGGCCCTGTCCCCATCCAGGATGAGCATCTTCACGTGGTTGATCTGGTCGAACTTGTTCTCTCCCTCACCGCCCTTCTTGACGGGATACCACTTGACGTCCACGCCGTTCTCGATGAGGTAGTCGGCGCACTCTTGCTTTTCTTGCTCCCAGTCGAGGTCTTCGTTGACCGGATCGAGCACCACCTGCACCTTCACGTCCCGCTCGTTCTGGGCCTTGACCAGGGCCTTGGCGATGTCCATCTGGCCGAAACCGAACATCTCCAGCTGGATCGAGCTACGGGCGGCGTCGATGCCCAGCTTCACCTGGCGAAAGATCTCGTCTTCCTTGTTCTTGGGCGTCACCCTGGCGTCATAGAGCGCCGTGACCTTGTTGCCCCTGGTGAACCACTTGAGCTTGTCATCGGGAGCCTGAGGCTGGAAGATCTCGGCCGGAGTCTTCTCAGGCGAGTCTTTGCGCCGCGCGGCAGCGAGCGGCATGGCTGCGGGGGAAGTGGCCAGGGCGGAAATCATGTTGGTCACCTTCCTGACCGTGGTGGACACGGTCGCTTGGCTTTGCTGGTGACCAGTATTTCAGATTTCTTTCAGCCCGGGGTTACCGATTCGTTGCCTTCTTCCCGAGAGCGTCTGGCTCGCTTGCGAGCCAGCTCCGGGTAGCGCCTGTCGAGCACGCGCATGAAGCCGTCGAGCAGCTCAGGGTCAAAGTGGGTGCCCCGCCCCTCGAGCAGGATGCCGCGCACTTTCTCGATCTCCATCCCTGGCTTGTAAGGACGGGCGGCGGCCAGGGCGTCAAAGACGTCGGCCACGGCGATGATGCGGGCCGGATAGGGGATCTCTTCCTCCTTCAGCCCATCGGGGTAGCCCTTGCCGTCCCAGCGCTCGTGGTGGCCGCGCACGGCCGGGCACAGGTGGCGCAACGAGGCGATGGGATAGAGGATCTGCTCGCCGTAGATGGGGTGCATCTTCATGATGTTGTACTCTTCCTCGGTCAGCCGGCCGGGCTTATAGAGGATCTCGGGGGGAATGCGCACCTTGCCGATGTCGTGCAAGAGGCCGGCCCGGATCATGTCCTGCCCGCCCAGGAAGTCGCCCATCTTCTCGAGCTTTTGATCCGACTCTTTGCCGAGCAGCACGCCCATCTCTCCGATATCCTTGAGCATGGCCCCGTACTTGATCTGCTTGCGGGTCTCCTGGTCGGTGACCCCGAGCTCATCGGCCAGCTCCATCGAGTACTCCAGCACCCGGGCCGAGTGGGCGTAAGTGAACTCACCCCCCATCTTGAGCACCAGGCCCAGGCTGTTGACGGCCGTCCCCTCATCCAGATCGCCCATCTCCTGCTCGCGGTAGGCCTTCTTCAAGATGGCCTCGATGGAGTGGGTGGCGTGGCGCGACGCCAGCTCGTTGAGGGCCTGGGTGGGAGGTCCCGCCTGTCCGGTGGCGCGGTTGAGGCTGATGCGGAAGATCTCGTTCTCGGTGGAGGTGCGCAGCGCAGCCAGGTTGGCCCGCTGGGTGGTCGTCAGTCCGCCGGGCGCGTTGCTGGCGGGCGGGGCCTGGCTCTGACCGCGCCCCTGTCCCTGGCCTTGCTGGCCGCCCTGGCCGCCGCCCCCGCCGCCTCCCTGCTCGCGGTTGTCCTCGCTGATCACCTGCTGGGCGCTCAGGTCGCTGCGGGCCTGTCCCGAGCTGTCGTGGCTCTGGGTCTGGCTGGGGCGCAGCGGCTCGGGACGCGGCAAGGCGGGCTGCACCAGGGCCGACATGGTGCCCGCCAGGTGACTCCGCTCGCCCATCTCGTGGAGCGAGTCGGCGTGACTCTTCGGATGCTGCTCGCCGGTCTGGTCCTGCAAGCTGAGCAGGAAGGCCTTCTCGGAGCGACTCTGGGGCAAAGCCCGCTTTTCTCCTTCGGGGGGCTGCTCGGGCGGCGCGAAAGCGCGCGAGGCCCAGCCGGTGGCGGTGGTGCTGTCCAGCGTGCCCACCGAGCCGCTCAGAGCCATCTTGATGGGCGCGATCTCCTCCACGGCCGCCCTGGCGGAGTTGCCCTTCAGGCTGTGCATGTGATCCAGCATCGGATTGTAGACCGGCACGTGAGAGGTGACCGGGCGCCCCCCCGTGGAGGTGCCGCGGGGAGGCTGGCCGCTGACGCGGGTGGACAGGTCGCTGATGTGACGCTCGCCAAAGGCCACCGTGCTGATCTCTCGCCCTTCTCCGGGAAGCCCCACGTGCATGAGGTGGGCAGCCGGACCCTGACTGGCGCTCATGAAGCCGCTGCGCGGAGCGGGCGGCTCGAGCGGCCGGGTCTCGGTCGGCTTGGGCCGAGGAGGGGGCAGCGGGGCCGGCGCCTCCGGGGCCGGGGCGACCGTCGTCCGAGGCCGTAACAACTCGGGAACCGTCGGTGTTTCGCCCTCTGGCAAGTCTTGTGCGGGAAGGCGGTGTCGATCGAGATTGCGGGCCGCATAGCCAGGCTCTGCCGGGGCACTGCTCACCCGACCCGAGCCAGCGTAGCGTTGTGGCCGCAAGAGCTCGGGCTGGCGCCGCTCGCCCTGTTGCTGCTGCTGGCCGCCCTGGCCACCCTGGCCACCCTGCCCACCCTGGCCACCGCCGCTCTCGCCTCCTCCCTGTCCGCCCTGCCCCTGGCCGCGCTGGCGCTCGGGCGCGTCCTCGTGCAGTTTGCCCACCGAGCCCGTCAGAGCCGCGGCCACGTTGCGGACGGGAGCAAGCTCCTGACCGGCTCCCCCCCCGGCGGGCCTGGCCCTCACCGGGCCTGGCCCGCCCGTGCGCGGCCCGTCCTCGCCCTCACGGGTGGCGGCGATGCTCAGGGGGTCGTCACGCCGCGACTTCGGCTCGGAGGTCAGGGGCGCCGCGATGGAAGCTGCCACCGCCGAGGTGGCCGCGCGCTGGGGCTCGGCCGGTCCGGGCGCGGCGTTCTCGTCCAACTGGCGCTGCACGGCCTCCTTCTCCTGCTGAGCCTGACGGGCGGCTTCCTGAGGAGCAGCCGGCCGACCGGCCTCGGCCGGACCGCTGCGAGGCTGTCCGGGCAGCCCCGACGGGGCAGCCGGAGCCTCCGGCTCGGGCTCGAGCTCGACCTGCGCTGTGGGCGCCTCGAGCTTCGTCTCCGCGGTCTCTTTGGCGACCCTGGGAGGCTCGAGAGTGGCGGGCTTCAGCGTAGCCTCCCTGGGAGACTCATCGAGCGCGGGGAGGGGCGGGGGCCCGGGAGCATCCAGTGGCTTCTCCTCCGCGGGCTGCAGCTTGGGTGCATCCAGAGGCGGCGGAGGGGTCTTCGACAGGTCCGGCAACCTGGGCGTCTCCACGGGGGGCTTCTCCGGTGTCGGACCGGGCTTGGAAGCGTCCAGGTCTGGTAAAGGCGGGGGTTTGAGCGCATCCAGCTGCTCCTTCTCCACAGCAGGCCCGGGCAACTCCAGGGAAGGGAGCGGCTTGGGAGCGTCCAGCGCAGGCAGAGGGGGAGGCTTGGGTGCATCCAACGGCTTCTCGGCGGCGGGTTTGGGGTCAGGCTTGAGCATGCCCGGACGGGGCAAAGCCGGGGCGTCCTGGGCCGCGGGCTTGGGAGCTTCCTGAGGCTTGGGAGCGTCCTGAGCCGCTGATTTGGGAGTGCCCTGAGGTTTGGGAGCGTCCTGAGCCGCTGGCTTGGGAGCGTCCTGGGCCGCGGGCCTGGGAGCTTCCTGAGGCTTGGGAGCATCCTGGACCGGCGGCTTGGGAGCTTCCTGAGGCCGGGGCGCATCCTGGGCCACGGGCTTGGGAGCGTCCTGCGGCTTGGGCGCATCCTGAGCCGCGGGCCTGGGAGCTTCCTGAGGCCGGGGCGCATCCTGAGCCGCGGGCTTGGGAGCGTCCTGCGGCTTGGGCGCATCCTGAGCCGCGGGCCTGGGAGCTTCCTGAGGCCGCGGCGCATCCTGGGCCACGGGCTTGGGAGCCTCCTGGGGCTTGGGCGCATCCTGAGCCGCGGGCCTGGGAGCTTCCTGAGGCCGGGGCGCATCCTGGGCCGAGGGCCTGGGAGCTTCCTGAGGCCTGGGAGCATCCTGAGGCCTGGGAGCATCCTGGACCGGCGGCTTGGGAGCTTCCTGGGCGGCGGGCCTGGGCGGCTCCTGAGGCCTGGGAGCATCCTGAGCCGCGGGCCGCCTGGGAGCTTCCTGAGGCCGCGGCGCATCCTGGGCCACGGGGTTGGGA
>JAANMY010002670.1_pt1 | contig 16277 bp, 21 predicted proteins | sample 7279691 | NCBI WGS metagenome assembly JAANMY01 (sample SAMN14094543, study PRJNA606508) | bioreactor metagenome | isolation source: A lab-scale SPAN reactor treating ammonium-rich wastewater day 388 | place: Ireland: Galway | collected 2018-02-07
AACCGCCACTTCTACGTCTTCGAGCCGCCGCGGCCGCTGGCGGAGATCGATGCGGATCTGAAGCGCTCGATGGACCGGATCAAGCAGATGATCGAGGGGTTGGCGGGATGAGCGAGCTCGATCGAGAAAGCAATGTGCAAAATTTGCACATACTCGATTCGGGCGGATTCAATCTGTCCTGTGCTCGGGTGCAGGGTACGCCGAGCGAGGTTGTGCGATGAGTTTTCCTCGCTATCCGAAGTACAAGGACTCGGGCGTCGAGTGGCTTGGAGAGATGCCGGAGCATTGGCAAGTCTTTGCGTTGAAGCGGCTTGTAAATCTCAAGAGTGGCGAGTCGATCACGGCTGAATCGATTGAGGAAAGTGGAACGTATCCGGTTTACGGCGGAAATGGCCTGCGTGGCTACACTGAGTCATACACCCACGAAGGATTGTTCGCCCTGATTGGCAGGCAGGGCGCCTTGTGCGGCAACATCAATTACGCGGATGGCAGGTTCTGGGCGTCTGAACATGCTGTCGTCGTGAACCCGAGAGCGGCATTGATCGTGGGTTGGATGGGCGAACTCCTCCGAGCGATGAACCTAAACCAATACTCTGTTTCAGCAGCCCAGCCAGGACTATCGGTGGAGATTGTTGGTGCTCTTTCGATTCCGGTGCCGCCGATCGATGAGCAATTCGCCATTGCCGCCTTCCTCGACCGCGAAACCGCCAAGATCGACGCCCTCGTCGCCGAGCAGCAGAACTTGATCGCGCTGCTGAAGGAGAAGCGCCAGTCGCTGATCTCGCACGCGGTCACCAAGGGGCTGGATCCGGATGTGCCGATGAAGGATTCCGGGGTGGCGTGGCTGGGGGCGGTGCCGGCGCATTGGGAAATTGGTCCGCTCAAACGCTTCGCAGAGGTAATCGACTGCAAGCACCACACGGTCGAGTTCCTGGGTGAGGGTTTACCGATCGTCAGCATCCGGGAGTTGCGCGACGACCGCATTGATCTCAGTGATGCGAAGCGGACATCCCAGGCGGAGTGGGATTTCTTGCGTGAAGGCCGAATCCCGCAGGCCGGCGATTTGATCTTTTGTCGCAATGCGAGCGTCGGAGCGGTCGGCTACGTCGAAGCTGGCCAGGAGTTCTGCATGGGCCAGGACGTTTGCCTGATTCGACCTGCGACGACGAGTCGCTTCACTCACTTCCAGCTCAGCTCTTCGATCGTGCGCGAGCAGATCGAGGCGTTTCTCGTCGGTGCGACGATAAGGCGAGCAAACGTCGCGGAGATCCGAGGGCTTGTGATGACATGGCCGCCTGTTAAAGAGCAAGTGCGTATTTCGGAGTACCTGATTGACGAAACTGGGCAGTTCGACGAACTCATGCAGGAAGCTGAAACCACCATTGCTCTCCTCCAAGAACGCCGCACCGCACTGATCTCCGCCGCCGTCACCGGCAAGATCGACGTCCGCCACGTCGCCGTCGCCTCCGCCGAACCTACCCCGGAGCCCGCATGACCCCCGCCGCGCGCCCGCAGACCATCCAGATCTTCCTGCCGCTCGGCGACCCGCGAGGCATCCGCATCGCCGAGATCACCACCCGCATCGTGCAGCTCATCGAGGTGCCGCGCCCGCAGCTCGACGTCTTCCTCGCCTTGCCCGAGAGCGAGCAGGTGGCGGTGTATTTCCTCTTCGGCCAGAGCGACGACGGCGCCGAGCCCGAGGTCTACAGACCGGCGACCTGCGCAAGCGCCTCGCCAGCCACAACAAGGACAAGGACTTCTGGCAGCGCGCGCTGGTGCTGATCTCGCGCACCGGCAGCCTCACCCAGACGCACGGGCTGTTCCTGGAATGGCAGTGCATCCAGGCCGCCCGCCAGGCCGGGCGCTACGTCACCGAGAACGGCACCGCCGGCACCCGGCCGCACACCCCCGCGCCGCTCGAAGCCGACTGCATGGAGATCTTCGACACCGGCCGCACGCTGCTCGCCACCCTCGGCCACCCGCTCTTCGACCCCGTCGCCAACCCCGCCGGCCCGGCGGGCGAGGTCGAACTCTTCCACTGCCGCCGCGCCGGCACCGACGCCCGCGGCGAATACACCGCCGAGGGCTTCGTCGTGCTCAAGGGCTCGAAGGGCCGTGCGCAGATCGCCAGGGCCTTCGAGCACCACTCCTTCGCCAAGCGCCGGAACGAGCTGATCGAGCAGGGCAGGATGGTGGTCGAGGGCGACGTCACCGTGTTCACGGAGGACGTGCTGTTCGCCTCGCCGAGCGGCGCGTCGGCGGTAGTGTGCGCGGCGGCGTCGAACGGGTGGCTGGACTGGAAGACGGCGCGCGGGGAGACGCTGAGCGAGGTGAAGCGGGGCGGGTGAGCTTGGCTTGGGCGGGTTGCGGCCATCAAGAGACATAGCGGCTGAGAAATTTCCTCCAACGCGAACGGCGGGTAATCGATCTGGGACTGGTCATCGGCCTTCGACAAGTACTCGGTCTGCGCTGATCGCCATTTTGCACGGCCCACTGTCTTCACTCTGGGCATCCAGATTCCAGTTGTGGCCGGCACTTCCTCTCGACAAATCCGCCTCCACCGCTTGCGCAATATACGTCATTGACGTATATTGCGCGGGTGAGAACAGTTGCTGAAACCGCTATCTTCCAACGCTATGCCAGCGAAGTCTGGTCGGAAGTCGAGCGCGTTGAGTTCATCAACTGGATCGCGGCCAATCCAGAAGCCGGTGACGTCATCCGGGGAAGTGGCGGCTGCCGTAAGGTGCGTTGGACATCTGCGGGACAAGGAAAACGCGGCGGTGCCAGGGTCATCTACTTCAACGCGAACACCGAGACCATTTGGCTGTTGATCGTCTACAAGAAAGCCAAGTTCGACAATCTCCCCACGTCCTTCTTGGCGGAGTTGAAGCAAGGAGTCGAAGATGCCCTCTGAGATCGAAAAGTTCCAGCAGGATTTGCTTGAGTCCGTCAAGCAAATGAGACGTGGCGAGGCCGTGCGCACCACGCGTGTCGAGTTGCCCGAAGCAGCTCAGGCTCGCGCAAAGACGGGCTTGTCTCAGCAGGCCTTTGCGGAGCTCCTTGGCGTGTCCTCCAGAACGCTCCAGGAGTGGGAGCAGGGTCGTCGCTCGCCCACGGGTGCCGCTAAGACGCTGCTCCGTGTTGCCGTTGCTCACCCCGAAGTCTTGCAAGAATTGCGTATTTGAATCAATGCACATCGGGTAGTTTCAAAAGTCCACACGGGGAAATCGGGGTCAGACCCCGAATCTCATTCGCGCATCATTCGTTCGCCAAGCGCCGCGCTGAGCTGATCGCGCAAGGCACGATGGTCATTGAGGGCGGCATCAACGTGTTCACCGACGACGTGCTGTTCGCCTCGCCGAGTGGCGCGTCGGCGGTGGTGTGCGCGGCGGCGTCGAACGGGTGGCTGGACTGGAAGACGGCGCGCGGGGAGACGCTGAGCGAGGTAAAGCGGGGCGGGTGAGTCCGTGGTTAGCCAATGACTTGAAGCCAACGGCTGCCGCTCGCCACGATCCGCTTCCTGGCATCTGACTAGTCCCGCGTGTACTCCTCGAGCTGCTGGATCGTCGACGCCGCCCAGGCGCGGTCTCCCGCATCCGTCAGCAGTTGCGCGCCCTGCTGCGCGTCGGCCAGCGCGACCTTCAAGCGCAGGTCGACGCCTTCTTCGATCACCTCGAAGATGTCTTTCTTGTCCAACTCGGTCAGATAGCGCCAGTGCGTCGCGTAGGCCTTGAACACCAGCGCGCGCCCCAGATCCTGGCCGTCCAGCCCCGGGATGGCCGCCTCAAGATCGATCAGCACGGCATCGATCTTCCTGCCGTCTACCGATCCCGCCCCCGATCGCAGCGCGTCTTCCAGTGTCCGGAAGGCCTGCACCGCATCGCTGAAGCGCTGAAACGCATAGGCGTCCGACATCGCGTCACTCCTTGTCCGTCAGGTCGAAGAAAACTTCGCCGTCGACGCCGCCGATCAACGCCGGCATCGGGCGTGCGGCGGTCTCGCGCATCGATCGCACGGTCAGCGCGCCTTCCGGCAAGCGCATCCGGATTCGATCACCGCGTGCCACCAACTCGTACAGCTCCACGCCAAAGGCCAGCAGTTGGTCGCCCGAGACCGTCACCTCGCCCGCCTGCCCGCGTGCCACTTCCACGCCCACATTCGCCTGGCCCACCCAGGGTAGGTCGGTGCCCAATTCCACGGCTTGGCCACGCTGATCCGCGAGCGCGATGGTCAGCGACTGGCAGCGCGCGACGGCAGTCACCACGTAGTAGCGGCTTTCAGGATCTACCAGCGGGTGATCGGGGCGTAGCGTGTTGCCGATGAGTGCCACGCCGAACCTGCCGGGATCCACGCTGTCCCGCACCGCCGCGCCGATGCGAAAGCTCGCCTGACTGGCACCCTTTGCCTGCCACTTGGCCTTGATGTCGCCCACTGGCACGGCCATGCCAAAGCCGGACAGGAACGACCCCAGCAAGCCGACCCCCACGTCGATCGACACACCATTCGACGCCATCCCCTGCAAGGCCGCCATCGCCTCGCCCCGCTGGATCGGTGGCATCACGAACGGTTGCGCGAGGAAGGATGCAAGCAGCCCCGGCGAGCCCACGCGCTTGCCGTCCTGAACATACAGTTCCCCGACATCGGCGCCGGCCCTGGGCACCGAGAGCAGGTTCAACTGGTAGCGTTGCAGGAAAGTGTTCAGCAGGGGGTCCTGCTCGGCGTCGCTCCGCTTGCACATGTCGATTCAATCCTCCAGCAGTAGCTTGATCTTCGCACCGGTAGCCGCGATGTTGCGCAGCAACTGTTCGCGTTGCTCCGCCCGCGCCACGAACATCGCCTCGCGCAACCAGGCCTCGGCTTCGGCGCGGGCCGTGGCCCGGCATGCCGGATGGGTGCTGCGGGCGGTGGCCTCGGCCATGAACTCTAACGCCTGCACGCGCAATACGCCGTCCAATTGCCCGACGAGCGGGGCGGCCGCGGCGTGCGCCTCGCGCGCGCGGCCCTGCTGCAGCAGGGTGCGCACCGATTCGAGCTCGAGCAGGCCGTGGATGACGCGCTCGCCGCCCGCTGCTCCGCCCGCCATGCCGCTCCAACCGCTGCCCACGACGACGACACCGCCCCAATAGAAAGGCGCCTCGAACGGGTGTTCCTTCTGGCCCTCCTCGATCTGCAACGCAAACCAGTCCAGGCGCGAATAGGTGTCCGGGTCGCGTTCGGGCAGGCCGTCGTGCTGCATCTGCGTCAGCAGTTCGCGGCAGCGGGCCACTACCTCGTCGCGCGGCATGCGCCGCAGGTCGCGCACCGCACGGAACAGTACCGCCGCGGGCCGCAGGCCGATACTCGTGGAGTGGTGCAGGAAGCGCTCGATGAGCAGGCCCATCGACACATCCTCGCCCGGCCAGCGGCTGCCGAGCACGAAAGCAGCGCCGGCCGCGATCAGTGCGCCGGGCACGCCTTCCGCGGCCGGGTCGTCGCCCGGGTTGGCGGCCGCCACCTCACAGGCCGCCAGGATGACGGCCGGGCTGTGCGCCAGGGGCGCCAGCGCGGCGATGTCGGCCGCCGTCCAGTCGGCATCGTGCAGCTTCAGGCAACTGCGCTCGGGGTGTGCCGAATCTGCCACACCATGGGTACCGATCAGCACCAGTTCGGCCTGGCACAGCTCGGCTTCCACCGCCGCGCGTGTCACTTTGTCACCGCTGCGCTCGAGGTAGACCGGGTCCTTGGAGATGCGAGTACCCAGCCAGTTGCCAGTGTAGCGGGCGCCGGCCAGGTCCCCGGCCGCATCGGCGAACGAGGCTACGCGTTTCACGTTCGCTGGCCGGCGCTGGTGCTGGCTCAATGCCACCGCCTGCACGCACGGTGCGTACTCCACCGGCAACACCTCGCAGAAGTACTCGGCGCCCTCGGTCGGTACGCCGGGAATGGCGATGTCCTTTGCGCACACGCGTGCCAGGTGCAAGGGGAGGTGGCGCGTCAACAGGTCCGGCACGATGATCACCTGGCCTGCCCGCTGCTCGGTGACCCAATGCGCCAGGTGGCAGAACAGTCGGTCATGGAGCACCTTGCCTATGTGATCGAGCACAGCGCGATGGCGCTCCAGATCTGGCACACGCACCATCTCCGGCCCCCATGCCAGCGCAAGCTCCTGCATGGCCTCTCCCGACAGCTCAGGCGCCGAGATTGCGACGACCCGTGCTTGCGCGCCCTCGCGAAGCACCGCATGCACCAGCATGCCCTTGTTGGTCATCACGAAGTCCAGGATGCACACCGGGTCGCCCACTGGCAGCGCATCCAGCAGGTGGCGCGGCGAGATCGCGCCGCCCAGCCGTGCCAACACGTCGCGGTCCGCATCGGCCAGTAGCTCGCCGGACTCCAGCAGCGCCTCGCCGGCCGCACGTACGCTGTGGGCAAGCGCGTGGCGCGCGTGTGGCGCGGCGGCCCCCAACGCATCCACAGCCGCGCGCAACGCCGCGTCGGCATCGAGGTAGGCGCGCAGCGCTGGTTCGGCCGTCGTTGCCTGTGCGTGCGCCCGTGCCAGGAACGGCTGCGCAAAGGCAGCGCCCTTCATGCGCTGTGACAGCAGGAAGCTTTCCTGTGCCTCCCCCGTCTGGCAGAGCGCGTACATCACGTCGCCCACGATGCGGTAGTACAGCTCGGGCTGGCTCAGGAAGCGCCGCCAGTCGCCTAAGCGCGGCGCACCCAGTCCGATGTGCACATCGGCGACAAGGTGCCCCACCCATGCCATGGCGCTGCCGCCGCCGGTGTTTTCGTAGTGCGCCATGGCGCCGATCGCGACATCGTCCAGTGGCGGAGTCGGTGGGGGCGCCGGTGCGCGTGCAGCGGCTAGCGCGCGTCGTGCATCGCGCAGAATCGATGCTGCCTGCTCGCTCGACGCAGCCGGTGCCTGAGCCTGTCGCAGCAAGTCCGGCACATCCTGCGCCGCGTCGCAGGCGCGCTGCCACTCGCCTGCGCGCATCAGTCCGCGCAGCGCCTCGAGCGCCCACTTCGCCTTGCGCACCGGATTGCCTGAGTGCTGGATGGCTACTTCAAGCACGGAGGCGGCATCGGCCCAGCGGCCAGCCGCCGCGTACAAGTCACTCAGCCGCTCTGCCGCGTCGATGACCGACTCGGCGTCAGCGGCGCGCTTGCCGGCTTCGATCGCCTGCTCGTAAGCCTCCCAGGCGCCGTGGTAACGCCGGCGGCGGGTGAGGGCATTGCCGAGGTTGCAGGCCCAGGTGTTGACAGACGACCAGGCTTTCGCCGCCATGGCGAGATCGACCGCACGACGGTAAGCGAACTCGGCCGCGAAGTCGTCGCCCCGGTCTGCGGCTATCAGACCCAGACCTCCTTCCTGGTCGGCAAGACCCGCCAGGCCTGCAGGGCCGGCGATGGCTTCGAACATCTCGAATGCCGACTGGTAGGCGCGCTCGGCCGCCAAAGGATCCTGCAGCAGTCGATGAATGTTGCCCTGCTTGGACGTCCATGTGGCATGGGCGGCGGCGTCACCTGCCGTATGGGCGGCTGCGGCCGCTTGGCGGTAAAGATCCAGCGCCTCGTCGTAGCGCTTGGCGCGGCGCATCTGCAGTGCGGCAGCACCGAGTGCGGCGTGATCGGCGCCGGACGATTGGGGCGCATGGCTCGCGTCGCGCGGCGCCTCATTGCCCAGGTCGGTGTGAGCGCGCGCTGAAGCACGCGATTTGCGTCCCGGTTCGTCGCGGGTCGCGCCCATGATGTCACCTCGTGATATCGAACGGCCGCTGCCGATCGAAGGCGGGGTCCGGTGTGCCGATGATGAAGTGATTGGGCTGCTGGATCGAAGGCATGCTCTTGACGATCTCGCCGTGGAAGGCGGCGTAGTCGCCGTCGAACCTGCCGTTGTCCCACACCCTCAGCAGCGTGGCGGTGAACAGCCCGTTGAACGTGCCGTCCGCCGAGAGCTGGTCGTCCTGGCAACCCGAGATCAGCCGCACCGTGGCCGCTGGCGGCGGCATGTCGGCGGGTAGGCTCTGCCCCAACTGGTCGTAGAAGCTCTTGTTGGCGCGGTAGGTCTTGACGGCTTGGGTGGGCGGCATGAAGCGGAAGCGCGGATTGTCGATGCCGTAGGCCTTGAGCTGTTCGGCTGCATCGTTCAGGTTCAGCGCGCCGCGCGCAGCACGAGCCACCGTGCCGCTGTGGCAGCTATCCGACACCACCAGCACACGCACGCCGCTGGCGAACTTGCCCCACAGATCATGCAACTCGTCGTCGATCAGCATCCCATCGTATAGGCACCAAGTCTCGTCGGCGCTGTCGGGTTCGTCGCCGTTCTTGTCAGGCACCTGGCCGCCATGGCCCGCGTAACTGACGAAGAAAATGTCGCCCGCCACAAGCTGTGAAGCAGCGCTGCGGATCGCGTCGGTGACGGCCTTGCGCGTCGCCTGGGCGGTGATCAGCGAGCCAGGCTTGAAGCCGCACTGCTGCGCAATTTCCAGCATCGACTCGGCGTCGAACTCGCAGGCGGCGAGTTCGCCCGCCCAACCGCTGAAATGGGCTGGGTCTACCGCATTTACGCCGATGTGCAGCGAAAGTCCCTTGGCCATGACGCCCCCCCTCAGCGTTGCGGTCTCGGTGCGCGATATCGTCGTTGCGCGATATCGACGAAGCGCTGCAGGTACGGCCAGTGCTGCGTTTACTTACCTCTAGTGTCCAAAACCCGAGCCGTCAACTTTCTTACGGATTGTTCTTACGGATCGTCAAGTGCGGTTGCTGGCCTGGTTGCTCCGCGCGTGCGAGCAAGTTGCACAGCGGTGGTCTCGATCCGTCCACCGACTCGTGACAGATGAGCAGATGAAAGACCTGAGCCCGCAACCCCCAACGAAGGCTCAACCCACTCCGCTGCTGCGGCGCCAGGCCTCCAGGTCGCTGCGTTCGATTTAGGTCTCGCGCGGGTTGATGTAGCCCGGCAGCAGTGGCCCATCCCATTGTTCGGTGGCCCAGCGCTTGACGTTGGCGTGCAGCTCGCATTTCTGTATCGCGTTTGCCAGCACGACTTCGGCATCGTGCGCCGACCCGCCTTCACCGGCCAGCAAGTGCGCCGCGTCGCGCAGCGTGAGGGTCGTGCCACGGTCGGTTGCGTTGCATATCTTGGTCTCCCGGGGCTTTTGGCGTGTGCCCAGTGCGGGGATGGACAACCCTGCCGGTAAATGGTGCGGCGGGCCGGCGGCGGAAGATCGTGTGACGCGGGTTCGCCCAACGCAGTGAGCGTTGTCTAGAACGAGAGCGTCACATCGACGATCCGCGAGGTGCGGAGATGAACACGCTGGGATGCCAGGAACTGAAAGTGGTGGCCCTCGCCGTCGACGACCTGGCGAGGGCCGAGGATTTCTATCGGACCCGGCTCGGTCTCGAGCGCAGGCCCCAGGCAGACGGCGACGTCGGTTTCGCCCTGGGCGGCCTGACGATCCTGCTCAAGCCGCTTGCCGGACTCGGCGGCGGGGCCGAGAAGTCGCCCTATCCGCGGCTGACCATTGCGGTTGCGGACGCGCCGCGGATGGAGCGAGAGCTGGCCGCGCGCGGCGTCACGATCAGCGACGCCGTGCAACGCTACGAGGACGACCATTACTGGGTCGGTGCCTTCCTGGACAGCGAGGGTAACAAGCTGTGGTTCTGCTCCGAGGCCGGGAAGCCCGCGCCAGGGGCATGAATCGGGCTGTGCGCGGCGCTGTCGATTTGGTGGCTGGACTGGTAGACGGCGCGCGGGGCGACGCTGAGCGAGGTGAAGCGGGGAGGGTGAATTCAGACCGATTGCGGCCAGCAGCGGCCGGTGATCGATTCACCATGGCTGTCATGGGGTCGGCCGTTTTGACCCAAAATCTGTCGAGCGCTGGCGTGAGCAAATCGGCTATTGGTGCGCATGCCATGTACGGCAATTTGCCGTATACTTACAGGCAGGAGGAACGAGTTATGCCCACAGCTATCAATACCGCTCGGCTTGAAGCCCGGATAAGCACCGATCTGCATGCGCTGCTGAAGCGAGCCGCTGAACTTCAGGGGCGTACCATGACTGATTTTGTGGTCGACGCCGTGCAAGACGCTGCCCAGCGCGCTATCGAGCAGGCAGAAGTCATCCGTCTTTCGCTCGCCGATCAGGAGTGCTTTGCGCAGGCGCTGCTATCGCCCCCGCAACCAGTCCCAGCCTTGGAACGTGCTTTTGCTCGTCGCCGCAAGCTTTTGCGTGCTGAATGAGCAACGCACCGTTCCTCGTCGCGCCGCTTGATGCCGCGCATGAGCGTACTGGGTTCCACAGTGGTTCCGATCCGCTCGACCGGTACTTACGAGAGCAAGTCACCCAAGACATTCGGCGTCGCGTGGCGGCTTGCTTCGTGGCGCTGGCCGATCGGCAGCGCATCGCCGGCTACTACACCCTCGCTTCGGCAAGCCTGATGCTGGCCGATCTCCCGGCTAGAATCAGCAAAAAGCTCCCACGCTATCCGACTGTGCCAGCCGTCCGCATGGGGCGCCTGGCTGTTGATGAGGCATTCAGTGGGCAGGGTCTCGGCGGTGCGCTGCTGGCCGATGCGCTCGCGCGGGCTACCCGTTCCGAGATTGCCGCGTATGCCTTGATGGTCGATGCCAAGGACGGCAACGCGGCCGCTTTCTATGGGCATCACGGTTTCATCGCTCTGCCTGACTCTCCGCTAACGCTGTTCCTTCCCTTGGCAACCGCCCTGCGATCTCGCAATCCGGGAAATTGAGCATGCTGACTGCTGGAGCTCGGAACTTGACATTGCACCACCAAGAAGGCGAACGACAACAACGGTTCGATTCGAACCTTTCGCAGACGTTTCGCAGAGCCCCCTGCGAGGGCGCGGAACTGGGAGTCGTAGTCCCGCCAGAAGCAATCGCTTCGTGCTACTGGAGTTGTCAGTCGATACTTCCCTGCGCAGCAGAGCGTCAGTCTTTTAACGCCCGAAAGGGGTTTTCTGCCTTGGATATTCCGCGGATCTTCAACATCACCGAGAGTGCTCACCGCATCCACAACCCGCTCACCCCCGAAAAGCTCGCCACGCTCGGCGCGGCGCTGCGTCTGGAATCGGGATGCCAGGTGCTCGACCTCGGCAGCGGGTCGGGGGAGATGTTGTGCACCTGGGCACGCGATCACGGCATCACCGGTATTGGCATCGACATGAGCGAGCTTTTCACCGAGCAGGCGAAACGCCGTGCTGAAGAACTCGGCGTCGCCGATCGAGTGATGTTCATCCATGGCGATGCTGCGGGCCATGTCGCTGACGAGAAGGTCAGCGTGGCGGCCTGCATCGGTGCCACGTGGATCGGCGCGGGGGTTGCCGGCACGATCGAACTTCTGGCACAAAGCCTGCGCCCTGGCGGGATCATCCTCATCGGCGAGCCCTACTGGCGGCAGTTGCCGCCGACGGAAGAGGTGGCCAAGCGGTGCCTTGCGGGCTCGATCTCCGACTTTCTGGTGCTTCCAGAACTTCTCGCGTCCTTCGGTCAGCTTGGCTACGACGTCGTCGAGATGGTCATGGCAGACCAGGACAGTTGGGACAGATACGAGGCTGCCAAGTGGCTCACCATGCGCCGATGGCTTGAAGCCAATCCGGGCGACGAACTCGCGAAAGAGGTTCGGGCCCGACTGACTTCTGAGCCCGTGCGCTATGCCGCTTATACGCGTGAGTACCTGGGCTGGGGCGTGTTCGCGCTGATGTCTCGGCGATGAGGGGATGACCGGGCGACGACGCAGAACGTGGGAAGAACCAATCATCCCGGACTCATCATATTCAAGCCGATGCCGCCTCGCGGCGCGGTTTCATTCGGGCGTTGAATGGGAGATTTTCTTCAAGCTCAACGACGGGGTTGCGTCGGGAATTCTCGCCGGCCCCTCTGCTGACTCCCATGACCCGGTGCACGACAAGCCTCGACCTTCGATCGTGTGAAGGTTTCATGGGTACGATATAACGCATCAAATGGTGCTGTTATCGATGCGAACATCCTCATGGAGTCGCCCATGCGTACCACTCTCGCGCTCGACGACGAACTGCTTGCCAAGGCCCAGGCGCTGACCGGGCTGACCGAGAAATCCGCCTTGGTGAACTTCCGCAGGCGGTGGCGGCGCTTGCCGCGACCTCGCCGGGTTCGTCAGGGTGACCAGCCGGGCGGCTGCCTGACACAAGAGGCGGTTCGATTGGCGGGGTGCGTACTCGATCACTGTTACGCGATTAGCGAAGGAACCCCAATGGCAATTTTCGAGATTACTCAGACGGGCCTGAATCCGGTCGCCGAAACGCGGTTCGACGCGGAGGGGCTGAGGGAGCGAGCCGACATTCAGCGCCTTGTCCGCGAGAACATCAACGTTCTTGAGGACGGGCTCATGGTCATCGCCGAGGAGTTCGGCGAGTGGATGGACAGTAGCCGCCGCATTGACCTTCTGTGTCTGGATGCCGACGCGAATCTTGTCGTTGTCGAACTGAAGCGCACGGTCGATGGCGGCCACATGGAACTGCAGGCTATCCGCTTCAGCTTTGGCACCGGACGCGATGCAGAGAACAAGCGCGCGTTCCACGCCTTGAAGGCGGATCAGGCACAGATCGAGCAGGCGTTTGGCGAACCGCTGGACTGGCAGGAGTTGCCCAACCGATCGGGATGTCGAATTCGGAAGGTCTACCCAGGCGGCTATCGATCCCCTGCGGAGGAATGGCCCGCACTACACAGAACGCTCGTGGCCGCCATGATTCGGCTTCATGGCGCGTTCGCGGGGAGGACCGGACGCTGCAATTCCAGGCTTGGGGGGCAGTTCGAGTCGGTAAGCAGGGTCGGGTCTTTCGTGCGCCTGGCCCTGCGGGTCCGCTGCAGAAACCGCGCCGATTCAAATTGCGCTCCCTCATGTTTCCGACTACGTTGAGTTAGGTAACCCCGACGAGCAGGGAGTAAGGCAAATGCACTCCGACGATCGAAACTCCCTGCGGGCCCGGTGGCGAGCGGCGAAGGTAGAGGCGCAGAAGCGCAACAATGGCCGTGATATCGACCTCAAGGTGGGCGGCAAGAGCTGGGACCTTGGGCCGGCACTGGATCGATGGGAATCCGCCCTCGAGCGCTACGATGCGTCGATGCCCGGTGATGCCGCAAGGCTGCAGGCCCTCAGCGACATGGAGCAGGCGAACATCGACGCACGTCGTGCCCTGGCTGCCTATGATTCCTGGCTCCAGTCGAATCCGGTCGCGCTGCGAGACGTCAATTCCGAAGCGCGCGGCGAGCTCAGTGCAGCAATCGCGGTCATCAACGCGTCGATCAACAACGACATCGTAAGGACCAAGGTACCGGAGCCCTGGAAGCCCGATCCGCAGAAGATCGACACCGCCGATCCGACGGCGCTCGAGGCGGACTGGGAAGCCGAGGTCGATTCCATGCAGGAATGGGATCCGACGATCGGCGAAGACCCCACCCAATCCGGAGATCCCGGTCGCCTCGCCTGAGCAATCCAGCGCCATCGGCGCCCGATCGCGGTAATCAGGCAGCGCATTGCGCGCGGCCTGATCAAGGAGCAATCGCACATGACCACCCCCGCTACGCTGATGGAATATGGCTGGAGCTTTCTCGACGCCAGGATGAGCAATCCTCCCGACTATGAAATGACGATCGGCAAAGACTCGGTCGAATCGGGGCTGGTCAAGGATCATCCGGAATCGAATTACCGCATCGTGCACGACTCGCTCGCGAAGGTCGTCGCCATGCTGCGCGGGACCTGCACGCTGCGATCCGTTCTCGCGACCAACAGCGACAACGCGGCGGTGCTGGACAAGATCCTGATGGTGAGTCTCGACAGCACCAGCATCAACCCACGGCCGGTTACGCCTTCGATACCCGACAGCCCCCTGCGCCTGAACTGGTACGTCGACCGGGTCGACATCGAACTGGGGTTCCCCGTGCCGCCCGCGGGGCTCGAGCGCAGCGCCGACGTGCCGAACACCTCGTCGCTGAAGGGCCAGGACCAGTCCTCGATCAGCCAGACGCTCTCGGTCGGTTTTTTCGGCGACACCGCGACCGGGACGTACTCGAAAACCTGGAGCCACTCATTCGCCATACAACTGGAAGATTTCGGGATAGAGCGGAAATCGGTCGGCACCGACGTGCTGCAGACATTGCACCTGGAAATGAGCACGAGTGCCGCGTACGCGGAGCCCGCCGACATGATCGACGGCCCGGCGATATGGAACGGAACCCGTGGCTCCACCCTTCGCACCCCGCCCCAGACCGCGATCACGAATGTCGACATCCCCACCCAGTGCATCTACCAGATTCCCGGTTCGGAGAAGGGCACCTTCCTGTTCCGGATCAGGCTGACTCCGCGCTTCGTGTTCCATTGCATCAGACCGCGCGCCTTCGGCGAAGAATCGCCGGATGTGCAGACGGCGCTGATGCGCACATCAAAAGATGAGTTGGAAAAGGAGACCTTGGGCTTTGACTCTAGCGTATTTCCATTCAGATCGATGGTGGACACCGAGATTGCCACGCCAGACTTCATCTGGGAGTTTCCGATCGACTTCTCGAAGGTCGGAATGCCGTGATTGCGCTGCCTGCTGGACCCTCCGCGCGGGTTCGGAGGTAGAAGTCTCATCCCGACCACAAAGTGCTGATCGAGGAGGAGGTCGACATGCAGGAAGTACGAGCGATCCGCCCGGACCGTGAAGTCCTGACGCGTCAGCGACTCCCGTATTTCGTCGGTATCTCGGGACAGACGGTCGGGGCAAGCGGGCTGAGCATGCACCTGGTGACGATCCCGCCTGGGGCGAAGTCAGAGCCGCATTACCACGTCGGGTACGAAACCGGAATCTATGTGCTGGCAGGAAAGGTTCTGACGCGCTGGGGCACGAAGCTCGAGAACGAGGTCATCAGCGAGGCGGGGGAGTTTCTGTTCATCCCGGCAGGCGTTCCCCACGAAGCGGTCAATCTGAGCACCACCGAAGTTGCCCGCGCCGTGGTGGCGCGCAATCATCCGGCAGAGCAGGACCAGGTGCAGCCCTATGTTGCTGAGTAGGTGCGTCTGCCGATCGTCACGCGGGCTACCCGGTGCACTCGCGGCGCGCTGCCTGCATCACGCCGGGTTGTTCCTGCGGCCAGGGTGGCCGCGCTGGCGCTGGTCGCCTGCAGCGCCATCAGCAGCCAGGGCGGCGCAGGGCGTGATGAGCGAAGGACATTGCGCAGCTTCCAGAGAATCTCGGAACGTGTGAAGCCATCCTTCAGGGAGCTATCGGCCTGCAATGCTGAAAGCAGCAAAGCTGCGTGCCGGTATCACCCATTCATTTGCGAGTCATCGCTTTGCGCTCCAGCGCCAGGCTTCTCCTGAACCGCTGTGCGTTCCTCTTCCATTTTCTTTTTCGCGAAGGCGATGACCAGCTTTACAAGCACGATCATCACGCCAGCAACCAGAACTATGGAGAGCATTGAAGCTCGATTGCCCTCTGGAGGGGTTGCGGCGATGGCCGAACCACTCCAAAGGCAAAGACAGGAACTGATCAATTTTGCCGCCCTGTACTTCATGTGGAACCTCATTCGTCGATCTCGTCATTTGCGTGCCGAACGCCCGATGCCGGGCTTTCAAGCCAGTAATGTCGCAGATCGTACCCTGTGGGGGGTGAACGGGGTCGGTGTTCATGCAAGGGAGGTGAGCAGGGCCAGGCCTTTCATTTGACTGTCTCGGGGCTTTCCATGTAGACCGCTTCCCATGGGCCTTTACCATGATTTTGCCGACCGGACCGCGAAGCTGATCGCTGAGGGCGTCCTGCGCCCCGGCGAGAAGCTGCTTTCCGTCCGCCAGGCCTGCAAGACGCATGGCATCAGCCCGATCACGGTCACCCAGGCTTATCACCTGCTCGAGAGCCGAGGCCTGATCGAGGCGCGGCCGAAGTCTGGCTACTTCGTCCGTGCCCGGCTTGGGAGCAGATTGGCTGAGCCGGACATGACCCATCCAGTGGGCGGGTCGACGGCGCTCGAGGTCAGCGACTTCATCTTCCAGATCCTCGACAGCGTGCGCGATCCTGCCATCGTTCCGTTGGGGTCGAGCTTTCCCGATGCGCGGCTCTATCCGCTCGACAAGCTCGGCCGCTTCCTCGCTGCGGCGGCGCGTCATCTGGATCCGCTGGCCACGGTGACCGACCTGCCGCCGGGCAACGACGAACTGCGCCGTAAGCGCTCACCCAGCGGCGTCGTTGCTACGCAGCGCGGCTTGAGATATCCGAGCGCAACGGCGCTTTCCCGAAGCGCTGCTTCCACAGCCTGGGCGT
>JAANMY010002673.1_pt1 | contig 16269 bp, 9 predicted proteins | sample 7279691 | NCBI WGS metagenome assembly JAANMY01 (sample SAMN14094543, study PRJNA606508) | bioreactor metagenome | isolation source: A lab-scale SPAN reactor treating ammonium-rich wastewater day 388 | place: Ireland: Galway | collected 2018-02-07
CATGAAGCCAGCAAAAGCACTACGGAACTCAATAAAATTACTTTTTTCATATTAAAATTTTACAGTGCTTTTGAAAGTCTATTAAAATTAGTTCAGGAAAACTTCATATTTCTGCATATCGTGAATAATCTCGAGCAGGTCACCGTTTATTTCCACATGTGCCTTCATTGACATCAATTCAATTGTCGACTGATCTTCGGGGTTCTTTACAAAAAAGTTCAGTTTTTGCTCGCCCTGATTTTCCATAAAATTCGCTTTGAAGAAGTCAATATCTTCCCTTCGCAAATCCTGCAGATTAACAACGACGGTCATTTTCTTTGCAAATTTCTCAAAAGCATCTTTCAGATCGATGACCTCAGCGACATTTACGAAGACTCTTCCGTCTTTACCCTGAGAAAATTTAATTTTAAAGATCACAAAACGCTGCACATCAATTTTATCTCTCAATCTCATATAATCGCGGTCACCAAGGCGGAAACCGTAACTCCCGCTGTAATCTTCCAGAGTAATGAATGCTATTTTCTCGCCGCTGTTTTTACCGTCGCGCACGCTGTATTCGGTCACCAACCCTGCGACCATATATTCAGGAGAATTATTTTTCTGCGCCTGTTTTTCCTTCCAGCTCAATTTTTCATCACTGAACAGATCTGGCTGCTGATTGGCAAAAACAGAATCTTTAAAGGCCTCAACATCATCAAGATTCAGGAAATTAAAACTTCCCTTAGGTTCTGCTTTTTTCGCAGGCTCCTCAATCAAAGTTTCTTCTTCCCCACTTAATATCTCCCCAGGAATATCGACCAGCTCATCATCAACGTCAGCTACATCTGCAAGTTCAACCGGTAGAATTATTTTTTCAAGTTCAGCAACATCGTCTTTTTTACCTTCCAGAATTTCTTTTTTTCCTAAAGCACCCTGAATGAACTGATACTGAAATTTGTACTCGTCCAGCGGATGCGCAGAGAGATAAAATCCGATAATTTCCTTTTCTTTATTGAGTTTATGCATGCTTTGCCACTCCGGAGCGGGGTTTATTTTTGGCTGTTCTATTTTTACTTCATCAGCAAAATCGGCAAAAAGTGAATTTTCGATCTCGTTGATATTGTCCTGAAAACTCTGCCCGTAACGCAGAAGTCTTTCAATATTTGTTTTTCCGGAGATATCAATATCGAAATATTGAGCACGGTGATAACGGTCGACCTCATCGAAAGCTCCTGCCACCACTAAACTTTCCGCTACTCTTTTGTTCATCTGTGACGACGGAATTTTCTCGAAGAAATCATAAATATTTTTGAATCTTCCGGCCTTTCTTGTGTTCACGATGGCTTCACTCGGTCCTTCCCCAATTCCTTTAATCGCGCCAAGGCCAAAACGGATCTGTCCTTTTTCGTTCACCGAAAATTCGTACTGTGATTCGTTTACAGAAGGTCCCAAAACATCTACCCCAATACTTTTGCAGTCCTCCATAAACATGGTTATCTGCTTTGTATTGTTCAGGTTATTGGTCATTACACTCGCCATATATTCTGCCGGGTAATTGGCTTTCAGATAAGCTGTTTGATAAGCAATCAGCGCATAACAGGTGGAGTGGGATTTGTTGAAGGCATATTCGGCAAAAGCTTCCCAGTCTTTCCAGATTTTATTGAGTTTATCGATCGCGAGATTGTTTTTCTCCCCTTCTTCGATAAATTTCGGATACATTTTATCGAGCGTGGCGCGGTCCTTTTTACCCATCGCTTTTCTCAGCGTATCGGCTTCTCCTTTGGTAAAGTTGGCCAGTTTTTGGGAAAGAAGCATTACCTGCTCCTGATATACCGTAATTCCATACGTTTCTGCGAGGAATTCTTCGGTTTCCTTCAGATCGTAAACTGTTTCTTCGAGTTTATTCTTCCTGTTGATGAAATTCGGGATGTATTTTATTGGACCCGGTCTGTACAGCGCGTTCATGGCGATTAAATCTGCAAACTGTGTCGGTTTAAGTTCGCGCATATACTTCTGCATTCCTGGACTTTCATACTGGAAAATTCCGATCGTTCTTCCCTCCTGAAACAGCTGATAAGTCTTAAGGTCATCAAGCGGAATTTCATCAGGATTAATATCAACCTGGTGTCTTTCTTTGATAAGTTTGATAGCGTGCTTAATGATGGTTAAAGTCCGCAAACCAAGGAAATCCATTTTAAGCAAACCGGCACTTTCGGCTACAGAGTTATCGAACTGCGAAACCAGAATATCGGGATCTTTTGCCGCAATGGTAATGGGGACAAGGTTCGAAATATCTTCGGGAGTAATAATTACCCCACAGGCATGAATTCCTGTATTTCTGATACAACCTTCCATTCGCTGTGCTGCGGAAAGCACTCCAAATCTTGAATCCTGCTTATTCTCCAGGATATCTTTCATTTCCTGTGCAAGTACTTTGTCTTCAGGACTTAATTTATCAAATTTAGAAAAAGCTTTCGCGATATTCATCCCTGGACTTGGAGGGATCAGTTTGGCGATGTTGTTGGTTTCCGGAATTGAAAGATCCAGAACTCTTCCTGCATCTTTAATGGCTGATTTCCCGCCCAGAACCGAGTAGGTGATAATCTGAGCAACGTTATTTTTTCCGTACTTTTCTACAACCCATTTGATAATTTTATCGCGTCCTTCGTCATCGAAATCGATATCGATATCGGGCATGGAAATTCTTTCAGGATTAAGAAAACGCTCAAATAGCAAATCATATTTAATAGGATCTACATTGGTGATTCCCGTACAGTACGCTACCGCAGAACCGGCTGCAGAACCCCGGCCGGGACCAACCCAAACTCCCATTTTACGGGCTTCATTACAGAAATCCTGAACGATCAGAAAGTAACCCGGATAACCTGTGTTTGCAATAACTTCAAGTTCAAAATCCAGCCGTTCCCGTATTTCATCAGTAATTTCTCCATATCTTTTTGCTGCGCCTTCGTATGTTAGATGTCTCAGGTATGCATTTTCGCCACGTTTTCCTCCATCAATTTTATCTTCGTCGCTTAAGAATTCTTCTGGAATATCAAACTCCGGAAGCAGTACATCACGTTTCAAGGTATAAGGTTCAAACTTGGCCAAAAATTCAGTGTAAGCCTCGAACGCATCAGGGAACTGGATAAAAGCCTGTTTCAGCTCATCAGCATTTTTGATATAAAATTCTGTGGACGGTAAACCTCTTCTTTTGCCAAAACCTTTCCCCACAGGTGAAGACAGTTTTTCACCATCTTTGATACAGTATAAAATATCCTGAATATTGGCATCGGCTTTTTCGGTGTAGAACGTTTCATTCTGAGCCAGAATTTTTACTTCGTATTTTTCGGCAAATTCTAGCAGAACTTCATTTAAATGTTCTTCCTCATCCACCTGGTGGTTCTGAATCTGCACATAGAAATCTTCCGCAAAAGTATCTTTCCACCATTTGAAAAGTTCCTCTCCCTTCTGCTCACCAAATTCCAGAACTGTGTTGGGAATGTCACCCAACGTTCCGGCTGTTAAGGCAATCAAATCATCCTTATACTCCGCAATCATTTTTCTGGAAATCCGCGGAACTCCGAAATAGAATCCGTTCACATAACCCAAACTCGACAGTTTTGCCAGATTTTTATATCCGTTAAAATTTTTCGCAAGTAAAACCACATTAGTTCTCCGGTCGGGATCGTCTTTGGTAAACTGCTTCTGCTCAGGCCTGTCGGAAATATAAAATTCGCATCCGATTACCGGAATGAGCGGTTCCTTTCTTGGCTCAGGTTCACTGAACTGCTGTCCTTCTTCCTGTGCTTTTATTTTTTTCTCTTCGAATTCTTTGTGTGTTTTTTTAATGTTTGCATTCGCTTTTTCCACTTCCGAAACAAATTTGAAAGCGCCCATCATGTTCCCCAAATCAACCAGTCCTACCGCAGAGAAATTATTGCTCAACGCTTTTTTGACAAGGTCTGAAATATGTGTTGAAGCCTGCAGTGACGAGTAAATGCTGTGATTATGAAAATTAAAATAATCACCAATTTCGATTTCATCAGTATCGCCAAAATCAACTTTTTTCTTCTTTTTCGAATCGGCAACCTGCCTACGGATTATAATTCCGAACGGCGGAAACGGATTTGGATGACTTGAGATAAAATCCTGAAGTTGCGCCTCTGATATTTTGAGATTTTCGGCAGGAATAATACCGATACGCATCATTTCAAAAAATACTTGAGCAGTCGCATTTACGTCGGCAGCGGCATTATGAGCTTCATCAAATTTTTCACCGTAAAGTTTTTCGTAAAGTTCCTCGAGTTTGGGAGACTTGTATCTGCCGTTTCTTCCGCCACCCAATTTACAGTAATCTGTTCCCAGTTCCATAGTATCCGCGGAAGGGATTTTCTGTAATATATTTTCAATATTCTTCCTGTGAAATTCTGCACCAGCAATTTTGTAATCGAAATCGATATTATGCCCGGCAACAACTTCAGCTTTCTGCAACACCTCATTAAATTCCGCCAGTACATCCGCCAAATCCCGGCCTTCTTCCTTTGCCATTTTGGTGGAAATCCCGTGAATTCTTGTCGCGTTAAAAGGGATATCGTAACCTTCGGGTTTAATAATGTAATCCTGATTTTCAATCAAATTACCATCACGGTCATGCAGTTGCCAGGCAATCTGAACCATCCTGGGCCAATTGTCGGAATCGGTAAGCGGTGCGTTGAAATTTTTAGGTAAACCCGTAGTCTCGGTATCGAAAATCAAATACATTTTTACTGAAGAATTTTGGTAAAATTAGGGTAAAATATCTTTACAAAAAAACCGTAAGAATTGAAAAAATTGATATCATTTATTACAGGCATACGCTCAAAAAAAAAGCGGCAGATAAATCTGCCGCCTTCACTAAATTATTAAAAAACTTACTTTTTAATTGACTTCACTGTTTTCACAGAACCGTCAGTATACTGTAAATTCACGAAGTACATTCCTGATTTCAGCTGTCCAAGATTAAGTTCAGTAGCAGGTGCTAATGTTTTCACAGTTCTTCCTGATACATCTACAATATTGATAGATTTTACGCCTTTGATATCTGAGATTTTCAATACATCTTTGAATGGATTAGGATATACAGATACATTTGACTTATTTACATCACCTACCGCAAGGAATTGCTGATAATTAATGGTATAATCTTCTGCCTGACCGTTACCCATCTGAGCACATCCGGAAACCAAAGCTGTATGAATCGCTGTTCCTGAGAAATTATATTTAACTCTCATTCTTTTCTGTCCGTAAGCTGTTCCTGCAGGGATCGCAATATTACCAGTTAAGGAAGTTGGGTTATCTGGTACGTTAGCTTTTCTGATCATCGTTGCAGTGGTATTGAAGTAAGACTCTCCTGCATCATCAAAATCACCATCGCTGTTCCAGTCGATAAATACCGACATTGCCCAACCATTAACAGGATTTCCGTTAGTTGTTCCCAATACCGTTAGAGGAAGTGAAGTTACATTATCTTTTACCTCAAAAACTGTAGTTGTGAAATCTTCATATGCCGCAAATGAGCCAATTGTAGTTGCAGAAGCATCTGAAGTCTTGGTCGTTCCAGCAAAATTAACGGACTTGATCGGTGCAACAGCAGTTGGAGCACTTGACGTTAGAGGACCGCAATAGGTAATTACATTATTTGTAGTGAAAGTAACCCCAGTGCAGCCAGTAGCTTCACCAACTGTATTCGCAGGTGTTACTGTTGCGTAGTAAGTTGTATTAGGAGCAAGAGCTACGTTCTGGGATGTTCCAGCAACAACACCTCCAAAAGTATCATTTCCGCCTGGCGTGGTTCCCACAGTAAGAACATAATTTACTGCAGTTGCAACTGCTGGCCATGTAAACGTATTGGTTCCGGAAGGCAGTACACCGCCGTTTATCGGATTTGTGAAAGCTGTACATGCGGGAACTGTAGTAACAGACTGCTGTGCAATAGATATATTATCTATGAATACATTGCCCGAGGTTCCACCGCTTGGTACAAACCAAGCACCGAATGCATAAGATTGTCCTGGCTGCATTTTACCTGCCGGTATTGTACCTGTTTTTTGAGCACATGTAGTAATCGCCGCAGTTCCAAGCACTGTACCGGTGCTAACATATTCAATATTCCAGGCGCCTGAACTTGGTACAAAGGTAAAAACAGCAGCATACAGAGTTCCTGTAACTCCTGCAGCTTTTTTGTAACTGAAAGTAACAACCGCTTCCTGACCGTTATTCACACTACCGAATTCCTCTTCCAGAACATCATTCATAACCATCCACCCGGTTTGTGTAACTGTTCCACCAATTGCCAATTGCCCACCCAATGTTCCTGAACATGCAGCAGCGGTTTCAAATGTTCCACCACCAAACTGGCCATACTGTCCTACATTGGTAGCGTCTTCAAAATCTGCCGTGTAGTTTAACTGTGCCTGAGCACCGATTCCCATTGCAAGGAAACAAGAAAGTAATAATTTTTTCATATATCTATTTTTTTTAAAATTGTCCTCCAAATATAAAACAAATAATTCAAATTCATAATAATTCACCACTTTCCTGCATTTGTTACCAGATTGTAATTATTTACAAATATATAATGCGTCTATTTAACCCAAATCGGACAAGGCGTTATTTTATCACATTTTAGACCCGGACAATGATTCGGCACTTTCCTATTCTCCCTAAATTATTTATATTTGTTCAATATGGAAATTCGCACAAAGCACAACGTTTCAAAAGAGATTTTATTAAAGGCTTTCCACCAAATGATGCTTGCCAAGGCTATGGCAGATATTTATGAAGAAAACCGAAACATCACGAAATATGTCCACAGCACCTCACGAGGTCACGAAGCGATTCAGCTTGCTACCGCTTATCAGCTGACCAAGGATGACTGGGTTTCCCCGTATTACCGCGACGAAAGTTTACTGCTGGGGATCGGTTTTGAACCTTACCGTTTGATGCTGCAGCTTTTGGCAAAAGCTGATGATCCATTTTCCGGCGGCCGTTCTTACTACTCTCACCCTTCCAGCCGTGAAGAAAATCTACCGAAAATCATTCACCAAAGTTCAGCCACAGGCATGCAGGCGATTCCTACCACAGGCGTTGCGCAGGGCATAAAATATATACAGGAGTTTAATTTAAAGACTTTCGAAAACAATCCTGTGGTAATCTGCAGTTTCGGGGATAATTCAGTTACAGAAGGCGAAGTTTCAGAAGCTTTTCAGTTTGCGGCGCTTCATCAGCTCCCTATTATTTTTCTTGTACAGGATAATGAGTGGGGAATTTCAGTGACCAAAGAAGAAGCCCGTACTTCAGATGCCTACGATTTTGCAGCAGGTTTTGTTGGTCTGAACAGAATTCGGGTAGACGGAACCGATTTTGTGGCAAGTTATGAAGCCATGAAAAAAGCGGTTGATTTTGTTAGAACAGAAAGAAAACCAATGCTCGTATGTGCAAAAACTGTATTAATCGGACACCACACTTCCGGCGTCCGTCGAGAATTTTACCGTGATGAAGAAGATTTGGCAAAACACCGCGCCAAAGATCCGGGAAACATTTTAAGAAACACACTTACAGAAGACGGCATCAGCGAGGATCTTCTGAAACAGATTGAAAAGAAAGCAAGACTCGAAGCCGAACAGGCATTCCAAAAAGCGATTGCGGCGGAAGATCCAAAAGCAGAAACCGTTACCCATCATGTCTTCGCTCCCACTCCGATTACTGAAGAATTGGGCGAACGCGAACCGAAAGGTCAGGAAAAAATCGTAATGGTCGATGCTGCCATTCACGCGATTCAGGAAATCATGTGGAAACATCCCGAAGCATTGCTTTATGGACAGGATGTAGGCGAAAGAATTGGCGGAGTTTTCCGTGAGGCTGTTACTTTAGGACAAAAATTCGGCAATAAAAGAGTTTTCAACACCGCGATTCAGGAAGCGTATATCATCGGTTCTACTGTGGGAATGAGCGCTGTCGGGTTGAAACCGATTGTTGAAGTTCAGTTCGCTGATTATATTTATCCCGGCATTAACCAGTTGATTACAGAGATTTCAAAATCAAATTATCTTTCCAACGGAAAATTTCCGGTGAGCAACATCATCCGTGTTCCTATTGGCGCTTACGGAGGAGGTGGACCCTATCACAGCGGAAGTGTGGAAAGTATTCTCGCCAATATTAAAGGAATCAAAATCGCTTATCCAAGCAATGCCGCCGACTTTAAAGGCTTATTGAAGGCAGCTTATTACGACCCGAATCCTGTTGTGATGCTTGAACACAAAGGATTGTACTGGAGCAAAGTTCCGGGTACCGAAGACGCTAAAACCATCGAACCCGCAGAAGATTATATTTTACCTTTCGGGAAAGCAAATATTCTTTTAAAAGCTGATCAGTCCGAAACCGAAAAAGGAAGAACGATGGTGATTGTCACTTATGGAATGGGCGTTTACTGGGCAAAAGAAGCGGCTAAAAATCATGAAGGAAAAGTAGAAATCATTGACTTACGGACCTTAATTCCGCTGGATGAGGATTTAGTCTTTGAAAGGGTAAAACTTCACGGGAAATGTTTGGTATTAACGGAAGAACAACTCAATAATTCCTTTGCGGAAGCTTTTGCACACCGTATTTCCAAAAACTGTTTCCAAAATCTTGATGCGCCGGTTGAAGCCACGGGATCGCTTGATCTGCCTGCAGTCCCGATTAATTTGATTCTGGAAAAAGAAATGCTGCCTAATGCCGAGAAAGTCTCAAAGAAAATTCAGGAAATACTGACTCAATAAAAGCAAAAAACACCATCAATTATGGTGTTTTTTTTATTTAAATAGTTCACGAGTTAAAACTTTCACTGTGCTGAGAAAGATCGAGTCCCATTTTTTCTGATTCTTCTGAAACCCTCAGCGGAATTATCATATCGGTTATTTTATAGAGCAACAGCGCGCCGCAAAAAGTGAAACCGCAAACCAAAATCAGCGCTACCATGTGGTGAGCAAAAACACTCCACCCGCCATGAAGAAGACTTGCATTTTCGCCGTGCGCCAAAATTGCCGTTAAAATCATCCCCATAATCCCGCCCACACCGTGGCAAGCAAACACATCTAATGTGTCATCTATTGATTTGAGTTTTTTCCAGTTCAACATCATATTAGAAACTACAGCCGAAATAAAACCTACAAATATACTTTCGGAAATCGTGATGTATCCGGCCGCGGGTGTAATCGCCACCAACCCTACCACTGCTCCGATACAAGCTCCGAGAGCTGAGACTTTTCTCCCGTTGATCCGGTCGAAAAATATCCAGGTCATCATAGCAGATCCCGATGCGATGGTTGTAGTCCCGAAGGCCATTGCCGCAGTTGCGTTTGCGGCTAAAGCGGAGCCTGCATTAAATCCGAACCAACCAAACCACAGCATTCCTGTTCCGAGAATTACAAAAGGAATGTTGGATGGCTGATGATCAGGATTATTTCTATTTCCCAGAACCAATGCACCGGCAAGCGCAGCAAAACCGGCACTCATATGAACCACAGTTCCTCCGGCAAAATCTTTCACTCCGAAATATTTATTCAAAAGTCCATCCGGATGCCAAACCATGTGACAAAGCGGTGTATATACAAAGAGACTGAACAGTACAATGAACAGAAGATACGAAATGAATCGCACTCTCTCGGCAAAAGAACCTGTAATCAGGGCGGGGGTTATAACTGCAAATTTCATCTGAAAAAGCGCAAATAAAACAAAAGGAATGGTAGACGCCATCGACTGGTGTGGCAAAGTGCCAACACCGTTAAAAAAAGCATAGGTAAGCGGATTCCCGATCAATCCATAATGGATGCCATCTGCGCTGAAGCCAATCGATTCGCCGAACGACAGACTAAAACCCACCACGACCCATAGCATTGAAATTACGCCAAGCGCAATAAAACTCTGCAGCATTGTGGAAATTACATTTTTACTGCCTACCATTCCGCCGTAAAAAAATGATAATCCGGGAGTCATCAGTAATACCAATCCTGCGGCTGCCAAAATCCAGGCAACATCAGCTCCAACTATATTTTCTTCCTTTAAAAATTCACCTGCATTCGTCAAGTCGGAATTTTGGAACAACCCTGCTATGGCAACAATGGTGATGATCACAAACGAAACTATCCATCTTTTTTCAGTTTTCATATTATTTTTGATTTAACCCCTACGAATTTATTACTTATTTTTAAATTTTATCATAATTATTTCTTACTACCCCTAAAATTTCATATATAAAACTTAAAATCATTAAAATATTTTATTTCACAGCAGCCATCAAATCTGTCTAAATATTAGTATTTTTGTGCAAACCTTCATTAAATGCCTGAAAACATCCAGCAAAGAATAGAAGAGCTCCGCATGGAACTTCACCAGCATAATTACAATTACTACACGCTGGATGAACCTGCGATTTCAGATTTCGAATTCGATCTGAAACTCAAAGAACTGCAGGATCTGGAGGAAAGATATCCCGAGTTTTACGACGGCAACTCCCCTACTTCCCGCGTTGGTGGCGGAATCACCAAAAATTTCCCGACGGTTCAGCATCAGTTCAGAATGTATTCTCTTGATAATTCTTACGATTTCGATGATCTGGAAGACTGGGAAAAACGGGTTCAGAAAACCTTGAATGAACCGGTTGAATTTGTAGCTGAACTTAAATATGATGGGGCGTCGATTTCCATCTTATACGAAAAGGGCAAACTTAAGGAAGCAGTCACCCGCGGTGATGGTTTTCAGGGCGACGAAATTACGCCAAATGTAAAAACGGTTTCAGAAATTCCGATGCAGCTTCACGGCAATTTCCCGCACCGGTTTTTTATCCGCGGCGAAATCTATTTAACGAGAAAAAACTTCGATAAAATCAACAAAAGACGCGAAGAGGAAGGCTTGGATCCCTTTATGAATCCGAGAAATACCGCTTCCGGAAGTCTGAAAATTCAGGATTCTGCAGAAGTGAGAAAACGCGGACTTTCAGCGGTTCTGTATCAATATATTTCCGGCGAATTTCCTGCAAAAACGCATTGGGAACTGCTTCAGAAAGCAAAATCCTGGGGTTTCCATATTTCTCATCAGGCAAAACTGTGCAAAACACTGGATGAAGTTAAAGAATTCATCACTTATTGGGATACCGCCAGGCATCAGTTAGGATTCGATATCGACGGAATTGTCGTAAAGGTGAACGATTTGGCGCAGCAGAAGAACTTAGGATATACCGCAAAATCCCCTCGCTGGGCGATGGCTTATAAATTCAAAGCCGAAAAAGTGGAAACCGAACTGCAGGCCGTTACTTACCAGGTAGGGAGAACGGGGGCTATCACTCCCGTTGCAAATCTGAAACCTGTTCTGCTGGCCGGAACTGTCGTTAAAAGAGCAAGCCTGCATAATGAAGATATTATCAAAAAACTGGGGCTTCACGAACAAGATTTTGTATATGTTGAAAAAGGAGGCGAAATCATTCCGAAAATCGTCGGAGTGAATCTTGATAAAAGAAACCCTGAAAATCCGGAAGTCAAGTACATAAAAAACTGCCCGGAATGTGGCACCGAACTCATTAAAATTGAAGATCAGGCGATTCATTTTTGCCCGAACGAACTGCACTGCCCGCCGCAGGTTGTAGGCAGAATGATACATTACGTTTCCCGAAAGGCGCTGAACATCGATAATCTTGGAGCAGAGACTATTGAACAACTTTACCGCGAAAAACTCGTTGAAAATCCTGCGGATTTCTATACTTTAACCAAAGAACAACTTCTTCCGCTTGAAAGAATGGCGGAAAAATCTGCACAGAATATTATTTCCGGGATCGAAAATTCCAAAGAAATTCCATTTGAGAAAGTTCTTTTCGGAATCGGAATTAAACATGTGGGAGAAACAGTTGCAAAGAAACTGGCAAAAAACTTTCATTCCATTGATGACCTCCAGAAGGCAACAGTGGAAGAACTCGTTCAGGTGGAAGACATCGGCGGTAAAATCGCGGACAGTATCATCGCCTTCTTTCAGAACTCTGAAAATATTCTGATGGTAGAGCGCTTGAAATCCTATGGCGTTCAACTGGAAAAAGGCGAAAACACCAACGAAGTCTTAAGCAATGTCCTTGAAAACAAAACTTTTCTGTTTACCGGGAAACTTTCTCTCTTCACGCGTGATGATGCGGAAGAAATGGTAGAAAAACACGGCGGAAAAAATATTTCTGCGGTTTCTAAAAACCTCAATTATCTTGTCGTTGGCGAAAAAGCCGGAAGCAAACTGAAAAAGGCCCAGGAAATCGGCACCATAGAAATTTTGGATGAGCAGCAGTTCCTGGATTTACTGGGAACTCCATCCTAAAAAACACAAATACATATTTTAATGAAAAACCCTTTAAAACTTACGTCTTAAAGGGTTTAAATGTAAACCGTGAAATTTACAAGGCGGAGGAACAGGGATTCGAACCCCGGGACCTGTTACAGTCAACAGTTTTCAAGACTGCCGCAATCGACCACTCTGCCATTCCTCCAGTAAATGATTTCTCATTTTCAGTGGTGCAAATATAAAAAGCTTTTCTATACCGACCAAATAATATTTTGACAAATCTCCTAAAAACCTAATATTCAAAGGGAAAAATTTAATCCTTAGCAATATTTAACCCTAAATAAACAGCTCCAAATCCGATAATCACACTCAAGAGAACATAAAAAACAAGCACAACGTAATTTCCGTTCTCCCAAAGCGAAATATTTTCCGCGGAGAAAGTGGAAAATGTCGTAAAACCGCCACAAAATCCTGTAATGAGAAGGAATTTCAGATGATTATCGACTTTAAGAAAATAAGCACTGAAAATTCCGATAAGAAAACAGCCGATCATGTTGACGACAAAAGTCCCCAACGGAAACGAATTGATGGTCCATAATTTCTGAGTGTAATTGGAAACCAGAAAGCGCATAACGCTTCCTAAACCACCACCAATAAAGATATAGAAAAGGTTTCTCATCGCTGTTTGGAGTCAGTAGCTCTTATGTTAGGCTAATTCTGCAAGGTACTTTTCCGCGTCCATTGCAGCCATACAGCCGCTTCCTGCCGCAGTAATCGCCTGGCGGTAAATATGATCCTGAACATCTCCCGCAGCAAAAACTCCCGGCAAATTCGTTCTTGTAGAACCCGGAACCGTTTTTATGTAGCCGTTCTCGTCGAGGTTTATTTGTTCCGCAAAGATATCTGTGTTAGGTTTATGACCTATCGCGATAAAAATACCGTGAACATCGATTTTAGACGTTTCCTGGGTAAGATTGTTTATGACTACAGCTCTTTCAACCAAAGCATTTTCACCTTCAATTCCGATCAATTCGTGATTAAATTTTACTTCGATATTCGGCGTGTTTTCTACACGGTGAATCATTGCTTTAGAAGCCCGGAAGGTATCTTTTCTTACCAACATGGTTACTTTATTCGTAAGTTTTGCCAGATATGTCGCTTCTTCGGCTGCGGTGTCGCCCGCTCCTACTACAACAACATCTTTTCCTTTATAGAAAAATCCGTCGCAGGTTGCACATGCTGAAACTCCGCCTCCTGAATATTTTTTCTCATCATCCAAACCAAGATATTTCGCCGTAGCACCGGTTGAAATAATCACCGATTTGGCCAGAATTTCTTTGTTTCCCGCCCAAAGTTTATGGATTCCGCCTTCTTCATTAGAAAATTCGGCTTTTGTGATGAGTTCGTAATGAACTTTCGTATCAAATCTTTCGGCCTGTTTCTGAAGATCCATCATCATTTGAGGACCTGTAATTCCGTCGGGATAACCCGGAAAGTTATCTACTTCTGTGGTAGTGGTCAACTGTCCGCCGGGCTCCAGACCAGTGTATAATTCGGGTTTAAGATCGGCTCTGGCGGCATAAATTGCAGCGGTAAATCCTGAAGGTCCTGAACCTACGATCACACAGTCTAAAATATTCTGTTCCATTATTTAAGTTGAAGTTTTAAGAGTTTGAATTTTCAAAAATCGTTAATTATTTTGGGTTGGGGTCTATTTTATGATGAATTTTTTCAATGCGTGAAATATCATCTTTTTCTTTTTCTGATGTTACTTTATTTAATCATCTTTGTTTTACAACTGAAACCGCGACCCGACCTGAGTGGAGCTCTTTTTGAGCAACGCAGTGAAGCAAAAAAGCGGGAACGGAGGGCGGAAAAAGTCGCCCAAAAAATTACACTTTCACTTTTAAGCGGTCCACATGCAGAATTTTGTACACCATTTCTGTGAGCAGTTCACTTTCCTCCATATTTACAGCGCCCAATCCTTTGTTTTTAAGATCGGTTTCGCGAAGGATCGAGATAATTCTCGTGCAGTGTTTCAGGTTGTAAAACCTTGCTGCTTCTGCAAAATCTTTCATAAAATACGGATTCACATTCATTTGACCGGCCAGGACATTGGGAGGAACGCCCGGCGAAGTATGATAAATAATAAGGTTTGAAAAAAAGTTATACAGGTTGCCCATCATCATTGGCAAAGGATTCGTCTTCGGCGATTTTCCTATGAAATGAGCAATTCTGAGCGCACTGCTTTCATCCTTTTTACCCAGTGCCTTGATGAGTTCAAAAACATTGAATTCTTTGCTGATTCCGATGTGGGTTTCGATGGTTTTTTCATCCAGGATTTCATCGTTTTTGAGGATCATTTTGAGTTTGTGCAGTTCGTTTGAAATCCGTGATAAATCGGTGCCGAGATATTCTGAAAGTAGAGCCGGAATATTAGGTTTTGCTTTTAGACCAGCGTTGCGTAGTTCCTGCTCGATCCATTTCGGAACTTCGTAATCACGCATTTTAGCGCTTTCGAAAAGCATTTTGTTTTTGGAAAGAATCTTGGCAAAACTTTTACGTGAATCGACTTTTTTATGTTTGTGCGCAATGATTAAAAGTGTGGATTCTACAGGATTTTCGGCGTAAAATTTCAACGCTTCTGCTTCTTTTTCGATCATCCGGATTTCCTGAGCTTCTTTCAGAATAATGACCTGTTTTTCGCCCATCATCGGGAATTGTCTTGCGAGAGAAAGTACCTCAGAAAAAGTGGTGTCTTTGCCGTAAACTACGGTTTGGTTAAAGGCTTTCTCATCTTCCTCCAACACATCGTTTTCGAAAGCTTTCACAGCAACATCCATAAAAAAAGGTTCTTCGCCGTGGAAAAAATAAATGGGCAGAAACTCTTTATTTTTAATATTTTTGAGGACTAAATCTAATTCTTTCATACATGCAACTTCCGGAACTGAATTTTGAGGCTACTTTTGATCTGCAGATCAAGAGAGACAAAGATAAGTTTTTTATTTATGATTTGGTTCGGAAATCGTGGTTTCTGCTGACGCCTGAAGAATGGGTAAGACAGCATTGGGTGCATTATTTTCATACCGTTAAAAAACGAAATTTATCCTCGCTGATTTTAGAAAAAAAACTGGAACTTAACGGAACAACCAAACGGATTGACCTGCTGGTAACCGAAAAAACAGTTCCAAAAATTCTCGTCGAATGTAAAGCTCCGAAAATCAAACTTACCCAAAAAACATTCGAACAGACCGCGAGATACAATTCCATTATCGGGGCTGAAGAAATTATTCTGAGTAACGGTTTGCACCATATTTACGCGAAATTTTCCGACAATAGTTATGTGTTTTCGCCTTTTGAAGAGTAATTTTGCCGCATGGTTCAAATAAATCCTCAGTTCATTGCAGTTTTCCCACTTCTGATTTTCGTTTCTGTATTTCTAGGTTTTGGGATTTACTATGATGATTTTTATGCTTTACCTTCTCCGGTGGCAGCGGTAATCGGTATTTTTTCTGCATTCGTTCTCTTAAAAGGAAAAATTAACGGGAAAGTCGATACTTTCTTAAAAGGCTGTGGCGACGGGAAAATCCTCACCATGTGTATCATTTACCTTCTGGCAGGAGCTTTTGCCACGGTAACAGCAGCTACCGGAAGTGTAGATTCCATTGTTAACCTCGGTCTTACCTATATTTCGCCGGCTTACTTTCCTGTAGGGGTTTTTGTCATGGCTTCGTTTCTTTCATTTGCGTCGGGAACTTCGGTTGGATCAATTGTAACACTTGGACCAATTGTTATCGCCCTTGCTGAAAAAAGCGACTCACCTTTAGGATTAATCGGTGCATGCTTACTGTCAGGCGCGATGTTCGGTGATAATCTGTCTTTGATCTCCGACACCACCATTGCAGCTACTCAAAGTTTAGGCTGCCAGATGAAAGATAAGTTTCGGTTTAACTC
>JAANMY010002674.1_pt1 | contig 16264 bp, 13 predicted proteins | sample 7279691 | NCBI WGS metagenome assembly JAANMY01 (sample SAMN14094543, study PRJNA606508) | bioreactor metagenome | isolation source: A lab-scale SPAN reactor treating ammonium-rich wastewater day 388 | place: Ireland: Galway | collected 2018-02-07
TGGCCAGGCCCAGCCGGTCGGCGGCCTCGATCACCTCGGCGTCGCGCATCGAGCCGCCGGGCTGGATCACCGCCCGCGCGCCCGCCGCCGCCAGCGCCTCGACCCCGTCGGCGAAGGGGAAGAAGGCGTCCGAGGCGACCGAGGAGCCGATGGTCAGCGCCTGCGCCAGGCCCAGCGCCTCGGCCATGTCCTCGGACTTGCGCTTGCCGATGCGGGTCGAATCGACGCGGCTCATCTGGCCGGCGCCGATGCCGACGGTGGCCAGGTCGCGGGCATAGACGATGGCGTTCGATTTCACATGCTTGGCCACGGTCCAGGCGAACAGCAGGTCGGCCAGTTCCTGGTCGGTCGGCTGGCGCTTCGTCACCACCTTCAGGTCGGCGCGCAGGATGCGGCCGTTGTCGCGGCCCTGCACCAGGAAGCCGCCGGCGACCTGGCGGAAGGCCAGCCCAGGCGCCGCGGGGTCGGGCAGCCCGCCGGTGGTCAAGAGCCGCAGGTTCTTCTTGGCGGCGAAGATCTCCTTCGCCTCGTCGGTGGCGTCGGGGGCGATGACCACCTCGGTAAAGATCTCGGTGATCGCCTGCGCGGTTTCGCCGTCGAGCGTGGTGTTCAGCGCGATGATGCCGCCGAAGGCCGAGGTGCGGTCGCAGTCGAAGGCGCGCCGGTAGGCATCGACGGCGCTGTCGCCGCGGGCCACGCCGCAGGGGTTGGCGTGCTTGATGATCGCCACCGCCGGGCCCTGGGCCGGGTCGAACTCGGCCACCAGCTCGAAGGCCGCGTCGGTGTCGTTGATGTTGTTGTAGCTGAGTTCCTTGCCCTGCCATTGCCGCGCGGTGGCGACGCCCGGACGGTCCGAGCCGTCCTTGTAGAAGGCGGCGGACTGGTGCGGGTTCTCGCCATAGCGCAGGGTTTGCGCCAGCTGGCCCGAAAAGCTGCGCCGGCGCGGGGTTTCCTCGCCGATGGCCCCGGCCATCCAGGTCGAGACCGCGGCGTCATAGGCGGCCGTCCGGGCATAGGCGATCTGCGCCTGCCGCTGGCGAAAGGCCAGGCTGGTGCGGTCGTCGTTGGCGTCAAGCTCGGCCAGCACGGCGGCATAGTCCTCGACATCGACCACCACCGTCACGAAGGCGTGGTTCTTGGCGGCGGCGCGGATCATCGCCGGGCCGCCGATGTCGATGTTCTCGATGCAATCGTCATGGGCGGCGCCCTTGGCCACCGTCGCCTCGAACGGATAGAGGTTGACGACCAGCAGGTCGATCATGCCGATCCGGTGCGACCGGGCGGCGGCCATGTGTTCCTCGTTGTCGCGCAGCGCCAGCAGGCCGCCGTGGACCACCGGGTGCAGCGTCTTGACGCGGCCGTCCATCATCTCGGGAAAGCCGGTCACTTCGGCCACGTCCACCACGCTCAGCCCCGCCTCGCGCAGCGCCTTGGCGGTGCCGCCGGTGGACAGGATCTCGACGCCCCGCGCCGAAAGCGCCCGCGCAAAGTCGATCAGCCCGGTCTTGTCGGAAACGGAAATCAGCGCGCGCTTCAGCGGAATGCGGTCGGTCATCGGTCGGAGGCCCCGTGCGGTGGATGGCGGATTTGGCCCGTCACCTACCCTCGGAACGCGCCAAGGTCCAGCCGATCTGGATCGCCCGGCCCAGGAGATGCGCGGAAATCACCATCTGCCGCGAGGGGCGCGGCTCGGCCATGGCGCGGTCGAGCAGGCAGGACGCCTCCAGCCGCAGCTGGCCCACGCCGTCATGGCTGAACAGCCATTCCTCGCCGCCCGGCAGGGTCAGGTGGATTTCCTGCCCCTGCTGGCGGGCCTGGACCTCGGGATGCAGGTGGAAGCGGATGTCGAAGGCCAGACCTTCCTCGGGGCGGACCTGGTCCAGCCGGGCCTGGGCGCTGGCGTCCAGCGCCGCCAGCGAATCCTCGCCGCGCAGGCCCATGCCGTCGGGATCGAGCCAAAGCTCGCGCAGATGCGTCAGCCCGTGGCTGGCCAGCCAGCCGTCATGGCCGGCCAGCAGATGCGCGGGTTCCGGCGAATGCGCCGGGCCGCAATCCGGGGCGGTCAGGTTGCCCAGCGCGTCGCAATCGCCGGCCCAGACCAGGTCGGGGCGCTCGGTCAGGATGTCGGGCTCGCCCTCCTGCCGGTTCGGGTTCAGCCGCGACGAGGACAGGCCGGCCAGGCACAGTGCCGAATGGCAGGGCGTGGCGCGGCTGGCCCTGGCCCACAGCGGGCCGAAGCCGTCGCCGGGGCCGCAATTCACGATCAGCGGCTGGCGCGCCACGGTCAACTCGAAAGCCAGGGTCGAGGCATGGGCGCGGATCGCCGCCGGACCGCCGGGCGGCGGCGCGGCATCCAGGATCAGCGTGGTGCGGGCTCGCGCCATGCGGGCAAAGCCCATGGCGAGCCCGCTGACCGGCAGGGCCGGGCCTTCGGCCGCGCGCAGGCAGCGGTCGAGCCGCCCGGCCGCGCCGCGCCCACCGCCGTGAAAGCTGGGCAGCGCGCCGTCGGCATGGCGTAGCGCCCGCAGGATCGGCGCGATCTCGGCGATGATGGCGCGCAGCTCGGGCGGGCATTCCAGCCCCACCTCTTCGGCGACCTCCTGCGCCCAGACCAGAAGCGCCATCGCCTCCAGCAGCGATTCGGGCGCGCGGGCCTCGGACAGGGTGGCGACGCCCATGGCGTCCGCCTCTTCGGCCAGGGCGATCAGCGCCGGCTGCGCCAGGGTCTGGCGGTCGCGCAGCGACATGGCGCCGATGGCAAGCCCTGCCAGCGCCTCGATCCGGCACAGCCCGTCGGTGCTGTCGAACCATTTGTCCCGCAGGTGGAGCAGGTGCTGGTCGAGGGCGCGGAAATAGGGCTCGGCCCCGTCGCGGTCCAGCCCCGGCAGGATCATCCCGGCATGGAAGATCCAGCGCAGCACCCGCCGCCCGGCGACCTGGGGCGCCCATTCCGGCGCCTCGGGCTGCGGCTGGCGATGCCGGCGCAGCCAGCGCAGCACATGGTCCTGGGCGATGGCGCGGGCGCGGGGCGTGCCCACGGCGGCAAGATCGTCGAGCCAGCCGAAGCCGGCCAGTTCGGCCGCGACGCTGGCGGGCAGGTCGGCGGCGAAGAAATCGCCCGACAGCGTGATGCCGCCCAGATGCAGGGTGCCCGCGGCGATCTGTTCGCCGCGGCCGGGATGGCCGATGGCCTTGGGTTCGGGGCGGCGCAGGAATCCCCTGGGCGCGACGGTGCTATCGGTCATGGGCAACGCATTCACTAGGACGGCGCAACCTTAGGTCCGCTCGGCGGATTTCCGCAAGCGCGCGATGAAGAACCCGTCCATGCCGCCGCGTTCCGGCCACAGGTCCGGGCGCAGCCGCAAGCCGCCCTGGGGCGTGATCCAGCCCGGCTCGATGCCGGGGGCGCGGGGCGGCTCGACCGCCAGGCCGGGATGGCGGGCCAGGGCGGCGGCCAGCTGCGCCTCGCCCTCGGCGGGCAGGAGCGAGCAGGTGGCATAGACCAGCCGTCCGCCGGGCTTGAGCAAGGACAGCGCATGGTCGATCAGCCGCGCCTGCAAGCCGGTCAGTTCGGCCAGCCCCTCGCCGTCGCGGATGCGCGGCAGTTCGGGGTGGCGGCGGATGGTGCCGGTGGCCGAGCAGGGCGCATCCAGCAGCACCGCGTCCAGGGCCGCGTCCGGCCGCCAGTCCAGCGCATCCGCCGCGACCAGCCGGGCGGAAAGCCGGCAGCGCGCCAGGTTCTCGGCCACGCGGGCCAGGCGCGGCTCGGAAATGTCCACCGCCGTCACCTCGGCCCCGGCGGCGGCGAGCTGCAGCGTCTTGCCGCCCGGCGCGGCGCAAAGATCGGCGATCGCCTCGCCCGGCTGGGGGTCGAGCACCCGCACCGCCAGCGCGGCGGCCGCGTCCTGCACCCACCAGTCGCCCTCGGCATAGCCGGGCAGGGCCGAGATCTGCGCGGCGGCAGGCAGCCGGTGCGAGCCGGTGGGCAGCGCCTCGCCGGGGCAATCCGCGCCCTTGGGGGTCAGGTCCAGGGCCGCGCCGGCCTCATGCGCGGCCTCGATGGCGCGGGCGGTATCCTCGCCCCAGGCGGCGACGATGGGCGCGCGCAGCCAGGGCGGCATCTTCTGCGGCGAAAGCCCGGCCCAGGCCGGGGCGGCGCCGGCGATCTTGCGCAGCACCGCGTTCACCATGCCGGCCGCCGCCTGTCCCTTTGGCCCCGAGGACCGTGCCAGCGCCACGGCGGCATTGACCGCGCCATGCGGCGCCTCGTCCAGGGCCAGCATCTCGACGGTGGCCAGCCGCAGGATGCGCATGATCTCGGGGCGCGGGCGGCGGGCCAGCAGCGGCGCCAGCAGCAGGTCGGCGCGGTCGGCGCGGCGCAGCACCTCGAGCGCGAGGCGGCGGGCGCGGGCGCGGTCGGGCGGCGACAGGCGCTCGGTCAGCGCCGCCGCCTCGTCCAGCGTTGCGCCCTCGTCCACCGCGGCCAGCAGGCGCAGCGCGCCCTTGCGTGCCCCGTCCCTGACCGTCTTGCCCTGTGACTTGTCCAAAGCCTGCCCCTTGCCTAGATTGATCCCGTCTAGCGTGAAGCAGGGGAAACCGCCATGACCGACCGCAAGGATCTGCCGCCCGCCGCGCAGCGCGCGCTGGCCGAGGCCGAGGAGCGCCGCCGCAAGGCGAAGCCGCTGGACCTGCCGGTCGAGCTGGGCGGGCGCGACGGGCCCGAGCCGGTGCGCTATGGCGATTACGAAAAGAAGGGCATCTGCGTCGATTTCTGAGGCGCCGTGCCCGGCTGCCCGGTCGCATGGGTATTTGGAGAACGGAGAAATCCGCCCTGCTGGCGAATCCGTGAACGGCGTTGAGCTGGCCGTTTACTTGCCATTGGGGTTCGGCGTCTAAACAATGCGCCAACCACCAAAACCGCAAGGAACGGCAGATGGCCTCTGGGCAGGGGATGATGAGATGGGCGGCGCTGGCGATCATGCTGGCAGGGCAGGCTTTCGCGCAGCAGGGTCCGGGTGGGGGCGGGGCGCAGGGCCCGACCGAGGTCGGCGTGGTGGCCACCGCCGAGGAGGACGTGCCCTATACCGTCACCCTGCCCGGCCGCGCCATCGCCTATCAGCAGACCGGCATCCGGCCGCAGGTGGGCGGGGAAGTGCTTGAAATCTCTTATGATCCCGGAAGGCCGGTGAAGGCCGGCGACGTGCTGTTCCGCCTGGACCCCGAGACGCTGGCCGCGGCGCTGGCCGCCGCCGAGGCTGCCGTCGCCGGGGCCGAGGCCAGCCTGACCCAGGCGCAGAATACCGTCACCCGCTATCGCCGGCTGGAGGGTTCGGGCGTTTCGGCCGTGGACCGCGCCAATGCCGAGGTGTCGCTGAAACAGGCCGAGGCAGACCTGAAATCGGCCGAGGCCGCGCGGGATGCGGCGCGGCTGGCCCTGCAGCGCACCGAGATCAAGAGCCCGCTGGACGGCGTGGCGGATGTGGCGGCGGTCTCGGTCGGCGACCTGGTGACGGCGAGCCAGTCCGAATCGCTGACCACCATCACCCAGCTCGACCCGATCTATGTCGACGTCTCGGAATCCAGCGCCCGCATGCTGCGCAACCGGGCGCGCATCAGCGCCGGCCAGCTGGTCGTCAACAGCGGGGTGACGACCCAGCTGATCCTGGAGACCGGCGAGGAATACCAGGGCGAGGGGCGGATCGTCAGCCCCGGCATCGCGGTTTCGCCCACCACCGGCACGGTGCCGATCCGGCTGCAATTCGACAATCCCGACCGGATGATCCTGCCCGGCCAGTTCCTGCGGGTGAAGCTGACGCTGGGCACCACCCGCGCGGTGCTGGTCCCGCAGCGCGCGACCAGCCGCGCCTCGGACGGCACGCTGACCGCCTTCGTCGCCCGCGACGGCAAGGCCCAGCAGGTCACGCTGAGCGAGCAGGGCAGCTATCGCAACAGCTGGATCGTCACCCAGGGCATCAATCCGGGCGAGCAGCTGATCGTGGACGGGCTGGAAAACCTGCGCGCCGGCGCCGAGATCGCCACCGTCCCCGTCACCATCGACGCCCAGGGCGTCGTGCGCGAGATGGACGAGCGCGGGGAAGGCTAGGGCATGGCACGTTTCTTCATTCACCGCCCGGTCTTTGCCTGGGTGCTGGCCATCGTGACCATGCTGATCGGCACCTGGTCGCTGATCAACCTGCCGGTCTCGCAATATCCCGACATCGCGCCGACCACGATCCGCATCACCGCCAACTATTCGGGGGCGACGGCGCGGGCGGTGCAGAACTCGGTCACGACGCCGATCGAGGACGCGCTGACCGGGCTCGACGGGCTGCTCTATACCATCTCCTCGGCCTCGACCGGGCGCAGCGTGATCGAGATGGTCTTCGACGACAGCGTGGACCCGGTCGATGCGCTGAACGAGGTGCAGTCCAAGGTCCGCTCGGTCGAAAGCCGGCTGCCGACGCCGGTGCAGAACGACGGCGTCTCGGTCACGCGCTCGTCCTCGTCGATCCTGATGGTCGGCTCGCTGGTCTCGACCACCGGGCAGCATTCCACCATCGAGCTGGGCAACCTGCTGGAGCAGGTGGTCGAGGGGCCGGTCAAGCGCACCGAGGGGGTGGGCGGGGTCAATGTCTTCGGCTCGGGCTATGCCATGCGGATCTGGATGGACCCGCTGCGGCTGGCGCAGTTCCAGCTGACGCCCACGGACCTGACCACCGCCGTCGCGCAGCAGAACAGCACCGTCTCGGTCGGCGCGCTGGGGGAGCAGCCGGTGGTGGCGGGCCAGCAGTTCACCGCCAACATCACCGCGCAGAGCCAGCTGACCTCGGTCGAGGATTTCCGCAACATCCTGCTGAAGACCGGCGAGGACGGCGCCACCGTGCGGCTGGGCGACGTGGCCGAGGTCGAGATCGGCCAGACCCGCTATGGGCGCGATTCGCGCTTCAACGGCATGAACGCCTCGGGCTTTGCGGTGAACCTGGCCACCGGCGCCAATGCGGTCGAGACGGCGAGCGGGGTGCGCGCCACGCTGGAGGGGCTGAAGAACGCCCTGCCCGAAGGGGTCGAGGTGCATATCGCCTATGACACCGCGCCCTTCGTCGAGCTGTCGATCGAGAAGGTCTATCACACGCTGATCGAGGCCATCGGGCTGGTGTTCCTGGTCATCCTGGTCTTCCTGCAGAACTGGCGGGCGACGCTGATCCCGATCATCGCCATCCCCGTCGTGCTGCTGGGCACCTTCGGCATGCTGGGGGCGCTGGGATATTCGGTGAACACGCTGACCATGTTCGCCATGGTGCTGGCCATCGGCCTTCTGGTCGACGACGCCATCGTCGTGGTCGAGAACGTCGAGCGGGTGATGGAGGAGGAGGGGCTGGGCCCCGTCGAGGCCACGGAAAAGAGCATGGGCCAGATCAGCGGCGCGCTGATCGGCATCGCGCTGGTGCTGTCGGCGGTGTTCCTGCCCATGGGGTTCATGCCCGGCTCGACCGGGGTGATCTATCGCCAGTTCTCGGTCACGATCATCACCGCCATGGTGCTGTCGCTGCTGGTGGCGCTGATCCTGACGCCGGCGATGTGCGCCAGCCTTCTGCGGCAAAGCCACGGCCCGGCGCGCTTTGCGCCCGCGCGCTGGTTCAACGCCGGCTTCGACCGGGTGACGCGCGGCTATTCCGCCAGCGTGCGCCGCACCCTGCGCCGGCCGATGCTGGTCATGCTGGTGCTGGGTGCGATCAGCTATGGCGCCATCGACCTGTTCGGCCGCCTGGACACGACCTTCATCCCCGGCGAGGACCAGGGCGTGCTGCAATCGCGCATCACCCTGACCCAGGGCTCGACCGCGCAGCAGACCGCCGCCGTGGTGCAGGAGATCGAGGAATACATGCGGACCGAGGAAAAGGACGCAGTGGAATCGGTCTTTGTCGCCATGGGCTTCGGCTTCGGCGGCACCTCGCAGAACCGGGCGATGATCTTCGTCAAGCTGCGCGACTTCGACCTGCGGCAGAAAGCCGAGCTGTCCGCCTCGGCGGTGGCGCGGCGCGCGAACGCGCATTTCTCGGGGCACCGGGCCGGGCGCATCTTCTTCATGCAGCCGCCGGCGATCCCGCGGCTGGGCAACTCGGCCGGCTTCACCATGTATCTGACCGACCAGGCGGGCGGCGGCATCGAGGCGCGGACCGAGGCGGCCGAGCTGCTTGAGCAGCGGGCGAACGAAGATCCGCGGCTGACCAATGTCGAAAGCTCGGGCACCGAGGACGAGGCGGCGTTGCGCATCGACATCGACCAGCAGAAGGCGGAAAGCCTGGGCGTCAGCCTGTCGGGCGTGAACGCCATGCTTTCGACCATCTTCGCCGGGACCGAGGTCAACGACTTTGCCCTGGGGGCGCAATTGCGCCCGGTCATCGTGCAGGGCGCGGCGGCGAACCGGATGCAGCCCGAGGACGTGGACAGCTGGTATGCCCGCAACGCGGGCGGCGAGATGGTGCCCTTCACCGCCTTCATGTCGACCCGCTGGGAGCCGGTCGAGCCCTCGCTGGCGCGGATCGACGGCATCGACGCCATCGAGATGGAGGGCGAGCCGGCGCCGGGCGCCAGTTCCGGCCAGGCCATGGCGGCGATGGAGGAGCTGATCGCCGGCCTGCCCGGCAACTATGCCGCCGCATGGACGGGCCTGTCCTATCAGGAGCGGCAATCGGGCAACCAGGCGCCCTGGCTGTTCGCGCTGTCGGCGCTGGTGGTGTTCCTGTCGCTGGCGGCGCTTTACGAAAGCTGGTCGGTGCCGTTCTCGGTCATGCTGGCGGTGCCGGTGGGGGTTCTGGGCGCGGTGGTGGCGGCGCTGACCTTCGGCCAGGCCAACGACGTCTATTTCAAGGTCGGCATCCTGACCACCATCGGCCTGGCGGCCAAGAACGCCATCCTGATCGTCGAATTCGCCCGCGACCTGGAACAATCCGGCCGCGCCACCGTCGCGGCCGCCATCGAGGCCGCGCGGCTGCGGCTGCGGCCGATCCTGATGACCTCGCTGGCCTTCATCCTGGGCGTTCTGCCCCTGGCCATCGCCACCGGCGCGGGCGCGGCGGCGCAGAACTCCATCGGCATCGGGGTGATGGGCGGGATGATCGCGGCGACCTTCCTTGGCATCTTCATGGTGCCGGCGTTCTACGTTACCGTGCGCCGGCTGACCGACAGGAGAGCCCGGACATGAACGACCTTCCCCGACTGACCTCGCTGGCGCATGGCGGCGGCTGCGGCTGCAAGCTGGCGCCCTCGGTCCTGCGCGAATTGCTGGCCGACCAGCCGATGGCGCAGGCGTTCCCGCAGCTGCTGGTCGGGACCGAGACCTCGGACGACGCCGCGGTCTGGCAGGTGGACGACGATACCTGCGTCATCGCCACCACCGATTTCTTCATGCCCATGGTGGACGATCCGCACGCCTTCGGCCGCATCGCCGCGACCAATGCGATTTCCGACATCTATGCCATGGGCGGGCGGCCGATCATGGCGCTGGCCATCCTGGGCATGCCCATCGACAAGCTGGCGCCGTCGCAGATCCGCGAGATCCTGGAAGGCGGGCGCGAGATCTGCCACCAGGCCGGGATTCCGGTGGCGGGCGGCCATTCCATCGACGCGCCCGAGCCGATCTATGGTCTGGCGGTGGTCGGGCTCTGCCATCCCTCCGAGCTGCGGCGCAATGCCGATGCGCGGCCGGGCGACGCGCTGATCCTGACCAAGGGGCTGGGCGTCGGCATCTATTCCGCCGCGATCAAGAAGGGCGCGCTGGACGAGGCCGGCGTGGCCGAGATGGTCGCCTCGGCCACCACGCTGAACCGCATCGGCGCCGACCTGGCCAAGCGCGGCGATGTCCATGCCATCACCGACGTGACCGGCTTCGGCATCCTCGGCCACGGGCTGGAGATCGCGCGGGGCGCCGGGCTGCGGCTGCGGCTGAGGCTGGCGGAATTGCCGCTGTTGTCGCGGGCGGCGGAACTGGCCGAGGCGGGTTTCGTCACCGGCGCCTCGACCCGGAACTGGGCTGCCTATGGCGCCGAGGTCGAATTGCCCGCGGGCCTTGCCCCCTGGCAGCGGGCGCTGCTGACCGATCCGCAGACCTCGGGCGGGCTCTTGGTTGCCTGCGCGCCTGGGGCCGCTGGCCAGGTGCTGGATTTCATCCGCGGCGCGGGCTTCCCGCTGGCGGCCGTCGTCGGCCATGCCGAGCAAGGGGTCGCCGGCATCTCGGTCGAATAGCGCCGGGATTCTTGGGTATTTGGACAACGAAGAAGCGGCGGGCGGCGGGGAACCCGGTGCCGTGGCCGGCGTTGGGGCGCAGGAGGATGCAGCCCATGTCGCAGATTTCCCTGTCCCGTATCGCCGTGCTGAGCGTGGCGCTGGCCTGCCTGGCCGCGCCGCTTTCGGCCCAGACCGCCCCTGCCGAGGCGCAAAAGCCGGCACAGACCGCCGCCGCCGCCGGCGAATGCCCGCCCGCCGCGGCCCAGGCCGAGCCGGCGACGCCCGAGACCGCTTCGGCCGACGGCACCGCGCCCGAGAACTCGGGCTCGACCGGCTGGACGGGCGGCACCGGCGGGTCGATGATCGGCACCAATCCTTCGGGTGCGGATGCCGCCACCCGGACCTGGCAGCCGCCCACCGCCCGCGGCCTCGACCTTGCCGGCCGGCCCGAGCCGGTGCCGGCCTGCTGATACGGCGGGCGATTGACGCTGCCCCCCTTGCCGCGGAAGATGCGGGCAAAAAGGGGGACCGCGATGACTGACGACTGGAGTTCTGCCACCATCGAGGCGCATTCGCCCTATTCCGAATCGCTGGAGATGGAGGTCGTGGCCGCCACGCTCGACGAGGTCGTGCTGCGCATGCCGGTGACGCGGACCCTGACCAATCGCAACGGCGTGCTGCATGGCGGCGCGATCATGAGCCTGGCCGATCACGCCGCCGGCACCGCCACCCAGCTGCGCCTGGCCGAGGGCGCCGCCACCACCACGCTGGAAAGCAAGACGAATTTCCTGCGCCCGATTCGCCTGGGCGACGTGGCCGAGGCCCGGCCCCGGCCGCTGCACCTGGGCCGGACCACGATGATCTGGCAGACCGACATCCGGCGCGGCGACGGCAAGCTGGCCGCCGTGGTGATCCAGACCCAGCTGGTGCTGGAATGGAAGGAGCCCGGCTGAGCTATTCCGCCGCGCCGATGGTCAGCTCGACCGCGGCCAGCCCCTCGACCCTGCCGGCCAGCCGGTCGCCTTCCGCGACGGCGCCGACCCCGGCCGGGGTGCCGGTCATGATCAGGTCGCCCGGCGCGAGGTGATAGTATTGCGACAGGTCCGCGACCAGTTCCGGGATGGACCAGACCATGTCGCAGATCGGCGCATCCTGCCGCAGCGTGCCGTTCACCTCCAGCCGGATGCGCTGCGCCGCCGGGGCGAAGTCCCGCGCCGGGGTCAGGGCCGAGAAGACGGCCGCGCCCTCGAAATTCTTGCCCAGATCCCAGGGATGGCGCTTGTCCTTGGCCCGGCCCTGCAAGTCCCGCCGCGTCATGTCGAGGCCGGTGCCATAGCCCCAGACCGCCGCCATCGCCTGCGCCGGCGCGATGCGGAAGGCGGGGGCGCCGATGGCCACGACCAGCTCGACTTCGTGATGCAGGTCGCGCGTGCCGGGCGGATAGGGCAGGGTCGCGCCACTTTGTCGCACCGCATGGGCGGATTTCAGGAAATAGAACGGCGCCTCGCGGTCCACCTCGGCCCCCATCTCGGCGGCATGGGCGGCATAGTTGCGCCCGACGCAGAAAATGCGGTTCACGGGGAATCGCACGTCCTGCCCCAGGACCGGCAGCGCGGCGGGCGGCGGCGGGGGAAACAGATATTCGCTCATGCCCGCGACCCTGCCACGGCGGCGGCGTCGCGGCAAGAACGCCGGCGCCGTTGCCCGCACCGGATTTTCGTGGCAAGAGAGCGTAAAGCCAACCGAATGCAGGGTTCGCATACATGACCGATTTCGCGCAGCGCCGCACCATGATGGTCGACACTCAGGTGCGTCCGAACGAAGTGACCAGCTATCCCGTGATCGAGGCGATGCTGAACGTCCCGCGCGAGCAGTTCGTTCCCGAATCGCGCCGCGACGTGGCCTATGTCGGCAACAATATCGACCTTGCCCCCGGCCGCGTGCTGCTGGAGCCGCGGACGCTGGGCAAGATGATGGATGTGCTGGATCTGCAGAACGGCGACCTGGTGCTGGATGTCGGCTGCGGCTACGGCTATTCCGCCGCCGTCATGGCCCGCATCGCCGAGGCCGTCGTCGCGCTCGAGGAGGACGCCGCCATGGCCGCCGAGGCGGAAAGCCGGCTTGCCGCGCAGGACGTGTTCAACGTCGCCGTGGTCCAGGGCGCGCTGGCCGAGGGCTGCGCCAGCCAAGCCCCCTATGACGCCATCCTGATCGAGGGCGCGGTCGAGCAGGTGCCCGAGGCGCTGGCCGATCAGTTGCGCGAGGGCGGCCGCATCGTCGCCATGTTCCGCGAGGGCAACCTGGGCACCGTCCGCATCGGCCACAAGCTGGACGGGCGGTTGAACTGGCGCTTCGGCTTCCATGCCACCGCCCCGCTGCTGCCGGGCTTTGCGCGTCCGCGGGGTTTCGTCTTGTGATGCCGACAGGAAAGGCCATGGCATGTTTCGCAAAACGCTGAAAAACCTGCGGCGTCCGCTGATCGCAGCCTTGCTTGCGGGCGCGACGGCGGCCCCCGCCGGGGCCGAATCGCTGGCCGATGCCATGGTCGCGGCCTATCGCCACTCGGCGCTTCTGGAACAGAACCGCGCCGTGCTGCGCGCCGCGGACGAGGACGCGGCCACCGCCCTGGCCCAGCTGCGCCCGGTCGTGCAATGGATCGCCGAGCATAGTTTCCAGAAGATCAACGGCCTGGCCATCGGCCGCTCGACCGGCATCGGGCTGCAGGCCCAGATCACGCTTTACGACTGGGGCCGCAACGCCATCGCCATCGACGCCGCCAAGGAAACCGTGCTGGCCACCCGCGCCGCGCTGGTCGGCGTCGAACAGGACGTTCTGCTGGGCGCGGTCCAGGCCTATCTGGATGTGCGCAGCGCCACCGAACAGGTTGATCTGCAATCCAATTCCGTGCGCGTGATCGGGCAGGAACAGCAGGCCGCCTCGGACCGTTTCGAGGTGGGCGAGATCACCCAGACCGACGTCTCGCAGGCCGATGCCGCCCTGGCCGCGGCGCGCGCCAGCCTTGCGGCCGCCCGCGGCAACCTGGAGGTCGCGCGCGAGGTCTACCGCGCCGCGACCGGCCGGGCGCCGGGCCAGCTTGCGCCACCGCCGCCCACCCCGGCGCTGCCCGCCTCGCTCGAGGCGGCGCGGCAGATCGGCCAGCGCAGCCATCCGGCGATCCTGCAGGCGCAGCGCCTGGCCGCCGCCGCCGAGCTGGGCGTCGCCGCCGCCGCGGCCGAGCGCAACCCGACGCTGACCGGCCAGGCCAGCATCGGCCGGTCGCGCGAACTGTCGCTTCAAAGCCAGCAGGAATCGACCCGCAACACGCTGGGCGCCTCGCTCAGCCTGTCGCAGACGATCTATTCCGGCGGGCGGCTGCCCTCGGCCCATCGCAAGGCGATGGCGCGGCGGGACGAGGCGCGGGCCGGGCTGCTTCAGGTTTCGCGCCAGGTCGACGAGGCGGTCGGCCGGTCCTGGGCGGGAATCGACGTGGCACGGGCGCAGATCGGTGCCATCGACGAGCAGATCGTCGCCGCGCAGCAGGCCTACGAAGGCGTGCGCGAAGAGGCGACGCTGGGCGCGCGCACGACGCTGGACGTGCTGGACGCCGAACAATTGCTGCTCGAGGCGCGGGCGAACAAAATCTCGGCCGAGGCCAATCTGCAATTAGCACATTATCAACTTCTGGCTGCTATGGGTCTGTTGACGGTGGAAAACCTGAAACTGGGGATACCGACCTATGACCCATCGGCCTATTACAATGCGGTGCAGGACGCACCCTTTACCAGCAGGCAGGGCGAAAGCCTCGACCGCGTCTTGCGCGCGCTCGGCAGGGACTGACGCCGCCGCCCTCGATCCGGGGGGCGCATCATGCGGCATGAGGTGATGCGCCAACCGGCGCCGGGCCCCGGCTCGGACAATGTCGGCGACGTGCTGGCCTCGATCCGCCGGCTCATCGCCCAGGATGGGGCGGGCTGCCGCATCCCGGACCAGGCGCTGAACGCGCCGCCGGCCCAGGACGAGGCGCCGCCGGCGCAGACTGCGCCGCTGCCCCGACCGGCATCCTCGGCGCGAATCACCCCCTTGGTGCTGGACAGCAGTATCCTGGTCGCGGCCGAGCCCGTGAATGACCCGCAAGCCGGCGTTCCGCCGGAGCCGCGGATATTCGGCGACTGGCTGCGCATGCCGCCGGCCGAGGAACCTGCCGCGCCCGAGGCACGGGCAGGGCGGGTGGATGCCGCCGAAGCCGCGGCGGATCATGCCGACATCGAAGCCACCATCCAACCCCCCGGCCCTTCGCCCGAGGCGCCGACCACCACCATCCTGCAAATGGAGGAAACCATGCTGCATGCGAATGCTTCCGTGACCCCTATCAACCCGGCTGCCGAGGCGCAGGCGGCCGAAGCCTTGGCCCGCGACACCGGCGAGCCGCATCTTTTCGCGCCCCAGGACAAGGATGCGCAAAAGGGCACCCACCTGCGCGGCATGATCCGCGAGGCGATCCGGCAGGAGCTTCAGGGCGAGATCGGCAACCGTCTCAGCCGCAACCTGCAACAGATGATCCGCCACGAGATCGAACTGGCGCTGCGGCAGATGTGCGAAGAGGATTGAGCCGGCCGTCCCGCCGCCGGGTTCCCGCCGCCGGGCCGTAGTGCAGAAAGGGGCCTGTCCCGACCTGCGCCTGGGCCTTGCGCTTCGATCCGGCCGGTTTCGAAGGATGCCGGTCCCGGCCCTTTCGCCCGAACCCGGCGCAAGGGGCGGCCGCTAGGGCATCGTCCGGGCTGCGAGGCCGGTTCATCGCCACGCGCAACCGCCGGAGGGTCAGGTTTGAACTGGCGAATCCGGTCATCCACGGCGCTGGTCGGCCATTCGTGCCGGGCTGGCCCAAGGGGGTCAGGTGTCCGCGATCTGGCCGGCCGGGGGGCAGAGCCGCACTTCGGTGTGCCATTCCGTGCAGCGCCGGTGCAGGTCCTGGGGCAGGGGCTGGTCGGTGAAGATCGCATCCAGTTCGGACAGGCTGGCGATGCGGGCCGGCGCGGGGCGGCCGATCTTGGAATGGTCGGTGACCAGGAAGGCGCGGCGCGCCTGGCGCAGGATGGCGCGGCTGACCCGCACCTCGGCCAGGTCGAAGTCCAGCAGGTCGCCGTCATGGTCCAGCGCCGAGGTCCCGATGACCGCGTAATCCACCTTGAACTGCTCGAAGAACTGGGTGGTGAGTTCCCCCACCAGCCCGCCGTCCGAGCGCCGCAGCGTGCCGCCCGTCACCATGATCTCGCAGCCCGGATTGGCCAGCAGGATATTGGCGACATTCATGTTGTTGGTGATGACGGTGATGTTGGAATGATGGATCAGGGCGCGGGCCACCGCCTCGGTCGTGGTGCCCAGGTTCAGGATCAGGCTGCAATTGTCGGGAATTTCCGCCGCGCAGGCCGCGCCGATGGCGGCCTTGGCCTCGGCATTCATGCGCCGCCGGGCCTCATAGCCCAGGTTGACCGCGCCGGCGCGCGGCACCGCCCCGCCATGCACGCGGTCCAGAAGGCCCGCCCCCGCCATCTCGCCCAGGTCGCGGCGGATGGTCTGCAAGGTCACGTCGAAGCGTTGCGCCAGATCCTCGACCAGCACCCGCCCCTCGGCGCGGGCAAGTTCGAGGATCTCGTTCTGGCGTATGCTGAGCGCCACCGGGCTCTCCATCGGCTGGATGGCGATCACTCTATGCGATCCGGGTTCGCGCGCAAGCGTTCCTTGCAGGGCGGGGAACCGGCGTCGATGTTCGGATCGCGGCGATCCGCCCGGAAACGAAAGCCGCTTGACCGGCCGGGTGCCGCGGTGCAGCCTGTGCATCACCCCGACGACAGCAGGCCGCCGATGCCCCATCTTCTTTCGATCGACCAGGGGACGACGTCGTCTCGGGCGATGGTCTTCGACGCGGGTTTGCGTCCGCTCGCCTCGGCGCAGCACGAATTCCCGCAGCACTACCCGGCCTCGGGCTGGGTCGAGCACGACCCCTCGGACCTGTGGGTCAGCGTGGCCGGCGTGGCGC
>JAANMY010002675.1_pt1 | contig 16263 bp, 13 predicted proteins | sample 7279691 | NCBI WGS metagenome assembly JAANMY01 (sample SAMN14094543, study PRJNA606508) | bioreactor metagenome | isolation source: A lab-scale SPAN reactor treating ammonium-rich wastewater day 388 | place: Ireland: Galway | collected 2018-02-07
TTGGCCTGCTGCAAGTGGCCGCATTAGCGTATGGGCTGTGGACGGTATTTGTCGCCCGGCCTGTGCATTTGGTTTTTGAGTACAACCGAATGGCCGTCGTTCATGCCGTCGATATAGAGCCAAGTCTGCTCACCCAAGCCCCACCCGATTTGCAAACCTTGCCTTGGCGTGGGCCCACGCTGCTTTCGTTGCGGCCACTGCAAGGCAATGAGGCGATTGAATCGGTGCTGCAAGCAGTAGGGGGTATTGCCCAGGCAGCACAACCCAACCTGTGGCAGCCCTACGATGCCGCCCGCGCCGACATCCTGCGCGAGTCGCGCCCAGCAGCGCAGCTGAAAGAGCGCTTCCCTCAGCACGCTGACACCATCGACCAAGCCGTGGCCCGCACAGACCTTCCATTAGATCAACTGCACACCTTGCCCCTGCTCTCGCGCAAAACCGCCTGGACGGTGCTGATCGACGCGCAAACGGCCCAGCCCGTGGGCTTTGTCGCGCTGGATTCGTTTTAGCGCGGCCAATGTGCTTCTGAAAATTAATCTGCTTGCGCTTTATAAATAAGGGTTTCAGCATGAAAAGTGCTTGAAACCCTTTATTTTTAAGTGGCAGGCGCTTGTATAAAGTGAGTGGTTTTGCAGTCTGGTGGGTGGGTTGGTGTGTAGCCAGCATCACCTAGCGCATACGCTTTAAGCTTCAAATTGGCATTTAGCCCTTATTCAGTAAGCGCAAAGAGCTATTAATTTTGAGTTTTAGCCCCATCCAAAGGCTGCAAGGTGGGTTTGAATCGTTTGCGCTCCCACATCCACGCATGCCGCACGATGTCGTGCAAATCGGTGTATTGCGGTTGCCAGCCCAGCGCAGCGCGGGCGCGGGTGCTGTCGGCCACCAGTATGGCGGGGTCGCCGGCGCGGCGAGGTAAATCTTGCACGGTCACACGCTGGCCGGTGACGGTTTCTACGGCATGAATCACTTCACGAATCGAAAAGCCGTGCCCATTGCCTAAGTTGAAAGCGGTGGAGGCTTTTCCCTGCAGCAGCCAATCCAGCGCTAGCAGGTGTGCCTCGACCAAGTCTTGCACGTGGATGTAGTCGCGGATGCAGGTGCCGTCGGGGGTGTCGTAATCGGTGCCAAACACGCCAATATGTGTTCTTCGCCCGGATGCCGCCTGCAGCACCAGTGGGATCAGGTGTGTCTCGGGGTCATGGCGCTCCCCCAGTAGGCCATCGGGGTGTGCGCCCGCAGCGTTGAAATAGCGCAATGCCACAGAGCGCAAACCGTGCGCGCAGTCGCAATCGGCCAGTATCTGCTCCACCATGGATTTGCTCCAGCCATAGGGATTGACCGGCTGGCGTGGGTGTGCCTCATCAATGGGGATGCGGATCGGATCACCAAAAATAGCGGCAGTCGAAGAAAAGATCAGGCGCTGCACGCCGTGTTCGATCATGGCCTCTACCAGGTGGATGGTGTTGCCCACGTTGTTGGCGTAGTAGCGGGCAGGCTGCTGCACAGATTCCCCCACTTGGATGGAGGATGCAAAGTGCATCACCGCATCAAAGCGGTGGGCAGCGAACAGGCGCGCCAGTATGGCCCGGTCGGCCAGATCGCCCACGACCAGCTCTCCAGCCAGCACGGCATCCCGGTGGCCATGGCTCAGGTTGTCGAACACCACAACGTCGTATCCCGCCTGGGCAAGTCGCAGCACCATGTGAGAGCCGATATAGCCAGCCCCGCCAACGATCAAAATTTTGGATTTCATAGGATTGATTTCACAGCAATGTGCCAGTTCAGCCGCTCCATGCCGCCCACCAGTGGCGGCAGGTTGCGCGTGATGTGCAGGATGCGGGGCTGGGTCATGGGCGCTCCTGCTGCAACAGCGCTTGCCCCGCTTCGGTTAGCCGATAGCGCTGCAGGCGGCTGGTGGGCTTGTCGGGGAGGGTGTATTCAAGCAACGCTTGTGCCAGGGCGGGCTCTATGTAGTGCTGCCGTACATGGGTGCGATCTTTGAGTTGCATGTGCTCCCGAATTTCCGCATTGCCCAGCGGCCCTTTGTCAGCAAGCAGTGCCAGCAAGGCCATGACTGGTGGGGTGACTGGTGGGGTGACTGGTGGGGTAACTGGGTCGATGCTTTGCGTTCCCACCTGTGGCCGCGCCACCACGGCCCTAAATTCATTGCCGCTGCGGTGGTCTTGCAGCTCAATCTGCGGCCAGGCTTGGCGCGCCCGGTGAATGCCGCTGCCCAGCCCCCGATAGGGCAGCAGGTGGGCAGCGTGTTCGCTCAAGATGGGATTGCGGCGCTTGGTTTTGCCGTGCTGGATGTCCTCGGTGCTCAGGTTGCCGGGCAGGTGGCCGGGGCTGATGATTTCAATGCGGTCACGAAACACCAGGATGCGAATGGAGGCGCTGTCAAAGTAATCGCGGTGCATCAGGGCGTTGACCAGCAGCTCTTCCAACGCGATGGGCGGCACTTCCAGCTCGCCCAGGGTGTTAAAGCCCCTGCCGTTTTGAACGTGGTGCAAGTTGCGCTTGATAAAGGCAAAGCTGCGCTGAAACTGCTCGCTCAGGGTGCCGTCAATGTCTTCGCTGTCTTGGTACTGGGTATCGCCAATCGAGTTGCCATAGAACGCCACGGCTTTGACCATGCACACGGGCAACCAGCGCTGGGGCTGCAGGCCAAACAGCAGCACCCCGGCCAAGGTCAGTTGCTGGTCTTTGAGCAGGCCCAGGCTGGCAAGGCTGGCGGTGTGCTCGGCTTCGGGGCAGGGTTGGTTAAAGCGTTTGCGGTAGTAGGCATCAAAAGCGGCCCAATCCACATCGGCCACGCTGGTGCCCGGCACGGGCAGGGTGTCGGCCTGGATCAGCCCGGCGTTCAAGAACATGCGCTGCATTTCTTCACCACCGGCCAGGAGGCGCTGGAGTTCTTCAAGGTGCATGGCTATCACGGCGGCATCGTTTGGGTGGGCACTACATAAAAAAAAGAGCTTCCAGCCCTTGCTGTAAAAGGGCTGGAAGCCAGTTGGAGGCTGTTATTTTTTCAAAGTGTGCAATGCCCTACACGTCAATATTGCCTGCTCGCAGGGCGTTGGTTTCGATGAAATCGCGGCGGGGTTCGACCTCGTCGCCCATGAGCATGGTGAACACGCGGTCGGCCTCGATGGCATCGCCCACCTGCACTTGCAGCAGGCTGCGCACGTTGGGGTCCATGGTGGTTTCCCACAGCTGCTCGGGGTTCATTTCGCCCAGGCCTTTGTAGCGCTGGCGGGCGGTGGTGCGCTCGGCTTCGCGAATCAGCCATTGCATGGCGCTGCGGAAGTCGGCGACTTTTTCTGTGCGGGCTTTGTCGCCTTCGCCACGCGTGACTTTGGCACCGTCTTGCAGCAGGCCGTTGAAGCTTTGCGCCTCGGCGCTCAGGGCGGCGTAGTCGCTGCTGCGCACAAATTCCTGCGTGAGGATGGAGCTTTTGATGTTGCCGTGGTGGTGGCGGCTGATGCGCAAAATGGGGTTGTCGCTTTGCGGGTCGATCTCGGCGGTGACGGCGGCGGGTACGCCGGTGGTGGTCAGCTCGCGCAGTTTTGCTTCCAGAATAGGAGCGCATGCCGCAGCATCGGCAAGCGTTTCTAGGTGAATTTGCACCCCATCGGCGATGGCCCGCAGGGCTTCAGCATCCATAAAGTTGGACAGGCGCTCAATCACGTTTTCGGCGGCCAGGTGCATGTCGGCCAGGCGTTGCAGCTCTTCGCCCTCGATGGTGCGCGGGTTGGCGCCGCCGGTGCTCACGCTGGCATCGCGCAGGGCGATTTTGAGCAGGTAGCGGTTCAGCGCGGGGCCGTCTTTCAGGTACAGCTCTTCCTTGCCGTTTTTCACCTTGTACAGCGGCGGCTGGGCGATGTAGATGTGGCCGCGCTCGACCAGATCGGGCATCTGGCGGTAGAAGAAAGTGAGCAGCAGCGTGCGGATGTGCGCACCGTCCACGTCCGCGTCGGTCATGATGATGATGCGGTGGTAGCGCAGCTTGTCGGGGTTGTAGTCGTCGCTGCTGCTTTTGTTGGAGTCTTCGCTGACCTTGCCAATGCCGGTGCCCAGCGCGGTGATCAGGGTGATGATTTCCTGGCTGGAGAGCAGCTTTTCGTAGCGCGCTTTTTCCACGTTCAAAATCTTGCCGCGCAGGGGCAGGATGGCTTGGAATTTGCGGTCGCGCCCTTGCTTGGCCGAGCCGCCGGCCGAGTCGCCCTCCACGATGTAGATTTCGCACAGCGCCGGGTCTTTTTCCTGGCAGTCGGCCAGTTTGCCGGGCAGGCCCATGCCGTCGAGCACGCCTTTGCGGCGCGTCATTTCGCGGGCTTTGCGGGCGGCTTCACGGGCGCGGGCGGCGTCGATGATTTTGTTGCACAGCACCTTGGCGTCGTTGGGGTTTTCTTCCAGGTACTCGGTCAGCAGCTTGCCGACGATGTCTTCCACCGGCGCGCGCACTTCGCTGGACACCAGCTTGTCCTTGGTTTGGCTGCTGAATTTGGGCTCGGGCACTTTCACCGACAGCACGCAGCACAGGCCTTCGCGCATGTCGTCGCCGGTGACATCGACCTTGGCTTTTTTGGCCAGCTCGTTTTGCTCGATGTATTTGCCAATCACCCGCGTCATGGCTGCGCGCAGGCCGGTCAGGTGGGTGCCGCCGTCGCGCTGGGGGATGTTGTTGGTAAAGCACAGCACCTGTTCGGCGTAGCTGTCGTTCCACTGCATGGCCACTTCCACGCCGATTTCGGTGCCGGGAATGCCGCCATAGCTTTCTGCCGGGCGGTGGCCCTCGGCATAAAAGGTGGTGGGGTGCAGCACTTTTTTGGTGCCGTTGATGAATTGGACAAAGCCCTTCACGCCGCCAGCGCCCGAGAAATCATCCTCTTTGCCGTCGCGCTCGTCTTTCAGGCGGATGCGCACGCCGTTGTTCAAAAAGCTCAGTTCACGCAGGCGCTTGGCCAGGATTTCGTAGCGAAATTCGTTGTTTTCTTTAAAGATTTCGGTATCGGGCAGAAAGTGGACTTTGGTGCCGCGCTTGTCGCTGTCGCCCAGTACGCGCATGGGCGAGGTCTCAAAGCCATCGACCACTTCAATCAGCCGGTTTTGCACAAAGCCGCGCGAAAAATCAATTTCATACGCTTTGCCATTGCGCCGCACGGTCAGTTTCAGCCAGCTGGACAGCGCATTCACGCACGAGACGCCCACGCCGTGCAGGCCGCCCGACACTTTGTAGCTGTTTTGGTTGAACTTGCCGCCCGCGTGCAGTTCGGTCAGGGCGATTTCGGCCGCGCTGCGCTTGGGCTCGTGCTTGTCGTCCATCTTCACCGCCGTGGGAATGCCCCGGCCGTTGTCGATGACCGACAGCGAACCGTCGGCATGGATGGTGACCAGAATGTCGTCGCAGTGCCCGGCCAGCGCCTCGTCGATGGAGTTATCCACCACCTCAAACACCAAATGGTGCAGGCCGGTGCCGTCGCTGGTGTCACCGATGTACATGCCGGGGCGTTTGCGCACGGCTTCCAGCCCTTCCAGGATTTGGATGGCCCCCGCGCCGTAGCCGTCGCTGGGGTTCTCGGCGGCGCCGGGGATCGGAAGGGTGTCGCTGTGCTGCTCGCTCATACAAAGCCTTTGCTCATAATTCAAGAGCGGGTTGCGCTTGAATAAATTGAATCTGGAGAATAAATAGTATAGAAAATATCTTATTGCAAGCGCAAAAAGCTATTTGTTTTGTAGCTATCAAAGCCGCATGGGCATGACGACGTATTTAAACCGTGCGCTCTCGGGCACGGTGATCAGGGCCGAGCTGTTGCTGTCCAGCAGGTTGATTTGCACCATCTCCTGGCCCATGTTGGCCAGCACATCAATCAGGTAGCTGACGTTAAAGCCGATGTCGATCTGCGGGCCGTCGTAGGCAATGTCCAGCTCATCGACGGCCTCTTCCTGCTCGGCGTTGTTGCTGGCCACGCGCAGCACGCCGGGTTGCACCGTCAGGCTCACGCCCTTGAATTTATCGCTGGTCATGATGGCGGTGCGCTGCAAGCTGGCCAGCAGCGCCGCGCGGCCCAGCACGATTTGCTGCTGGTGGTTGGCGGGGATGACGCGCTGGTAATCGGGGAATTTGCCCTCGACCAGTTTGGTGACAAATTCCATGCCACCAAAGCTGAATTTGGCCTGGTTGTTGGCAAATTGCAGCGTGATGCGCGGCGCGTTGTCGCCGCTGGCATCGGACAGCAGGCGTTGCAGCTCTAGGACGGTTTTGCGCGGCAGGATGACTTCTTGCTTGGGCTCGACCTGCACATCCAGCTCGGCGCTGGCCCAGGCCAGGCGGTGGCCGTCGGTGGCCACCAGGCTCAGGGTGTTGCCCTCGGCCACGAACAAAATGCCGTTCAGGTAGTAGCGAATGTCCTGCACCGCCATGGCAAACGAGACTTGGTGCATCAGGTCTTTGAGCGTTTTTTGCGGCACGCTGAAGGTGGGGCCAAAGCTGGGGGCCTCTTGCACCAGCGGGAAGTCTGGCGCGGGCAGCGACTGCAGGGTAAAGCGGCTTTTGCCGCCTTTGAGCAAGATTTTGTCGGCGTTGGCCTCCAGCGTCACCGTTTGGTCGGCAGGCATGGTTTTCAAGATGTCCATCAGCTTGCGCGCGCCGATGGTGGTGGCAAAGTCGCCCTCGTCGCCGCCCAGCTCGGCGGTGGTGCGGATTTGAATTTCCAGATCGCTGGTGGTCAGCTGCACCGCGTTGCCCACCTTGTGCAGCAGCACGTTGGCCAGAATCGGCATGGTGTGGCGCCGCTCGACGATGCCGCAGACAGATTGCAGTACGGCCAGGACTTTGTCTTGTGTGGTTTTGAAAAGAATCATGTCTGCCTCGATGGGGGTCGTCAGATAAAAAGGGGTGATTTTGCCGTGCTCTGCGGGGGCTGCAAACCTGGATGGGGCTAGCCCTTGAGGGTCTGCTCCAGCACGTGCAGTTGTTGGTTGAGTTCGGTGTTGGTCTGGCGCTCGGCCGAAATCTTTCGCACCGCGTGCAGCACCGTGGTGTGGTCGCGCCCGCCAAACAGCTCACCAATTTCAGGCAGGCTTTTTTGCGTCAGCTCTTTGGCCAAATACATGGCAATTTGGCGGGGCCGGGCAATGCTGGCCGGGCGCTTCTTGCTGTACATGTCCGCGACTTTGATTTTGTAAAAATCGGCCACGGTTTTTTGGATGTTTTCCACGCTGATCTGGCGGTTTTGAATCGACAGCAAATCGCGCAGCGCTTCACGGGCCAGCTGGATGGACACTTCCTTTTGGTTAAAGCGCGAGTAGGCCAAAATTTTGCGCAGCGCCCCTTCCAGCTCGCGCACGTTGGAGCGCACGTTTTTGGCGACAAAAAACGCCACGTCTTCGGGCATTTCTGAGCCTTCGGCGCGCGCCTTGTTGATCAAAATGGCCACGCGCATTTCCAGCTCGGGCGGCTCAATGGCCACCGTCAGCCCCGAGTCAAAGCGCGAGACCAGGCGCTCGTGAATATCTGCCAGCCCCTTGGGGTAGGTGTCGCTGGTCATGACGATGTGGCTTTTTTTGGCCAGCAGGGCTTCAAAGGCGTTGAAAAATTCCTCTTGTGTGCGGTCTTTGTTGGCAAAAAACTGCACATCGTCAATCAGCAGCAAATCCAGCGAGTGGTAGTGGTGCTTGAACTCATCAAACGTCTTGCGCTGGTAGGCTTTCACCACATCCGAGACAAATTGCTCGGCATGGATGTAAAGCACTTTGGCATCGGGTTTGTCCTCAAGCAATTTGTTACCCACAGCATGCATCAAGTGGGTTTTACCCAAGCCCACGCCACCATAAATAAACAGCGGGTTGTACAGCTGCCCCGGCGCACCGGCCACATGCAGCGCGGCCGCGCGGGCCATGCGGTTGGCCGTGCCTTCAACCAAGGTTTCAAAGGTCAAAGCCGGGTTTAAACGGGTGCGAAAAACAGGGGTGGCCGGGGCGGCCTCCTGCGCCGTGGGGGCGTGCGCGGGCCCTGCGCTGGCATGGCTTGCTGGGGCACCCTGGTCGGCCGCAGCCGCAGGGCGCACATAGGTGCGGGTGACCGATTCACGCTGGGCCACCGCCAATTCCAGGGTCACGCTGTGGCCGCACAGGGCTTCAAGCAAAGCCACGATGCGCCCGGCGTATTGCGTGCGAATCCAATCGAGTTTGAAGCGGTTGGGCGCGTACACGGTGACCTTGGCAAAGTCTTCGCTGACGCTGGCCGTCAGTGGCTTGATCCAGGTGTTGTACTGTTGTTCTGGCAGGTCGTGGCTGAGCTGTTCAACACAGGCCAACCACAGCCCCTGACCCGCGTTGTGCAGGGCATCTTCGGTCATTCGCAAGCGCTCGGTATGTGGATAGAAATTGACGGCAAAGGAGGTAGATTGTAGCTTTTCAAATGGTTATCCACATGCGCGGCGCATTCTCTAAGGGGGAGATAAGGGGCGCTATTGTGGCCTAAATGCGCAAGGTCATTGCAAGCTGGTCTTAACGCTGTGATAATCGCGGGTTTCCCTGAATGTGTTCAGGGCAATCGTCCTTGCGTAGCGCATGGCTTATAGGAAGCTAGCGCCGCCAAAATACTGAACCTTCTCAAGGAACTGCACCATGAAACGTACTTACCAACCCTCCAAAATCCGCCGCGCCCGCACCCACGGTTTCCTGGTGCGCATGAAAACCAAAGGTGGCCGTGCCGTGATCAACGCACGCCGCGCCAAAGGCCGCAAGCGCCTGGCCGTTTAAGGCCGCGCTTGGCTGGCCGCTGGCAGTGCACCTGCTTGCCATGGGGCAGGCAATGATGCAAAGGCTCAAAACCCGGGCGCAGTTTCAGGCGGTGATGGCCGCCGGGGTTTGCGCCCGTACGCCGCATTTTGTGTTGCACCGCTTGGTGCTAGAAACCACGGCAACTGCGGCAGAGCCTGCCACCGCATCCCTTTCAGGGCCCGATGTTGCGCTGACCCAGCCACCATCGCAGGCCCTGTTTGCCGTTGTGGGTGCGCCGTCCAGGCAAGCACCGGCGCAGCCTTGGCTGGGGCCACTGGTGCCCAAACGCTGGGCCAAGCGCTCAGTGACGCGGCATTTGCTGCGCCGGCAAATTTATGCTGTGGCCCAAGATTTTGCGGCCCAGCTGCCGCCTAACGGGGCGTATGTGGTGCGGCTGCGCGCCGCGTTTGACCCCAAGCGCTTTGTCAGCGCCAGCTCGGAGCCTTTGCGCCAAGCCGTGCGCAGCGAATTGCAGCAACTGTTTGGCTACGCAGTGCGCAAATTGGGTGGCGCTGGCCCTGCGGCCGCGGCCAATCTGGCCGCTCCAGGAGTTTTGGCATGATGCAAAAACTGCTCATGGCGCTGGTCAAAGGCTATCGGCTGCTGCTCAGTCCCTGGCTGGGTTCGTCCTGCCGGTTTGAGCCCACCTGCTCGGCCTACAGTCTGCAAGCCCTGGAGCAATATGGCGCTGCCGTTGGCAGCTACATGACCGTGCACCGCTTGCTGCGTTGCCATCCTTGGTGCGAGGGCGGGCACGACCCTGTGCCGGCGCAAGCGCCGCGCTTGTTCAGCCGCTTGCTGCGCCCTTCCGCACCTTCCGCCTCCTCTGAAAAGAAGTCCTCATGACCGATATTCGCCGCACTATCTTGTGGGTGGTGTTTGCTTTCTCCCTCATCATGTTGTGGGACAAATGGCAAATCCACAATGGCAACCCTGCCACATTTTTCCCAGCTGCTTCCCCAGTAACAGCGCAAAATTCAAGCACTAATGGTGCTGAAAATACCGCCAATGCAACGCCAGCAGCTACTGTAAATACAGCAGTGGATGCCACGGGTGCTGCTGCCGAGGCGGCCCCCGTGGGCGAAACCGTGGTGATCACCACCGACGTGTTGCGCCTGACCTTGAGCACCGAAGGCGGCACCGTGGTGCGCACCGAGCTGCTCAACTACAAACAAGATGCCGACCGCAGCCAGCCCGTGGTGCTGCTGGACGAAACGCCCCAGCACAGCTATGTGGCGCAAACCGGCCTGATTGGCGGCAACTACCCCACGCACAAGACCGTGATGCAGTTGCAGCCGGGCGAGCGCACCTTGCAAGACGGGCAAGACAGCCTGAGCGTGCGCCTGGAGTCGCCCGAGATGGATGGCGTGAAACTGGTCAAAACCTTGACCTTCAAGCGCGGCGCTTACGATGTGGCGGTGCAGCACGATGTGGTCAATACCGGCAACCAAAGCATCAACCCCCAGCTGTACCTGCAGCTGTTGCGTGACAACCTGCCGATTGACGGCGGCAACGCGTTTTATTCCACCTTCACCGGCCCGGCCTTCTACAGCGAAGCCGGTAAATACCAAAAAGTGGAATTCAAAGATGTGGACAAAGGCAAGGCCAGCTTTGAAAAGCAGGCCGACAACGGCTATGTGGCCATGGTGCAGCACTACTTTGCCAGCGCCTGGTTGCTGAACGATGGCATTGAGCGCGAGAACTTTGTGCGCAAAGTCGATGCCAACTTCTACTCCGCCGGGGCCATCACCACCCTGGGCCAAATTGAGCCGGGCCAAAGCAAAACCCTGAACGCCCGTTTCTTCGCCGGCCCGCAGCAAGAAAAAATGCTCGAAACCTTGAGCCCCGGCCTGGTGCTGGTCAAGGACTATGGCATGTTCACCATTTTGGCCAAGCCGCTGTACTGGTTGCTGGACAAAATCCACAGCGTGCTGGGCAACTGGGGCTGGTCGATCATTGGCTTGGTGCTGCTCTTGAAAATTGCCTTCTACTGGCTCAACGCCAAGGCCTATGCCAGCATGGCCAAGATGAAGGCGCTCAACCCGCGCATCACCGAGATGCGCGAGCGCCTGAAAGACAAACCCCAGCAGATGCAGCAAGAGATGATGCGCATCTACCGCGAGGAAAAGGTCAATCCCCTGGGCGGCTGCCTGCCCATCATGATCCAGATTCCGGTGTTCATTGCGCTGTACTGGGTGCTGCTTTCCAGCGTGGAAATTCGCCAGGCCCCGTGGATTTTGTGGATCACCGACCTGTCGGCCAAAGACCCGCTGTTCATCCTGCCCATCTTGATGACGCTGTCCTCGCTGCTGCAAACGGCGCTCAACCCCGTGCCGCCCGACCCGATGCAGGCCAAGATGATGTGGTTCATGCCGCTGATCTTCAGCTTCATGTTCTTCATGTTCCCGGCGGGCCTGGTGCTGTACTGGCTGACCAACAACGTGCTGTCGATTGCGCAGCAGTGGGTGATTAACGTGCGCATGGGCGTGCCCCCGCAGTTCAACCACCCGTTCAAAAAGCAGCCGGCGGCGGCCAAGTAAGGCCCAGCCCCTTTCCGCTACAAACAATGGTCGCGCAAGCGGCCATTTTTGTTCTTGCTACCCTCTTGCCCTTGCCCTATTTTTTTGAAAGATTGCCCCATGCTTGCACGCCGCCACGATCCCATTGTTGCCATCGCCACAGCACCCGGGCGCGGGGCGGTCGGCATTGTGCGTGTCTCGGGCCAACAGTTGGCCGACTTTGTCCGCCAACTGCTTGGGCGCGATTTACAGCCCCGGCAAGCCCATTACCTGCCGTTTAACGATGGCCAGGGCCAGCCCCTGGACCACGGCCTGGCGCTGTTCTTCCCCGGCCCGCACAGCTACACCGGCGAAGACGTGCTGGAGCTGCAAGCCCACGGCGGCCCGGTCGTGTTGCAGCTGCTGCTGCAGCGCTGCCTGGAAGTGGCCCAGCAAACCAGCGCTACGGCCACAACCCCTTGTTTGCCCCATCTGCGCCTGGCCGAGCCGGGCGAATTTACCCAGCGGGCCTTCTTCAACGACAAAATCGACCTGGCCCAGGCCGAGGCCATTGCCGACCTGATCGATGCCAGCACTGCCGTGGCCGCCCGCAGCGCCAGCCGCTCGCTGTCGGGCGCGTTCTCGCAGGAAATCACCGTGCTGCGCGATGCCCTGATTCACCTGCGCATGCTGGTTGAGGCGACGCTGGACTTCCCCGAAGAAGAGATCGACTTTCTGCAAAAAGCCGATGCCTGGGGCCAATTGCACACCCTGCAAGGCCAGCTGGCCCAGGTGCTGGCCCGCACCCAGCAAGGGGCGCTGCTGCGCGAAGGCATCAAGGTGGTGATTGCCGGGCAGCCCAATGCGGGCAAAAGCTCGCTGCTCAATGCCCTGGCCGGGGCCGAGCTGGCCATCGTCACCCCCATTGCCGGCACCACGCGCGACAAGGTGCAGGAAACCATCCAGATCAACGGCGTGCCGCTGCACGTGATCGACACGGCCGGCCTGCGCGAGAGCAGCGACGAGGTTGAGCGCATCGGCATTGCCCGCGCCTGGGAAGAAATCGCCCAGGCCGATGCCGTGCTGTTTTTGCACGATTTGACGCGCAGCAATGCTCCTGAATACCAAGCTGCTGACGCAGACATTGCAACAGTTTTAGCGCAAAAACTGCCACAAAGCGTTCCTGTACTGCACATCTGGAATAAAGAAGATATAGCAAGCACCGCAACGGCAGTGCCAGCGGCCACTGCGGGGCTGCGCCTGTCGGCCAAACACGGCCAGGGGCTGGATGCGCTGCGCCAGCGCCTGCTGGAGATTGCCGGGTGGCAATCAGCCCCTGAAGGCCTGTACATCGCCCGTGCCCGGCACGTGCAGGCGCTGCAAGCCACGGGTGCGCATCTAGCCCAAGCCCATGCCCTGCTACAAACCGCGGACCCGGCCCTCGATTTGCTGGCCGAAGAACTGCGCCTGGCCCAGCACCACCTGGGCGCCATCACGGGGGAATTCACCTCGGATGATTTGCTGGGGGTGATCTTCAGCAGCTTTTGCATTGGCAAGTGATGGCACTGTCCAAGCGGGTCTGGCCGGATGGGGCGGCTGGGTAGAAAGACCTTGAAGAAAACGAGGTTGGGTGCTTAAATAGTAGGCACAGCGCGGCATTCGATGCTGTGCACCACGCCAAGGAGAGGCACGATGTCGGTGATCAATACCAATTACTTGGCCCTGGTTTCCCAGAGCCACCTGCAAAAATCCCAAAGTGCCCTGGGCGCGGCCATTGAGCGCCTGTCCTCGGGGCTGCGCATCAACAGCGCCAAAGACGATGCGGCAGGCTTTGCCATTGCAGAACGTTTTTTGAGCAATATCCGCGGCCTGAGCCAGGTGGCCCGCGATACCTCGGACGGTGTCTCGCTGGCGCAAACCGCCCAGGGGGCGCTTTCTGCCACCAACGATAGCCTGCAGCGCATGCGCGAACTGGCGGTGCAGGCGGGCAACGGCACCTTGAGCAGCGCCGACCGCCAAACGCTGCAAAAAGAGTTTGACCAGTTGAGCGGCGAGGTCGATCGGGTGGCCAAAAGCACCGCGTTCAATGGCCAAAAACTGCTTGATGGCAGCTTCAGCGCGGCGACCTTTCAAGTCGGCCCCAGTGCGGGCGACAACGTGACCGTGGGGGGCATGGCCAACACCCAGGTCGATAGCCTGGGGCAAAGCGCTTACGCCAGCGCCCAGGTGGCCGTGGATGCGGCCAAAAAAGACAGCCTGCAAGCCGACTTGGCCGCTGGCGATGTCACAGTGACCATCACCGGGGCCGATGGCAAAAACTACACCAGCGTCATGCAGCAAGACAGCAGCTTGAGCGCCGATGAGGCGCTGGGCAAATTCGTCGCCACGGTGAACCAGCGCAGCGCCGACACGGGCGTGACCGCTTTTTTAAGCCAGGACGGCAGCAGCCTGGAATACCGCGCCAGCGTCGATCCCGGCCAGGACCCCACCAATGTGGCCATTGCCGCCACGGGCAGCAACGGCTTTGCAGCCAGCGGTCAGGCCCAGCAAACCCAGGGCCTGCGCGGCATTGATTTAAGCAGCCAAGCCGGGGCGTGGGAGGGCTTGCAGCGCATCGACAGCGCGATCGACACCGTGAGCCGCTCCCGTGCAACGCTGGGGACAGTGCAAAATCGCTTTGAAAGCGCCATTGCCAACATCAGCATTCAAAACGAAAACGCCGTGCAGTCCCGTGGGCGGATGGTGGATGCCAACTTTGCCAAAGAAATCTCCAACCAAAGCCGCGCCATGATCTTGCAGGAGATGGGTTTTGCCATGCAGGCCCAGGCCAACCAGTCCAGCCGCTGGACGCTGGCCCTGCTGCGCTAGGCCTTGTGTGGCTGCTTTGGCCACCGCGATTGCAACGCAAAAGTTCAAGCAGCTCTGCACCAGAGCTGCTTTTTTATTGCGGAAAGCCCGCTAGCGGTATTGGGTTGGGGTTTCTAGGATGGCAGCCACATTCAACAATCAGGAGAGTGGCGCTATGCCTTTGGATTTAAACGTTCCGTCGTATGTTCAACACACCGGCCTCATTGCCTGGGTGGCCGATATGGCGGCCTTGTGCGAACCCAAATACATCCACTGGTGCGATGGCAGCCAAGAAGAGTACGACGCGCTGTGCCAGCAGCTGGTCGATGCCGGTACGTTTACCCGCCTCAACCCGTTGAAGCGCCCGGACAGCTACCTGGCGCGCACCGACCCCTCCGACGTGGCGCGGGTGGAAGACCGCACCTTCATCTGCAGCGAGCGCCAGGAGGATGCCGGCCCCACCAACAACTGGATGGCCCCGGATGCCATGCGCTCCACCTTGCAGCCGCTGTTTGCCGGGTGTATGCGCGGGCGCACCCTGTACGTGATTCCCTTCTCGATGGGGCCGCTGGGCAGCCCCATTGCGCAAATCGGTGTGGAGCTAAGCGACAGCGCCTACGTGGCCGTGAACATGCGGCTGATGACGCGCATGGGCCGCAAAGTGTGGGATGTGCTGGGGGCCGATGGCGCTTTCGTGCCCTGCATGCACACCGTGGGCGCACCGCTGGCCCAGGGTGCCACCGATGCCACCGTCTGGCCCTGCAACCCGACGACGAAATACATCGTCCACTTCCCTGAAACGCGCGAAATCTGGAGCTATGGCTCGGGCTACGGCGGCAATGCCTTGCTGGGCAAAAAGTGCCTGGCGCTGCGCATTGCTTCCAAGATGGGGCAAGACCAGGGCTGGCTGGCCGAGCACATGCTGATTTTGGGCGTGACCAGCCCCGAAGGGGTGAAGCACCACATTGCAGCGGCCTTCCCCAGCGCCTGCGGCAAGACCAACTTTTCCATGCTGGTGCCGCCGGCAGGGTTTGCGGGCTGGAGCGTGACCACCGTGGGCGACGACATCGCCTGGATTCAGCCGCAGGCCGACGGCAGCCTGCGGGCCATCAACCCCGAGGCCGGTTACTTTGGCGTGGCACCGGGCACCAACCTGCAAACCAACCCCAACTGCATGGCCAGCCTGCACCGCGACGTGATCTTCACCAACGTGGCGCTGACCGACGATGGCGATGTCTGGTGGGAAGGGCTGGAGGCCGACCACGGCGGCCAGCTACCGGCGCATTTGATCGACTGGCAGGGCCGGCATTGGACCCCGGCCATCGCCAAGGAAACCGGGGCCAAGGCCGCCCACCCCAACGCCCGTTTTACCGTGGCGGCGACGAACAACCCGGTGCTCGACCCGGCCTGGGACGACCCCCAGGGCGTGAAGATTGATGCCTTCATCTTCGGCGGCCGCCGCTCCAGCACCGTGCCGCTGGTCACCGAAGCGCGCAACTGGGTCGAAGGCGTGTACATGGCCGCCACCATGGGCAGCGAAACCACCGCCGCCGCCTTTGGCCAGCAAGGCGTGGTGCGCCGCGACCCGTTTGCCATGCTGCCGTTTTGCGGCTACCACATGGGTGACTACTTTCGGCACTGGCTGGAGCTGGGCGAAAAACTGCAGGCCCAGGGTGCCACCCTGCCGCGCATTTACTGCGTGAACTGGTTTCGCAAAGGGGCGGACGGCCAGTTCGTCTGGCCCGGCTACGGCGAAAACATGCGCGTGCTGCACTGGCTGCTGCAACGCCTGCAGGGCCAGGCTGAGGGCGAGGAAACCGCTTTTGGCATCGCCCCGCGCTATGGCGATCTGCAGTGGCAGGGCCTGCCGTTTAGCCAAGCGCAATTTGCCAGTGTGACCACGCTGGACCGCGCAGCGTGGGCGCAAGAGCTGCAATCGCACGCCGAGCACTTTGCCCAGCTGGGGCCGCGCCTGCCGGTGGCGCTGGAGCAGGTGCGCCAGGCCCTGACGCAGCGGCTGGCGGTCGGTTAGGTGTCGCATCCCGGACGATTGCATAGATAAAAATCGCTATCCGCTGTTTATGGCGCGATCCGTGCTGCGGGAGTTGATAGAGTCCCTGCCATCAACCAG
>JAANMY010002677.1_pt1 | contig 16248 bp, 17 predicted proteins | sample 7279691 | NCBI WGS metagenome assembly JAANMY01 (sample SAMN14094543, study PRJNA606508) | bioreactor metagenome | isolation source: A lab-scale SPAN reactor treating ammonium-rich wastewater day 388 | place: Ireland: Galway | collected 2018-02-07
ACTTAAATAAAATTTACTTACATAAATCTGCTATAAAAAATGGTTTCAACATTCAATATGCCAAATTAATACAATAAATCCCTGTATATGAAAAAAAATTATTCTGCATTACTGCTTTTTGTAATGACCGTAATATTCGGACAAATAAGCTACACTATTACACCTAATCCTTTTAATGAAACAGATCAAATTACTTTAACCGTTCCGGGAAACCAAATTGATGAAACCGCATGGGGAGTTGTCAATAATGCTGTCTATATCTGGTCGTGGTCTTTGGATCAAAACTTTGCTAACAGCCAGGACTGCCCAACCAACGGAAGCTGGACTAATTCAAGCGAGGCAAACAGACTGGCTTACAACTCAGCTTCCGACAGTTATTCTTTAACTTTTACTCCAACTACTTTTTTTAACAGAACAGGAATCGGGCGTTTCGGATTCTTGCTGAAGAATAAAACGGGGTCACATCAAACTTCTGACAATCTGGTTAATGTCGGAACATTAAACCTGAATATGACGAATCCGGCAGCAAACAGCCTAACCTCAGTCGTTGCAGGAAATTCTATTAACATCACAGCAACCACCAACATTAATGCTACTTTTCAGCTAAAAGCCAATGGTATTGTAGTAAACTCTACTTCTACTCCATCTACTTCGTATGCTTACAGCTATACTGTTACTCAAGATGCTGATATGGAACTAATTGCTACTTCCGGGTCGACGACAAAAAATGCTGCATTTATGCTCCAGATTCCGAGAAATGTGGTTTCTCAGGCAATTCCGACATGGATCAGACAGGGAATTAATTATCATCCAACCGACCAGACAAAAGTAGGTCTGGCTCTTTACGCACCGCATAAAAATTTCGTCCATGTCATCGGAAGCTTTAATAATTGGACGGTAAATGATACTTATCTCATGAAAAGAGATACTGCAAACCCTGATTTATACTGGATTGAATTAAACGGACTCACACCCCAGCAATTATACACATTTCAGTACAGAACAAATGATCTGAAAAAAGTAGCAGATCCTTTTTCTCCACAAATATTGTCTTCTTATGATGACCAGTGGATTTCAGCAGCTACTTATCCTAATCTTCCGGCATTTCCTGCAGGACAAGGTTTTGAAGTTTCTACATTCAAAACGGGACAGACACTTTATAACTGGCAGGTTACCTCTTTTCAGAAACCTAATAAAGAAAATCTTGTTATCTATGAATTGCTGTTGAGAGATTTCACACAGGAAAAAAACTGGCAGTCACTTATTAATAAAATTAATTATCTTAAAAATCTCAACATCAATGCTATTGAACTGATGCCTATAATGGAGTTTGAAGGCAATCTTTCATGGGGTTATAACACATCCTTTCATTATGCTTTAGATAAAGCTTACGGAACCCCGGAAAAATTCAAAGAATTTGTAGATCTGTGTCACCAAAACGGAATTGCCGTAATTTTAGACATTGCATTCAATCATGCAACAGGGAGATCGCCCTTGGTAAGACTTTGGAATATAGATCCTGATGGAGACGGTTTTGGAGATGTGGCGGCAAATAATCCTTATTTCAATCAGGTTCCTAAACATTCATATAATGTTTTCAATGATTTCAATCATTCCAGCAATGCTACAAAATATTACGTAGAACGTACAATACAGCACTGGATTTCAGAATATAAGATTGACGGATTCCGATGGGATCTTACTAAAGGATTTACACAAAACTGTTCTGCGAATGATGAAACCTGTACCAATGCGTATCAGCAGGACAGAGTAGATGTTCTGAAATATTATGCAGACAAACAATGGGCAGCAGATCCTACTTCTTATATCATCTTCGAACATTTAGGAACAGATGCAGAAGAGCAGCAGTGGGCAAATTACAGAGTAAATGAAGGAAAAGGCATCATGCTTTGGAACAAGCAGACAGATCCTTACAACCAAAATACTATGGGATATAAGGACAACAGCAACTATGACAGAATGGATCATGAGCTTCACGGATTTACCAATATGCACGCAGTAGGATTTGGTGAAAGTCATGATGAGGAACGATTAATGTTTAAAAATCTGGCTTATGGAGCGTCCAACGGAACTTATAATGTGCAAACGCTAAATACCGCCTTAGAGAGAATGAAAACTTTCGGAGCTGCATTTTTTACCATTCCTGGTCCTAAAATGATCTGGCAGTTCGGAGAGCTTGGATATGAATTCAGCATCAACAGATGTCCGGACGGATCTATCAACAACGCTTGCAGAACTGATGAAAAACCTATTGCTTTTACGCTAGGATACGACACAAACGTCAACAGAAAGGCAATTTATAATACCTGGGCACAAATTATTAATATCAGAAATTTGCATCCGGTTTTTAAATCTAAAACGTATACGGTAGAATCTAACAACCTTGCTAATGATCCTGATGGTCTTATTACCCGCATCTATGTGTATGATAATTCTCTTCCTGCAGGAAACCTGAAAAACATTGTCGTTCTTGCCAATTATGGCATTACCGTCAGAAATGTTGTTCCATACTTCCCTTATACCGGACAATGGCAAAATCTGATGGATAATACAACAATGAATATTACTTCAACAACAGCTCCCATTACACTACAGCCCGGTGAATTTAGAATTTTGGGAAGTACAAACGGAACATTAGGAACATCTGAAGTAAATTCCGAGAACAGGCTTTCTCTGCAAATTGCAGATAATCCCGTGAAAAACGGTGTTGCAAAGCTTATGTATACCAAAGCTAAAAATGGGGAAATCACCATTTACGATATAAGTGGAAAAAAGCTGGATTCCTTCAGGCTGAAAAATGAGACGGGAATGCATGAACTGAAAGCGGATTATCAGGCAGGAACTTATCTTGTCCATTTAAAATCTGATACAGGAACAGCCATTCAAAAAATGATTATCAAATAAAATACTAAACGAAAGCTCATGAAAATGAGCTTTTGTTCTTCACTATCAATTCCGTATCTTTGCACACTAAATTTTCACTATGTCTAAATCTTTAATTCCGAAATTAGAAGCGATTAAACAAAGATATAATGAGGTGGCAGACCTTATTATTCAGCCTGATGTAATTTCAGACCAGAAAAGATATTCTTCTCTCAATAAAGAATACAGTGATTTGGGCAAAATTGTATCAGTATATGATCAGTACAAAGGCGCTTTAAACACCATTGAAGAATCTGATGAAATTATCGCCGACGGATCTGATAAAGACTTCGTAGATCTGGCAAAAATTGAAAAAAATGAAGCACTCGAAAAAATTCCGGTGCTTGAAGAACAGCTCAAAGTTCTTTTGATTCCCAAAGATCCTGCTGATGATAAGAATATTATCGTAGAACTTCGTGCAGGAACCGGCGGAGACGAAGCGGCTATTTTTGTGGAAGATATTTACAGAATGTACTCTATGTATTTTAAAGCAAAAGGATGGAGACATGAGGTAACTGATTCCAACGAAGCTGCAAAAGGATATAAGGAGCTCATCATGAAAGTGGAGGGAGAAGGAGTCTACGGAATCATGAAATTTGAGTCCGGTGTTCACCGTGTGCAGCGTGTTCCTGAAACCGAATCTCAGGGAAGAGTTCACACTTCTGCTATTACCGTTGCTGTTTTACCGGAAGCTGAAGAAGTGGATGTAGAAATCAACCCTGCTGATATCGAAATGCAGACTTCACGTTCCGGAGGGGCAGGAGGACAGAACGTAAACAAGGTTGAAACAAAAGTTCAGCTTACGCATAAACCTTCCGGATTGGTAGTTGTATGTCAACAAGCCCGTTCGCAGCTTGCAAACCGTGAATTGGCAATGGAGATGCTTCGTGCAAAGCTATATGATATTAAATTACATGAAGTTCAGGGAGATATTGCGGCACAGAGAAAAACAATGGTTTCTACCGGAGACCGTTCTGCAAAGATTAAAACCTACAATTATCCGCAGGGAAGAGTTACTGATCACAGAATCAACAAATCTATGTATAATCTTGATGCCTACATGAATGGTGATATTTCTGAAATGATTGATGCCGTAATTATGGCAGAAAACGCCGAAAAAATGAAAGGTGAAGAAGATAACTATTAAGATTATTTAAAATAAAATCTTAAAACTTTTGAGAAATCAGAAGTTTTTTTTATTTTAAAATTTTTCTTAAATCTTTGTAAATTTGGTCTTTAGAATATTCTCCAAAATAACTACGATATTTGTTATTATAAATTATGACATAACTTCCGCAAGGATAATGATATTTAAAGAATGTACTTTCTATAATGCCTTTAGGATCTTTATACCATTCTAGTTTTTTAATTGTCTTGATGTTTTCCTGATTTTTATAAATGTATAAAACATTTGATTTCTTGATTTTCCTTAAGCCTTCTTCACTTTCTTTATGCCAGCGAAATGATGTTTCAGGTGTCGCAATACCGCCAGAATTACAAAGATCTTTTCCAGGGTGGAACTTAATTATTGTTGGTTTATCCTTATCTAAATGTATTCTAAGAAATTTTTCTAAATTATCTAATAAATTAGCATTTTCTAAAACGCCTTCTTCCGATCTGTTAACAACAATTTTACACATTTGTAGAGAGTCATTGCATACTTTAAATCCTCGTGAGGTTTTTGTTTTATTATATACATCCTCTGTAATTATCTGGTCATTTTCATCTTTAAAAATTCTTTGTCCAAAAACGTTTGACATCTGAATAATAAAAATAAATACTAAAAAAAATTTCATCTTTTATGTCTTAATTAATATACAATTATAATGTTTTTTTTATAAAAGTACAATTGTGCAGAAAAGTATTATTTTTACCCTATAAAAAATTGCAGGAATTTTATCGTTCTTTTTAAGTAGTATGATAGTTTCTGGCTGAAAAATCATTTTAATGAATTCAATTGTAATCAATGTTGGAAACAGCAATATCAGATTTGGTCTTTTCGATGATGACAACTGTGATATTTCCTGGGTAATCAATACTAAACCTTACAGAACTGCTGACGAATTGTATGTGCAGATTCTTATGCTTTACCAAACCTATAAGGTTGATCCTCAAAATATCGAGAAAGTAATTATGGGTTCTGTTGTTCCGCAGCTTACGAAAGTTATGAGCTCAGCCATCCGAAAAATTCACGGTAAAGAACCTGTTGTTGTTGACCGCACTACTTTCTCTGCTGTACAGGCAAAATCTAAGCAGATGGGAACAGATATTTATGCCAATCTGGTTGCTGCTCACAATTTATATCCTGACAGAAAAAAAATTATCCTTGACTTTGGCACCGCACTTACAGCAAGTTGTGTTGCAGAAGATGGCGAAACTTTGGGCGTTATCATCGCACCCGGAATTATTACTTCTCTTAATTCTTTAATCAGCCAAACCGCACAGCTCCCGGAAATAGAACTGGTAAAGCCAAAAACTGTTTTGGGATTAGACACCATAACCTGTATGCAAAGCGGAATGGTTTACGGGTTTTTGGGCATGGTAGAAGGCTTTATAGACCGCATTAATAATGAAGTAGATGATGAATGCTTTGTGATAGCTACCGGAGGAGTTTCTCACGTTTACAAACCTTTAACCAATAAAATTCATATTACAGACCGGCTTCACACGCTGAAAGGACTTTATTTTCTGGGAAGAGAATAAAAGTACAGGATTATTATTCAAATTAAGCCTTGAGATTGTTTTATCTTTTTGTTTTAAAAAATTCTTTTACTATCGAAGAACATTCGTTTTCCAAAATTCCGGTAATAATTTCTGTTTTGGGATGAAGCTGAAGATTTTTATTGATAAATCCCCGTTGCTCGTCTCTTGCTCCTATCACAACTCTGGAGATTTGTGACCATGATAAAGCCCCGCAACACATTACACAAGGTTCTAAAGTCACATACAAAGTACAGTTGATAAGATATTTTCCTCCGAGAAAATTAGCAGCAGACGTTATTGCCTGCATTTCTGCGTGCGCCGTTACGTCATTCAGCGTTTCAGTAAGATTATGAGATCTTGCAATCACACGGTTGTTTGAAACGATTACGCAGCCAACGGGAACCTCATCTTTCTCAAAAGCTTCCTGTGCTTCCTGCAGTGCAAGTTTCATATAGTATTCATCGGTAAACATAAAAAAATAAGCTTAGTACAAAACTAAGCTTTTCATCATCAAATTTATATTTTTAAAACCGATATCCGATACCGCCCATGATTTTTCCGGTAACTTCTTCAAAATAGTAGTTATCCCGGTCGCCAAACCTCCTTGCCAATCCCCCACTCGCTTCAATAACCAGATTATTTCTCAGAACCCATTTCCCTCCTACTCCAAATCCGATTCCTACGGTAGTAATACTTCTTTTATTCACAGATGAAGTATAGTAAAAGCCCGTAGTTTCCTCATAAACATAATTATAATCATCATTGGAATTTGTGGTAACAGGAATAAAACCTTCAAGAAAAAATCCGGAAGCATATTTTTTCCCGAAATACATTCTGTAGTATGCAGAAAACTGGGTAAACCTGTCTTCCTTACGATCCAGAAGCATCATTGCATTGATACCCACTCCTTTGTTTTCAGAAATCAGCCTTTCATACGAAATATTGGCAAGCGGAACTGCAATCAACAAAACAGGATCGGCAACGATATCGTTTTTCCTTTGTTTTTCTGCAACATCTGCAGTCTGTGCAGAGCAAAGTCCGGCAGTAAGAAATAATGCCAGAAAGATTTTTCTCATATTCAGTTTATTTATCGTTTTCAGTAGTTTTCACTAACTTAAACCGGCTCAGGTTTAAGTTTATACTTTAAAATACATTCAGTTTTTAATACAAATTTCCCCGCTTTCAATATCTTAAATGATTAAATATCTCCCAGAAAAATTTGATTCAAATATAAATAATAAAACAATAACTTGTGAAAAATTATTCAAAGTTCATTGCCAAAGGAAAACGAAACCTGTATCTTACAGGAATACCGTTAATGTAAGCCGGAGAAAACCTGCCGGAGATTGAGTAAACAGCTATTTCTGCCTGCCTGTTAAACGTAAAATTTTCTCCTTCTGCTTTTACGTTACTGATGGTTCCGTCTTTTTCAACAACAAAAACGACAACTGTTTTCAGACTTGGATTTTCAGAATATACCCCTTCAGCATAAAATAAATCGGCAACTTCTTTTCTCAAAGCATTGATTCCTCCGGGATAATCTGCTGTTTTTTCTACATTCACTGTAAGATTATCTTCATGGTCATGATCTGAATTATTCTGATCAGAAACAATAACGGGATGAGCTTTAATTTTTTTGAGATCTTCCAGATTTTTAACTTTAAGTAAAGCTCCGATAAGTGCAACATTTTCAATGCTATCCATTTTCTTCATAAAAAAAAGAAAATCATTCTTAACGGCAGCTTTAAAAAGCGGATTGCTTTCCTTATCAAATTTTTTCCGAAACTCATTATTCAGCATCGTGCGGTGCTGATTGTAGTAGGTTTTTATCATTTTGAAATCTTCATTCTGCTGCGAAAAGCAAAACGAAGATGCTAAGAGAAAAAAAAAGTAAATCGTTTTCAAAAGATGCTGGTTGTAGATGTAAATATAATCAAAAAGAATGCAGTTTACATTAGTCCCCAGAATATGCCTGCAGAGAATCTGATAAACTCTCTCTGATTTCTCTGATCAGGCTTTCGGGTTCCATTACTTTTACCTCTTTTCCGTAAGATAAAATTTCTTGTCTGAAATCATAAGTTGGATGAAGAAAAAACTCGAAATAAATATCATCCGGTGTTTCTTTTACCTCTTTTTGAGACTGATGAAGCGGAAAGCTTCTGATATATTCACCCTGATGCCTGCTGCATTTCAGAACAATCTTCTGCGGATTTTGCTCAGTAAGATTCATCACTCCAAAAGCATTTTTAAAATGCTCTCTAAAATTGTATTTATATTTTTCTCTGAATTTCTGCGGAGTTACCGAAAGATGATTTATCCGGTCTAATCCAAATGATTTTAAGGCTTTATCTTTTGTGTCAACCGCAATCAGATACCATCTGTCTTTGGATTCTTTGAGCGCTAAAGGATGAACTTTCCTTGACGTCATCTTTTTATTTTTGTAATTATAATGCTCAAACAGAACAATTCTTTTGTTTCTGATGGCAAAAAAAAGATCGTAAAAATGTTCTAATCCTGTAGGCTTTCTGCTTTCAAAAAAAATAAAATCTGAAAAATCGGGATGAAGATTTAATGCATTGCTTACCTGAAAAGACTCAAGCAATTTTTGGTTATATTCATCAACTTCCATCATGGGGCGGCTGTCGATATAATACCGGTTGTCTCTCCTTTTTTTATTATGAATGGTGAGATTAAAAAGATTGGAAATTTCCCGGATGTCTCTTTGCAGCGTCCGCATAGAATAGCTTTTGATTTCTGCATCCTGAAATTCAAAAGAATTGAGCAGATATTCTTCTATCTGGGAATAGGTAGAAGGTGCAGATTCTAATTTTTTAATAATCAGTGCGTATCTCGTGAGGTAAAAATCTTTTTTCATTCTTAGAAGTTTCTACCACAAATATATATTCTTAATGCGACAAAACGTGTCGTGTTTAATTTTTGTGGATAACTTATAAGAGTATTTTTATCGCAAAATGTACTCTGCATCCACAAAATCAGTCAGCCAAACATTATTTTCAGAGAGATAGAAATCAATTCCATCCTGAAACATTTCTCCGGTTTTGATGGTGAGAATTTGTGGTTTTCCGTGACGCATTCCGACTTTGGTTGCGGTTTCTTTGTCCTGACTTAGATGAACGTGCTGTCTGTTTCTCTTTTCAATTCCTTTTTCAAAGATGGATGCAAGATTGGCTTCTGAAGTTCCGTGGTACAAAAATTCCGGCGGCTGTTGTGGCTTTAAAGCTAAATCGACATTAATAGAATGTCCCTGATTTGCTCTGATTTTAGTTTTATCTTCATTAAAAATAAATCTTTTCTTATCATTGGTTTCAACGACCTCATTCAATTCTTCCAATGTAAAAGTGCGGTTTTGTTTTGCACATTTTTCCTGTAGTTCTTCCACATCTGCCCATCCGTTTTCGTCTAAATTCAGCCCGATAACTTCGGGTTTATGTCTAAGCACCAAGCTTAGGTATTTGCTTATTCTTTTTTTATGTTGTTCGTTCATGGTTTGTTTATTAATTTTCTTTCTAATTTTTCACACAATTTCTCAATATCCTCCTTTCTCGCCAAAACATCAACCCACTCTTTCGGAATACTTTCAAAACCAAAATATATTCCGGCAATTCCGCCTGTGATGGCTCCGGTTGTGTCGGTATCTTCTCCCAGGTTGACGGCTTTTAAAACGGCTTCAGCATAATTTTCTGAATTTAGAAAGCACCATAATGAGGCTTCCAGACTGTAAAGAACGTAACCTCCTGAACTGATGGAATCTTCATGATATTCTGAAATATCATTCTTTAAAACCCTGTCAAAAAGCTGTATCTCTTTCGGGTTAAAGCCTTGAATTTCTGCAAATTGCAACACCAATTTCTGAGTATGATGATATGCTTCTTTTTTATCTTTTCCTTTGATTAATTCAATGGCAAAAATTACATAAATAAAGCAAGCAAACACCGAGCGAAAATGTCCGTGAGTGATTGCAGAGACTTCTTTTACCGTCTGATAGAGCTTTTCAATATTTTCTTCGTCTTTAAGGTAGAAAGCCAACGGAAGTGTTCTCATTAAAGAACCGTTTCCGTTATCTTCTTCGAAAATATTTCCTGAAAACTTTGCACTTTCTCCTTTTATTAATCTTGCGATAGAATGCCTTGTTGTTCCGCCAATATCAAACAATCTTCCGTGAGCCGTCCAATGTCCGTATTTTACCCACTTCACAAAGCTTTGTCCGATTTTTTCCAGATCATAACCTTTTGTAAGTTCTTCAGCAATGCAAAGTGTTAACGAACTGTCGTCGCTCCATGTTCCTTTCGGCTGATTCCACGATCCGAATTCCCGCATATTTTCAACGGGAAACATTTTTAAATTTTCTCTGCTTTTAAATTCTACAGGAACGCCCAATGCATCCCCCACACAAACGCCGAAAATTCCGGCTTTTACACTATTTTCCATTATGCAAGATTTACGAGTTTGTCAAAAAGCAGTTTCATTCCCTGCGTTGCCGTTTCTTTCATCACAACAGCTCTTTGTCCGTATCCGAAACCTGTTTCGTTGGGATTGATCACGATTAAAAGACAGTCATCCTTGATATTATGAATCAATCCCGCTGCAGGATAGACCTGTAAAGAAGTTCCTATTACCAAAAATATATCGGCTTCTTTTGCCATTTTTGTAGCTTCTTTCATCAGCGGAACATCTTCTCCGAACCAGACAATAAATGGTCTTAACTGCGCTCCGTCTTCTGCTTTATCGCCGATGTTGATGTCATCTTTCTGCTCGTAAATCAGGTTTTTATCGCTGCATGAACAGGATTTGAATAATTCGCCGTGTAAATGTAAAATATTCGTTGAACCAGCTCTCTCGTGTAAATCGTCGATGTTTTGAGTGATAATCTGAACTTCAAAATGTTTTTCCAGTTCTGCTAATAATCGGTGTGCCTCATTCGGTTCTACTTCGTGAAGCTGTCTTCGTCTTTGGTTGTAAAATTCAAGAACCAAAGCTCTGTCTTTTCGCCATCCTTCCGGACTTGCCACATCTGTGATGCTATGATTTTCCCATAGACCATCTCCGTCTCTGAAGGTTTTTATTCCGCTTTCGGCACTGATTCCGGCGCCGGTTAATATGGTTAGTTTTTTCATTTGTTTTTGTATTATTTGTTTTTGTATTATTTTTAACGCAAAGACCACAAAGTTTTTTTTGTTATTACTAAACGTTTTTAGTTCGCAAAGCCGTTTCACTTAGCGAAGCTCACAAAAACTATTATTCTGTATTATTCTTTTAACAGTGTTCTGTAAATTTCCTCATTTTCATCATCAAAACATACGAAAATAACTTTTTCAATGATCTCCGATGTAAAGTTTCTCACCTCATCTATAGCAATTTTAGCAGCGAGTTCTTTTGGGAATCGATAAATTCCTGTACTGATGTTGGGAAAAGCAATGGTTTTCACCTTTAGACTTTCTGCCAATTTCAATGAATTATGGTAACAATTTGCCAATAATTTTGATCCTTTTTCTTCATCTTCATTCCAGACCGGACCAACCGTATGAATGACGTATTTTGCAGGAAGATTTCCGCCAGTTGTAACGACCGCTTCTCCTGTTTTGCATTTGCCCTGTCGGTTTCTGATTTCTATACAATCATCAAGAATTTGTTTTCCTCCTGCCCGATGAATGGCTCCGTCTACTCCGCCACCGCCTAATAAGGAAGAGTTGGCTGCGTTTACAATGGCGTCTGCTTCTATTTTGATAATGTCGCCTTTTATGAATTCAATTTTTGGCATTTTATTTAACATCTATTTTTGATTAATAATCTTCTTTACATTCCCAATATTTGAATTCAATCATATTAGTTCCATTTAGTTCTGCCTCAAAAAAATCAATGTCATGATTTTTATTATACAGTATTTTATATATTCTATTCTTAACTTCTTCTGGTGTATTGATTCCAAAATAAATTGCAGATAGACATTCTATTGGATAATGTCTAATTCTCTCCTCTGGAAATTTTTGATTCTCAAAATTAATTTCTATTGCCCTCCATTCATTTTCATACTCCCAACTTTTAGTCTTAGTAGAAAATAAATTTTCAAGCTCAAAAGCATATTTGTGTGTCCATGATTTTGACAATCCTAACAAGTCACAATCATGCTCATTTTGGAATACTGGTGCAAAATGATAAAAGTTAATGAATGGTTGCATTTCTTCGTATTCAACCTTTTTTAAATTGCTCCAAAATATTAATGTTTTAGTATCCCATTCTGAAACTTGCTGTTTAAATTTTACTTCATTTAATACTCTCTTATGTTGAATTTCATATGGAAAATTATTATGATTCAAATTAAATTCTAAGCAAATACCCGAATGCTTACTTGAATAATGAGACCACATAAGAAAATTATTGTTTGTTTCTGAAAAACACGTAACATAGCTACTTTTTAAAAATTTATTTGTTAACCTTTCTATCTCTTGCTTAAAATCTAAGGAAGCAAAAACAATATTTTTATCATTAATCGAATCACTTATTATTTCAACAATATCATCACACCATATATTTTCATTTTTTTTAAATAAAAGGGTCGCTTTTTCAAATATTTCATCAATGATTATATTACATTTTTCATCATTATTGTAAAGCTCAATCCAAGCTTCGTTAATTCCTAAAGATTTAGGATTTGAAAAATCAAAACATTGTGATTTCACAATAAAGTTTAATAAATATTTAATTTCATCTTTATTTCTTGGATAGAAATTAATTTTTGCATGTAAGTCTAAAGGATCATTTAATTCAGAATAAGATGCAAAGTAAATCTCTTGATAATAAAGTTCCTTAAATAGAAAATCAGAAAGAGGTCTGTATTTGTATATTTTATTAATCATTTTTTTTAATTTAAAACTAAAACAGCTTCATCGTCAGAAAGCCTGATTTCGGCTGTTGCTCCGCTGTTGAACTGTAGAAAATCCTGCTCAATTCCGTCGCTAAATATAAAACCATTATTCGGCATTAGTGATTCGATGATTAATTTGTTTCCTTTTTTCAGTTTTCCGCTGCAGATATCGGTCTGCGTTCGGATGCTTTTGAAAGGTTCTCTTACTGCAAAATACAAATCTTCTTCATTGAGCTGCGGATATTTTAATCCGGTTTCGCCTAAAATTCCAAATGCCATATTAAAAATGGAACTCAGCCAACCCGTACTTCCTGTTTTTGTGGAAACTATGATTCCGCTGGAAGAGTGTATTTCTTCTTTTCCGTTCAGCATGATTTTATATCGTGTGGAAGAATGGGAAGAAATTCCTACAAATAAATCATTCACTGCCCGTAATTTTTGTCCGTCATTCAGCACTGCTTCGGCAAACTTCATTTTTTTTGAACTAAAGTTTCCGTTCATCACAGCTTGTACCCCTTTTAAAAAGTTTTTTGCGCTGAAGGGAAGTAAAACGCCATCATATCTTTCGGGATCGGGATTCACCGCAATGATCGGAATATGTTTAGAATATTTGGCAACATTGGCTACCAAACCGTCCTGTCCGACCACCACAATCAGGTTGTTTTCAGAGAAAATATAGGAAGGAACAAACTCTCTTTCAATCACTTTATTTTTAATGATTTTGGAAAGCTGGGTCTGAACTTCCAGAAATGACTGACCGAATTTTTCGTGTTCATCCACATATTCCTGAAAATTTCCTCCGGAACTTTCAATATAAAACTTCGCCTGAGCCTGCGTGTTGAATCTTTCGACCAGAGATTCAAGACGGGTTTTATTTTTAATGATGATGGCGTATTCTACTTTCATTTTCTTTTTATTTAAATATTTTTTAAACCATTAAGGTTAATTTAGAAATGAAGTTTAATTAAGAAAATCATTCTGATTTTAAGCTTAAAGCGAAGCTCAACTTAATAATTCTTAACAACTTAAATCCTCTTAATGTTTCAAAATACTATCCAGCAAATCCGGACTGATATTCAGGTTTCCGATTTTCCCGGCGTTTTCTGCCAATTCTCTGAACGCTAAAGCGATGTTATTTCTCGCATCCTGTCTTCCGCTCAAAGCTGTGAGGACTTTCCAGTCGATTTCTTTATATGGTTTTAAGGACGTTTCCAGAATATAACCTTGTGTCTCTGCTTCTTTTCTGTCGTTTTCCGTTTTTTGCTCGATCAGTTTCTTTCTGTGGTTTTCTACAGAAATATCGGCGGCAATTTTCATTTCACGAAGGATTCTGTTGTTTTCTTCCTGCTGAACTTCGGTTTCCATTCTTTTTTCTTCAATCTGCTTTTGCTTTTCTTCAACCGCAATTTCCGTATTCAGCTCAGATTCTTTGATTTTTCTTTCCTGTTCCACCGCAAAATTTCTTCTTTCATAAATCGCTTCATCGGCTTGCTGCTGCAGTTTTTCCCGGGTTTCCGTTTCCAGCGCTCTCGCCATTTCGGGTGTTGTCTGAACGGCTAAAATATTGGCTCCCAGGATTTCAATTCCCATGCTTTTTATTGATTCGGAATCGATTAATCCTTTCAGAATATGATCTTCAATCTGTTTGGCAGAGCGGATTGCTTCTTTTAAACTAAGATTGTGTACAAAAGAAGAAGTTGCTGTCTGTGCGAGATTAATGATTCTCTGGTTCAGCTTTTCAATGTCATTCTTTTTGTAAACTCCTTCTCCGTCCACGGTAAAATCCAGTGTGTTGGAAAGTGCTTTCGGATCGGTCACTTTATAGCTGATCTGTCCCTGAATTTTCACGGTCTGATAATCGTTCGTGTTTTCATTAAAGATAAACGGCAGATCGTTGCTTCCCAACGGAATCGCCACAATAGACGAATTGGGAGCGAAATAAAAGAACGATAAACCTCTTCCTTCTTTGGCGATCTTTCCATTTTTAAAATGAAGAACGTACGTCATAGAATCAAATTTGATGTGTGTAAATCCAAACATAGCTTTATGATTTTTAGTGAAACAATTTGTTAATTTTAGTGTATTTTTTACGCAAATTATGGGTAAAATTTTTTTCACTTTTATTTTATTTAAAGCAAAACACTTTTCGATATTTTTTAATGTTCCGCTTTTTCTTTTTTCATCGGTATTGAAATCAACCGCCAGAAAGTGCGTGCATAGATCAATTCCAAAGGTATCTCTTTCATAATTTGAAGTAAAACCGCCTATCACTTTCCATTTTTCCGCCTTTGTTTTAAAAGAATTGGCAAAATATCTCGGTCTTCTTCCAACATGAAGAATGGTTACTTTCTCTGTTTTATCTTTTAAAAATTCCATCATTAACGTATCGGTTCCCGAAAAGTCTCCAATGATAAATTCACACTCATCAAGGCTGAAGTTCTTTAACGGTTCGATATAAAACTGCTGAAATTTCTCCCAGGATACATTTCCGTTTCCTGAAACATATATCTTTTTCATTTTTAAGTCTTTAAATACATTACATCTGTTCTTAAAACATATTTCTGTCCGCTGATCAGTGTTTTTCCTTCGTGTCTTAACGGATGGTAAAAAACCAACGCTGAACCTTTCTTCGGAGCTACAGTGAACAGATTATCAAACTCTGTTTCTCCGCCTTCAAAATCGTCATTCAGATAGATTAAAAAAGTGTAAAAGCTTTTCTCATTTTCATTTCTGATGTAGCTCCCGTCATGATGCATTTTGAACTGCTGTCCCGGAGAATATTTATAAATCCTGAACATTTCATTAAAGCCCGAAACGTTATAGTTATCATGAATCTGAGGAAGAAATTCGATGGCTCTTTCATAAAGATTTTCGGCTAAATTATTATCAAAAATCATCAATCTGTCGTTGTTCCGGATTCCTTTGCTCATCACCTGTCGACCTCTCATATTGATTTTTGCCTCCTCAAAATCTTTGTCCTGAGTTATTTCAATATAATGATCGCATTCTTGGTGAGAAAGAAAATTTTCGATCATAAATATTTGAGGATGAAGTTCTGTTTTTTTCATGATTCATAATTTTTCTACGGTTATTGTGTTACCCTCTTAATTCGTCTCTTACTTCCATTAAAGCAAATCCTAATAAATTTTCACCATTCCATTTTGAAGGATCTTTGGCTTTTGCATTAGTTTCCAGCATCCCGATTCCCCAGATTTTATCGTACGGACTTGCCTCTACTAAAATTCTATCTTCTGTTGAAAGCAGAAATTTTTTAAACTCTTCATTTTGAGAAAACTTTAATAGATTTCCCTGTTTCACGATTTCATATTTATGCTCGTCCCAAATTTGAGGATCGAAATTTCTGACTTTTCTGCCTAAACTTTTCGCCTGATTCGGAGTCTCTGCTTTTAAAATTTGCTCTAAAATTTCATGATCATTAAATAATCTCGCTTTTCCTGCCATCATATAATGTTCTGCTGTTTTATAAATGATTCCGTTTTCTTTAAACTCAAAAGGAAACCACTGACTGAAACAGGCTTTTGTAATTTCATCTTTCACGGTATGTCCCCAAAAGAAAAGAAATTCCGGATTTTCTTTTTGATGGAATCTTTCGATGGTATTATTTAACGTGAGTTCGATTTAAGCCGCAATCAATCTATCTTGATCAATAATGTCGCCCTTGGTGTTTATTGATGGTTTTTTATCAAAGAACGAATAAG
>JAANMY010002678.1_pt1 | contig 16238 bp, 19 predicted proteins | sample 7279691 | NCBI WGS metagenome assembly JAANMY01 (sample SAMN14094543, study PRJNA606508) | bioreactor metagenome | isolation source: A lab-scale SPAN reactor treating ammonium-rich wastewater day 388 | place: Ireland: Galway | collected 2018-02-07
GTGCACGATGTGCACGAAACCGTTCAGGCGCTGAAAGTCTGGAAGGCGATCAACTAACCGACGCAGGAATGGTAAACATCCGTGCGTTCGCGCACGGCCTGCCCGTTCTCGATGCGGTAATTCCAGACAGCCCACGGAAAAGTACGTTTCGTTTCATCCGGCATGAATTCATAAAGCTGGCAATTCTTGAAAACCCCCGGCACCTCCAGCCCGTAAATCTTGCCGAGCCCCCGAAACACCCCGCCATGGCTGACGATCATCACGGGCGCGTCATGCGTATTGAGCGCATGGGTCTTGGAGCGCTGCAGCCGTGCGCAGAAATCCTGAAAACTCTCGCCGTTCGGCGGGTCCTGCCAGCCTGTGAGCAAGCTCCGGCAGACATCATAAGGTTGCCCCTCCCAGTCTCCGGCGTGAAGCTCGGCCAGCCCCGCATCCTCGTGCATCGCGACCCCCAGCGCTTCATTCAGAATGGCCGCCGTATCCCGCGCGCGCGAAAGATGGCTGTGCACGATCACGCGCGGCTTGTGCTGAAGGCTCTCGATGATCGCCTTGGTCTCCCGCGCCTGCCGCTTTCCGTTGTCGTTCAGGGGGGAATCAAGGCTCCCCGCCATGATCTTCGCGGCGTTGGCCTCGGTCTCTCCGTGCCGGATCATGTAAAAATGTCGGGAGGGCAGCATGGACAAAATCTCCTATCCGATGACGATCGCCCGGCTCATGTCCCGCAGCATCGCAACGATGCTCTGCGCGGCCAGAACCGAACTCTTGGGGTTGGCGGGGTCTGGCATGTTCTCGATCCGTGCGTTGAGCGTACTGAACCGGGTCGAAACCGTAATCTCGTGCGTATTGCCTTTGGCGGCGGGGTCGGCCCAGACCTCGACCTGCGTATCTTGCGGCCCGATCCCGGCGAGGCTCAGCGTCGCGGCGACGTTCACATTCGCCGGAAACGCCTTGGAGGCGTCCAGCGCGTTACCCGAAAAGATCAGAGTCTTGTCCTTGATCGCCCCAAGGTCGATATTCTGTTCGATGATATAGGGCGCACCCTCGAAACCTTTCGGCGGCTTGGTCGAGGCGATCAGCGCCCGCTCGATCCCCATTTCGCGCATCGCCTTCACCCCGTCCAGCCCCGCCAGAGCGCCGGAGGGAACATAAATCCGGCTGCCTGATCCTTTTTGTTTCTCAAGTATCTCGGGATACAGCAACAGCGCCGCGCTGCTGATGAGGATAAGATCGCGCCCGTGCGCAAACGCCGCGTCCGCCAGCTTGGGCACCTGCGCGGCCGGGAGGCATTCGACGATCAAATCGCACTCTTTCGCTAATCTATCAAAATCGAGATTCGCAACCGGAAGGTCCGCTACAAGTTTCACGTCCGAAATCCGGTGCAAAACATACCCGTCGATCCCGGTTTCGGAGAGCAACGCCCGGCATACTGCGCGTCCGATAGCCCCGATCCCGGCGACGCCGACCTTGATCGCGTCCGTGTTCCGCGTTGTACTCATCCGCAAAGACTCTGGTCTTTTATCCCGAAAATCACGATACTCAATAAGCATGGAACAGTGGCAAGATCAAGGAATAGTGCTGGCCGCCCGCCGTTACGCGGAGAACGGCGCGATCGTCTCCGTCCTTACGGAAAACTATGGCCGCCGCGCCGGATTCCTGCATGGCGCGTTCTCGTCACGCAACCGGGGCACGCTTGAGATCGGCAACGTCGTGGACGTTCACTGGCAGGCCCGGACCGAGGAAAATCTCGGCACCTTCAAATTCGAGCTGAAAAAAAGCGCCGCCGCGCCCTTTCTGGGCGACTCCCTCAAACTCGCCGCCCTGCAAGCGGCTTGCGCCCTGTGCGACCAGAGCCTGCCCGAACGCGAAGGCCACCCCGGCCTCTACCGGGGCTTCGTGGCGCTTCTGGACACGTTCCGCGAAGACATATGGGGCGCGGCCTATATAATATGGGAAATCGCCCTCCTAAAGGAACTCGGCTTCTCGCTCGACCTGAGCCGCTGCGCGGCGGGCGGCGATTCCCGGACGCTGGCTTATGTCAGCCCCAAGACGGGCCGGGCGGTCAGCTACGCCGCCGGAGAGACGTACAAAGCCCGCCTTCTGGACTTGCCCGCCTTCCTCAAGCCCAACGGCGGTCCGGCGGACGATACGGAAATTCTGACCGGTTTGCGCCTGACCGGCTATTTCCTCGAACACTGGGCCTTTACCCACCATTCTGAGGGGATTCCCGAGGCCCGGCGCATGTTGCACTTGCGTTTTGCCGAGCGTTTTGAGAAAACAGAGCACCGGGCGCCCCTGAAGGACGCAGGCTAGGTTCCTCTGAAGCGCGTAAAAACTGAACGATATTATGGCCAAGAATAAAAACACCGCTCCCGCCGCAGAAATCATCGACCAGCAGTTCGGCGATATTCTCTCCGAGCGCTACCTGTCCTACGCGCTCTCGACGATCGTGAGCCGCTCGCTGCCCGATGTGCGCGACGGCCTGAAGCCCGTTCACCGCCGGATTCTCTATGCGATGCATCTGCTCCGCCTCTGGCCGGACCAGAAGCACGTGAAATCCGCCCGCGTGGTGGGGGATGTCATGGGTAAATTCCACCCGCACGGCGACACCGCGATTTACGACACGATGGTCCGCGTGGCCCAGAGCTTCGCGCAGCGTTATCCGCTCGTGGACGGGCAGGGCAACTTCGGCAGCATCGACGGCGATAACGCCGCCGCCATGCGCTACACCGAGGCGCGCCTCACGGATGTCGCGCTGCTCCTGCTCGAAGGCATCGAGGAAAACGCGGTTGATTTCCGCCCGACCTACGACAATCAGGACGTCGAGCCCGTCGTTCTTCCCGGCGGCTTCCCGAACCTGCTCGCCAACGGCTCCAGCGGCATCGCGGTCGGCATGGCCACCAACATTCCCCCGCACAACGTCGCCGAACTCTGCGAGGCGATGGAGCTGATGCTCGAAAGCGACCCGAGCGTGGCGGAACTTGTAAAAATCGTCAAAGGACCCGACTTCCCGACGGCGGGGATTCTGGTCGAGGGCAAGGCCGAAATACTCAAAGCCTATGAAACCGGCAGGGGCGCCTTCCGCGTACGCGCCAAATGGCACAAGGAAGAACTCAAACAGGGCGCGTACCAGATCGTCGTTACCGAAATTCCGTATCAGATCGACAAATCCAAGCTGATCCAGCGCATCGCCGATCTGATCGAAACCAAGAAAATCCCGATGCTCGACGACGTGCGCGACGAAAGCGCCGAGGATATGCGCATCGTCCTGATGCCCAAGAGCCGCAACGTCGAGGCTGAGCTTCTCATGGAGGCGCTCTTCCGCTCCTGCGATCTCGAAACACGATTCAACATGAATTTGAACGTGCTTGAGGGCGGCAAGGTTCCGCGCGTCATGAACCTCAAGGAAGCCCTGCAAAACTGGCTGGACCACCAGCAGGACGTATTGGTGCGCCGCTCGCAGTTCCAACTGAACAAATTGCTGGACCGTATTGAGGTGCTCAAGGGCTTCATGCTCATTTACCTCAACGTCGATAAGGTCATCAAGATCATCCGCTTCGACGACCATCCGAAAGACAAGCTGATCAAGACCTTCACGCTGACCGACCTGCAGGCCGAGGAAATCCTCAACATGCGCCTGCGCCGCTTGAACAAGCTCTCGGAAATCGAGATCAAGCAAGAACTCGAAGACAAGGAAAAGGAACGCGACCGCCTCGAAAAACTCATCAAGTCCGAGGCGCGCCAGTGGAGCCACATCAAAAAACAGATCGGCGATCTGAAAAAAATGTTCGGCCCCGACACCGCTCTGGGCAAGCGCCGCACGAAGATCGGCAAGCCCCCCGCGCCGATCACCGTGGACCTCAACGAGGCCATGATCGAAAAGGAACCCGTCACAATCATCTGCTCCGACAAGGGCTGGATCCGGGGCATGAAGGGCCACGGCCACGACCCCAAGGAATTTAAATATAAAGACGGCGACCGGGGCCGCTTCACGCTGGAGGCGCAGACCACCGACAAAATCCTCGTCTTCGCTACCAACGGCCGCTTCTATACGCTGGGCTGCGACAAGCTGCCCTCCGCGCGCGGCTTCGGCGAACCTGTGCGCCTGATGGCTGATATCCCCAACGATGCCGACATCACGGGCATCATGGTCTTCCGCCCCGGCGCGAAAATTCTGGTGGCTTCCAGCGAAGGGCGCGGCTTCATCGTTCCCTCCGATGACGTGCTGGCCCAGACCAAGAGCGGCAAGCAGATCCTCAACGTCTCCGGCAAGTCCGAGGCCGCCGTCTGCCGCTACATGGAGGAGGGCGACGACCACATCGCCGTCATCGGCAAAAACCGCAAGATGCTGGTCTTTGAAATCGGCGAACTCCCGGTCATGAGCCGGGGCAAGGGCGTACGCCTCCAGAAATTCAAGGATGGCGGGCTGTCAGACGCCAAGACCTTCAACTGGACAAAGGGCCTCAGCTTCAAATACGGCGCGGGCGAAACCTTCGTCGGCGACCTCAACCCGTGGGTCGGCGCACGCGCCTCGGCGGGCCGCATGCCCCCGAACGGCTTCCCGAAGACCAATCGGTTTGATTAGAAAATTTTTTTAATTATGTGTGGCAGAGAAATTTCTTTGCAAATAAATTAAAAAGACATCAGAAAAAAACTATACTCCTACTCAAATAAAAAGATATTTCGAGATCAAAATGGCTTTAAAAAATATAACCCTTATTACAATTACAGCTTTTTTATTTTTATCAGCGTGCACCGACCCAGATCAGGCCGCTAATAAAAAAGTAGTAGAAGCCAGTGTGCTCAAAACCGAATTAGAGAATACAACTGACCCTATAAAGCGCGTAATTATCCAAGACAAGATTATAGCAATCATCAATTCGATAATAACAGACCACCCTTCAAGCAACATGGCAGTAAAAATTGCGAATGAAGAAAATGTAGCAGGGATAAATCTAAAGCTTCTAAGTGCAATAAACGCAACACAAAAACTTAATATTATGAACGATACGTACTGCGGTTTTAGCAATTTCAGAAGTTACTATCAGGAAGAATGTCTAGCATTAGCTGAAAAAGTACACTTTGATGCGATGGTTAAGCTAGACAAGCACATGGCAGAAAATTATGAAAAATCTTACGATCCCAGTAAAAAAAAGCCATATCAAATTCCTGACAATATAAAACAATCGATAAATAAGATTCTTGAGATGCCTATAGAAAACTGGCCAAAAGGTGAGACAGACAAGCCGATCGGAAACCATCCTCTTAGCAGTGTAAGTTTCTCTATTCAGTAATTTTTAATCTTAGAAAATTAAGCCTCCCTATATTTCTAAGGAAACTCAACCTGTCCCGGCGTCTTGCGGAACGTGCCGATGGGTTTCATGGGCGGGCGGTCGCCGGACGGCGCGTCTTCGCCTTCTTCGCCTTCCAGACCCTCTTCGCCCTCAAGCGCCGCGCCGTCATCTCCGGGGGCTTCGCCCGGTTCGCCCTCGGTCCCTTCGCCTTCGGCGGCTTCGGCCTCATCCGGGGGCAGGGGATTGGTCAACTCCTCCTTGAGCAGAATAATCGTGATCCGCCGATTCCGCGCGTCGGTCGGGTCCTCCGCGATCAACGGTTCCGTATCCGCCTTGCCCATGACGTTGTTCAGCCGTTCGGCGGTCATGCCGGATTCGAGAATGACCCGGCGGCTGGCGTTCGCCCGGTCGGCGGACAACTCCCAGTTCGTATAGGTCGCCCCGGCGCCGTACTTCACGCTGTCCGTATGCCCGCGCACCGAAAGCTCGTTGGGCATCTCCAGAATCACCTCGGTGATCTGCTTCAAAAGCGCCTCGGTCTTCGGGAACATCTTCGCGCTGCCCAGCGGGAACATCGGCTCGCCCTCCTGATCGACGATCTGGATGCGCAAGCCTTCCGGCGTCATGTCGATAATCAGGTTCTTGGCAAGCTTGGCAAGTTCAGGACTTTTTTGGATCGCCTGCTTGAGCTTTTGCTCGACCTCCTTGAATTTTTTCGTCTCGGCTTCCTCACGCGCCTTCTCGGCGGCGGATTTCAAATTCACCTTGGACTGGCTTGACGATCCGCGCAGCCGCTCTTTGTTGATCTGCTGCGGGGTGAGCGGATTCTGCGTAGAGGCCATCGCCCCCTGCGGCGACATGGTGAGTCCGCCCATGACCCCGCCCGCGCCGCTGGTATCCTGCGAGACTTTCGGATGCGTCGGATCGAAATAGTTGGAGATCGCGTTCTTTTGCTCGTCCGTCGCGACGTTCAGAAGCCACAGCAAAAGAAAGAACGCCATCATCGCCGTCACGAAGTCGGCATACGCGACCTTCCACGCGCCGCCGTGATGGCCGCCGCCCTTGACGATCTTCTTGATGACGATCGGCTGGGCCTTGTCATCGCCTTTTTCTTTCTTTGCGGCTTCGGCCACGTCTCAACACTCCGGCCCGTTAAAACGCGGGCATCTCGTTCAGCTTCGCTTCTAGCTCCTGGAACGTCGGCTGCACGTCATGCGGCAGGAGCTTACGCGGAAACTCCACCGCCACCTGCGGCGCGGCGCCGTTTAGGAACGCGATGATTCCGGTCTTGATACATTTGAAATAGGTGACCTCCGTTTCGGCCTTGGCCGTCATCGCCGACGCGATCGGCGCAACGAACGCATACGACAGCCAAACCCCGAGGAACGTTCCCACCAGCGCGCCGCCGATCAGCTTCCCCAAAACCTCCGGCGGCTCGGAAATCGACGCCATCGTTTTGATAACCCCAAGAACCGCCGCGACGATACCCAGCGCCGGAATCCCGTCCGCCATCGCCTGAACCGCATGGCCGGGATGCGCCTCGTGATGCGCGATCACCTCGATCTCTGAGTCCATTAAGGCCTCAAGCTGGAACGGGTTCTCGTTCCCCAAGGAAATAATCCGCAGGTAATCGCAGAAAAAAACGATCGCATGATGGTTATGCTGGAATGTCGGGAAATTTTTAAACAGCTCGCTCTCTTCGGGCTTCTCGATGTGCTGCTCGATCGCCAGCCAGCCCTTGGACCGCGCCAGCTTGAACACCGCAAACATCATGCAGAGCAATTCCACGTAATCGTCTTTGGAATAGGCCGAGGGCTTTGCCAGAGCGCTCATATACTTCGCCGATCCCTTGATCACGTCCATCGAGTTCGCGACCAGAAACGCGCTGATCGCACAGCCCATGATGATGACGATCTCGCCGGGCGCGGCAGGCAGAATCGCGCCCGTCAGCAGGTGCATGGCCTTCTCGAATCCGGCGGTCATGACAAGCCCGCCGAACGTAGAGACTAAAACGAGAAGAAGGCCGAGAAGTTTCATAACTGTAACACCGGAATCTTACCCCAACAGCGCGAACGGAAAAAACGCAGAAATGAACGCAGAAAGAGGCCGGAGAGAACACCGACCGGATATTCAGAAACACGAATATTCTTGAATCTTTCCGCGCCCCGCGCAAGGGAAGGGGGGCATAAAAGAAAAGTTTTAGGCAGCTATTTTCCGGCCAGCAAACGCGCGGCGTCTATTGCCGCATACGTCAGGATGCCGTCCGCGCCCGCCCGCTTGAAACAGGCGAGTGTCTCCATCAGCGCGGAAGGATAATCCAGCCACCCGTTCGCCGCCGCCGCGCGCAGCATCGCATACTCGCCGCTCACATGATATGCGAAGGTCGGAACGCCGAAAGTCTGTTTCACGTCCCGCACGATATCGAGATAGGGCAGACCGGGCTTGACCATAACCATATCAGCGCCTTCAGACAGATCGAGTGCGACCTCGCGCAGTGCCTCCGTGCCGTTCCCCGGATTCATCTGATAGGTTTTCTTGTCGCCCGTGAGGCAGCCTTTCGACTGCACCGCGTCCCGGAACGGCCCGTAGAACGCCGAAGCGTATTTAGCGGCGTAGGAAAGAATGATTGTGTTTGAAAAGCCCGCTCGGTCCAGCCCGGCGCGGATCGCACCGACCCGCCCGTCCATCATGTCCGAGGGCGCAATGACGTCCGCCCCCGCCTGCGTTTGAACCAGAGCCTGTCGGCAAAGAACCTCAACCGTCTCATCGTTGAGAATAACCCCGTCGCGCAAAAGCCCGTCATGCCCGTGTGTGGTATAGGGGTCCAGCGCCACATCGGTGATGATCCCGACTTCCGGCACGTTTTTCTTCATCGCATAGACCGCGCGGCAGATGAGATTCTCCGAATTGCCCGCCTCGCGCCCGTCCTCGGTTTTCTTGTGCGCGGGCGTGACGGGGAACAGCGCAATGGCGCGTATGCCCAGATCCCGGGCCTCCCGTGCCGCATCAACCGCCAGATCAATGCTCAGCCTCTGCACCCCCGGCATAGACGGAATATCCTCACGCACGCCTGTGCCCTCGATGATAAAAAGCGGCCAAATAAGGTCAGTTACGGAAACTCGCGTTTCCTGCACAAGGTCGCGAATCCAAGGCTGGGCGCGCAAACGCCTCATCCGAACGGCAGGAAAAGCGTCAAAATACTTGAAATTTGTCATGTCTTTTACATTTCTTTAAATCAAACGCATTAAAAATTATCTTTGTGCATTGATCAATTGTTTATTATGATCACCGCAATTAAGACAGCCCCAAAGCCTGTAATCAAAAGGGCGAGGCAAAAACCGGATAAAAAACAGAGATAGATATCGTGACGACACCTTACTACGAATCCATCCAGTTGATCGAACGCCTGCACCGCCACTTTTTGGATGTGTTGAAAGTCGAGCTGGACAAGCGCGGCATTCAGGACATCAACAACGTTCAGAGCATGATCCTCTACAACGTCGGCGATGAGGAAATGACCGTGGGCGAACTCACGATCCGCGGTTATTACCTCGGCTCCAACGTCTCCTACAACGTCAAGAAGATGGTCGAAAACGGCTATCTGGTGCAGGAACGCTCTGTCCACGACAAACGCTCCATCCGCGTCCGCCTGTCCGACAAGGGCACCGACCTGCGCAACATGATCTCGGATATGTTCAAACGCCACGAGCAAACCCTCGGCGGAACCGAGATCAAGGCCCAAAGCCTGGTCGAACTGAACAAGACCCTCAAGATGCTCGAACGCTTCTGGGCGCATCAGACCAACTTCTCCGGCGGGTTCTAAACCCCGGTATCGCAAGTTATGGCCAAAGACCTCCTGCACGGGCGCGAAATCATCATAGAATTCCGCCCCGTGGGCGCGGTCGTCAGGGTCTCGGCCATGGACACCCAGACCCTCACCGAAATCGCGATTCAGGGCCCCGCCTCGGCGGGGGAGGAGATTTTGAAGCGCAATGCCGTCAAACGCCTCGAATACGTCCTGAAAAAGAAGGGATTGATTTAAATCCCTCCGCCCCCCTATAAAGGGGCATGAAAACCAAGATCGCCATAGGCTCCGACCACGCCGGCCTCCGCCTGAAAGACGCCATCAAGGAGCGTTTTAAAGACACCTTTGAATGGATTGATCTAGGCACGAATACCCCCGAATCCGTCGATTACCCCGACTTTGGCGCCGCCGTCGCCCGCGCGGTGATCGAGGGCAAGGCGGAAAAGGGCGTCGTCATCTGCGGCTCGGGCATCGGAATCTCGATCGCCGCCAACCGTTTCCCTGAAATCCGCTGCGCGCTCTGCACGGATTCCACCATGGCGCGCCTCTCGCGCCTTCATAACGACGCCAATATCGTGGCGCTGGGCGAACGCCTGACGGGCGCCGAACTCGCGTTCGATATTGTTGAAACCTTTATGAAAACGTCCTATGAAGGAGGACGCCACGCCAAGCGCGTCGATAAATTATCGAAATTATGTTGAGTTAACGACGACCGAAAGGAAACGAACAGCACATGTCAAACGCGGCCATCAAACACACGGCAGGGGACTTCAGCGGATTTTTCACCGAGGATTTGAAATCGGCGGACAAGGCCGTCTTCGACGCCATCCAGCTCGAACTCGACCGCCAGCAAAGCCAGATCGAACTGATCGCTTCCGAAAACATCGTCTCCCGCGCCGTGCTTCAGGCGCAGGGCTCCGTCCTGACCAATAAATACGCCGAAGGCTATCCCGGCCGCCGCTATTACGGCGGATGCGAATTTGTGGACATCATCGAGGACCTCGCCCGCGACCGCGCGAAACAGCTCTTCGGCGCGAAATACGCGAACGTCCAGCCCAACTCGGGCTCACAGGCCAATCAGGGCGTGATGATGGCGCTGCTCCAGCCCGGCGACACGATCCTCGGCATGGCGCTGGCCTCCGGCGGTCACCTGACCCATGGCGCGGCCCCCAACCAGTCCGGCAAATGGTTCAACGCGATTCAATACGGCGTGCGCAAGGATAACGCCTTGCTTGATTACGATGAGGTCGAGGCGCTGGCGAAGGAACACAAGCCCAAAATGATCATCGCGGGCGCATCCGCTTATCCACGCCAGATCGACTTCAAACGCTTCCGCGCGATTGCCGATTCCATCGGCGCGTACCTGTTCGTGGACATGGCGCACTATGCCGGCCTGATCGCCGGCGGCGCGTACGACAGCCCGGTCCCCCACGCGCACGTCACCACCACCACGACCCACAAGACCCTGCGCGGTCCGCGCGGCGGAATGATCCTGACCGACGATCTGGAGATCTTCAAAAAGATCAACTCCGCGATCTTCCCGGGGATTCAGGGCGGTCCTCTGATGCACGTCATCGCGGGCAAAGCCGTCTGCTACGGCGAGGCGCTCAAGCCCGACTTCAAACTTTATGCAAAGGCGATCATTGAGAACGCCCGTATTCTGGCCGAAACCCTTAAATCCGGCGGTGTGGACATCGTCTCCGGCGGAACCGACAGCCATATCGTGCTGGTCGATCTGCGCCCCAAGGGCCTGACCGGAACCGTGACCGAAAAATCTCTCGAACACGCCGGCATGACCTGCAACAAGAACGCCGTGCCGTACGATCCCGAGCCGCCGATGGTCACCTCCGGGGTTCGTCTCGGAACGCCCGCCGCGACCAGCCGTGGCTTCGGTCCGGCGGAATGGAAACAGGTCGGCGAGATGATCACCGAAGTGCTGAACGGTCTGAAGGCGAACGGCCCCGAAGGCAACGCCGCCGTCGAAGCCGCCGTGAAGAAAAAGGTCGAAGCCCTCTGCGCGAAATTCCCGATCTATCCGAAGGAATAGTTGCAAGTGCAAGGTGGCAGGTTACAAGATATTTAGGCTCAACAAGCGGGTGCAGGAATATATTGAAATTTCCAAAATGCTCTTCAGTTTGATAAAGAAATTATAACGGCTCTTGCAACTTGTAACGATGGACTTGTAACTAAACCATGCGCTGCCCATTTTGCGGACACGAGGAGACTCAAGTCAAGGACTCGCGTCCGAGCGAGGACAACGCGGCCATTCGCCGCCGCCGTTCCTGCCCGGAATGCGGCCAGCGCTTCACGACGTTTGAACGTGTCCAGCTCCGCGAAATGACCGTCGTGAAGGCGGGTAACCGCCGCCAGCCCTTCGACCGCGACAAGATCATCCGCTCGATGCAGGTCGCTCTGCGCAAGCGCCCCGTGGACATTGCCGACATCGAACGCGCCGCCGACGGCATCGTGCGCTATCTGGAATCCCAGGGCGAAACCGAAGTCACCTCTGGCGCGATCGGCGAGGAAGTGATGAAGGCCCTCATCGGCCTCGACGTGGTGGGGTATATCCGCTTCGCCTCCGTGTACAAAGATTTCCGCCAGCCCGAAGACTTCCACGCCTTCCTAAACGAATTCAAAAATCTCGAAATTAAGCCCGGGCGGGCCTCCAAAAAGGTCTCCTGATCATGGCCGCCGAAGAACGCCTGATGCAGGCCGCGCTGCGAATGGCGGACCGGGGCTTGGGGCGCGTCTGGCCTAACCCGGCCGTCGGCTGCATCATCGTACAAGGTAACCGTATGATCGCCCGCGCCCGCACCGCCGACGGTGGCCGCCCCCACGCCGAAACCATCGCTCTGGAACAGGCGGGGGCGCAGGCCGAAGGCTCTACGGTTTACGTGACCCTCGAACCCTGCGCCCATCATGGAGAGACCGCCCCCTGCGTGGATGCCCTGATCGCCGCGAAAGTCGCAAGGGTCGTCATCGGCGCGATCGACCCTGACCCCCGCACGGCGGGCAAGGGCATAGAGGCTCTCAAGGCCGCCGGGATCGAGGTTTGCATAGGCGTGCTGGAAAAAGACTGCAAAGCACTGAACGCGGGTTTCTTCACTCGCATCGCCGAAAACCGCCCCTATATCTGCCTCAAGGCCGCCTGCACGAAAGAGGGTTACATGACCCCGCCCGAGGGCCGCTGGATCACCGGGCCGCAAGCCCTCAACCTCGTGCACCTGCAACGCCGGAAATTCGATGCGATCCTGATCGGAATTGGCACCGCGATGGCCGATAATCCGATGCTAACCACGCGCCTTCCGGGCTTCCACCATTCCCCCGTACGGATCGTTCTGGACAGCCATCTGCGCCTGCCCGCCGATGCGAACCTCTGCAAAACCGCTGGAATTATCCCCCTCTGGATTCTCTATGCGAACGACCCGAACAACCGGGCGGGGGAGTTGGAGTCCGTTGGCGCGAAGCTCTTTAAAATCCCCTCCCGCGATCTCGCCGCCGCCATGCGCTGCCTCGCGGAGCAGGGTATCACCCGCCTGCTGGTCGAGGGTGGCCCGGCCATCCACACGGCCTTCATGGAGGCAGGCCTCTGCGATGAAATAACCGTCTATAGATCGTCGGAAATAATCAGCGGCAGGGGCGAAGCGGTCTTTTCACCCGAAAAAATCAAAAAATTCGCGGATCGGAAGGGCTTAACCCCCTCAAAAACCCGCCTGATCGAGCAAGATTCTCTGGAAATCTACCGCCGTAAGGTCTAGTCTCCGGCCATGTTTACCGGGATCGTGCAGGACAGAGGATGGGTGCGCGGCGTTGACAAAACGCGCGGCGACCTGCGTCTTGAAATTGAAACATCGCTCGACCTCGCGCCCGTCCCGCTCGGCGCGTCGATTTGCTGCTCGGGCTGCTGCCTCACGGTGGTTGAAAAAACAAAAGACAGCTTCTTCGTCGATGTCTCCGCCGAAACCCTCTCCAAAACTGCGCTGGGCGAATGGAAAGAGGGCACGCACGTTAATCTCGAACCCTCCCTCAAGCTCGGCGACGAACTCGGCGGCCATTTCGTCTTCGGCCATGTTGATGCGGTCGTAAAACTTCTGGAAAGCACACCCGAGGGCGGCTCGCACCGCCTGACGATCGAGCTGCCCGACGCGCTGGCCCGTTACGTCGCGCCCAAGGGCTCCGTATCCCTCGACGGCGTGTCCCTCACGGTGAACGAGGTGGGCGCGAACAGCTTCGGCGTCAACATCATCCCCCACACATGGGAAAAGACGACTCTGGGCGTTAAAAAGCCGGGCGAGGCATTCAACATGGAAATCGACATGCTGGCCCGTTATGTCGCCCGCGCTCTGGAGATCGGCAAATGAGCGAACTCCCAGCCCTCTCTTCCATCCACGAAATTCTGGAAGACGTCCGCAAGGGCAAGCCCGTGATTATCGTAGACGACGAGGACCGCGAGAATGAGGGCGATCTGGTGATCGCCGCCTCGATGGCCTCGCCCGAAAACATCAACTTCATGGCCCGCGAGGGGCGCGGCCTGATCTGCCTCCCGATGGAGGAAGCGATAGTGGACCGCCTCGGCCTTCAACTGATGGGCCGGGGAAACAATTCCCGCCACACCACCGCTTTCACCGTCTCCATCGAGGCAAAGGAAGGCGTGACGACGGGCATTTCCGCCGCTGACCGCTCTAAAACCATCCTGACTGCCATCGATCCGCAAAGCGGCCCGAACGACATCGCAACTCCCGGCCACGTCTTTCCATTGGTGGCAAGAGAGGGCGGCGTTCTGGTTCGCGCCGGCCACACCGAGGCCGCCGTCGATCTGGCGCGTCTCGCTGGTCTGTCCGCCGCCGGAGTAATCTGCGAGATTATGAACGACGACGGCACGATGGCGCGCCTGCCCGATCTCGTCGCCTTCGCGCAAAAACATAATCTGCGCATCGGCACCATCGCCGACCTCATCGCCCACCGCCGCCGCAGCGAAAGCCTCGTCAAACGCATTCATGAGGGAACGCTGGAGAGCCGTTTCGGCGGCGCGTTCAAACTGATCGTCTACGCCAACACCCTTGAATACGCTGAGCATATCGCGCTGGTGAAGGGCGATATCGCCGGAAATACCGACCCTGTGCCCGTGCGTATGCACGCAGTGGACATCATGGGGGATATTCTGGGCGCGGGCGTGGAATCGATCCTGCAAAAATCTATGGAACAAATCGGGCGCGAGGGCAGGGGCGTCGTCGTCCTGATCCGCGAGCCGAACCCTCAAAGCCTCTCCGAACGCCTCGTGCAGCCGAAGACACCCGCACAGAAGGAAAAAGCTCTGCGCGACTACGGCATCGGGGCGCAAATTCTGCTCGATCTGGGCGTACGCGACATGATCCTGCTTTCAAACAGCCGGAAACATGTTATAGGTCTGGAAGGTTACGGGCTGCACATCGTCGGGCACAGGCCCGTAAGCTGAACACACGGGGAAAACACCATGCCGCATTACATGATCGTCGAGGCGCGTTATTATGAGGATATCTCCGATCTTCTCCTAAAGGGCGCGATCGCAGCGCTGGAGGAAAAACGCAACACCTACGAGGTGTTTCAGGTTCCCGGCGCGCTCGAAATTCCGCTGGCGGTCCGCTTGGGCATGCTCCGCCCCGAGGGGCGCGGCACAAAGGGCCGCCGCTTCGACGGCTTCATCGCCCTCGGCTGCGTTCTGCGCGGCGAAACCACGCATTACGACATCGTCAGCAACGAAAGTGCGCGCGGCCTCTCCAAACTGGCGCTCAAACACGAAATGCCGATCGGCAACGGCATCTTGACCTGCGAGACGAAAGAACAAGCCCTCGAACGCGCCGACCCGCAAAAGCTCAATAAGGGCGGCGAGGCGGCACGGGCCGCCATGGCTCTGTTCGAACTCAAAACTGTTCTAGGGGTCCGCTGAGATGGCCAAGCCGAACGTGCCCGAAGCCGTGAAGAAGAATTCCGGCAACAAAAAGAAAATGTCCGCCCGCCTGATGGCCGTGCAAGCTGTCTATGAGGCGGGCCACAACGGCGAACCCTTTGAACAGGTCCTGCGTGACTATATCGACAACCGCACGGGTATGGAAATCGGCGACGTCAAGATCGAGGAACCCGACCGCGAACTCTTCCTCAGCACGGCCCGCACGGTCCAGAGCCGGCGTGAGGAGATCGCCCATATACTCGAAGCCAACACCCCCTCCAAAAACCCAGACCCCGAGCAGCCGCGCAAGGAGATCGAGCCTCTGCTCAAGGCGATCCTTTTATGCGGGATAGCCGAGATCCTCCAACACACCGATATTGACGCCCCCCTGATAATCAACGACTATATTGAGGTCACGCGCGCCTTCTACGATAAGGGCGAAGTCTCCCTCGTAAACGGCGTTCTGGACACCGTGGCCGGAATCCTCCGGCCCTAACCTTAATTCCTGATTTCTGCCATCCCGGCAAACCATTCAAAACTATGAAATATTTGCGGTTTCCGGCCGCTCCTAAGCCCCCGTTAACCCTTAATGGCTACAATTAAGGGTAAAGGCAAAGCTTCAAGGATAACAAAAAGTGCGTAAAATACTGATATTGCTGGTGGTCTTGCTCGTCCTCGGCGGCGGGGGCGGCGGCGCGTACTATGTCTTTGTTATGCAGCCCGCGCAGGCGGCGGCCCTTAAAGACGGCGACACGGCCCACGGCGAAGCCAAGGAAGGTGAAGAGGCCGAACATGCCGAGGGGGGCGGTGACGCCCACGGTGAAAAGGGCAAAAGCGAATTCATCGAACTCGATCCCCTGATCCTTCCGATCCTGGATAATAGCGGCGTCAATCAGGTCGTAAGCCTCGTCATCGCAATAGAGGTCCCCGGCCCGTCGGCCAAGGACAAGGTAAAATCCATGTCCCCTAAGCTCAAGGACGCCTATATTCAGGACATGTACGGCATGCTGAACGAGCATGCCGCGATGAAGGGCGGGGTGGTGCAGGTGGCCGTTATCAAAGAGCGCCTGAACGTCATCACCAAAGACATAATGGGCAAGGACACGGTCAAGGAAGTCTTGCTCCAGGTCGTTCAGCAGCGCCCGATCTGAAAGATTTCCGTTAAATTGAAAAATTACTTCTTAGCAGGCGGATTAAACCGCCCGAGGTTGCCCAG
>JAANMY010002685.1_pt1 | contig 16213 bp, 11 predicted proteins | sample 7279691 | NCBI WGS metagenome assembly JAANMY01 (sample SAMN14094543, study PRJNA606508) | bioreactor metagenome | isolation source: A lab-scale SPAN reactor treating ammonium-rich wastewater day 388 | place: Ireland: Galway | collected 2018-02-07
GCCTCGACGGCTATTCCTCCGCCATCCTCGCCTGCGGCAAACTCTGGTGCCTCGGCAAGGGCTCACTCATCGCCGTCGACCCCGAGACCGGCAAAGAACTCGCCACCACCCGCGTCGATTTCCTGAAATGCGGCTCCCCCGCCTTCGCCAACGGAAAACTCTTCCTCCGCACCCGCAAGGCCGTCGTCTGCTACGACATCGCCGGAGATTCCTGACTCGAAAATTCCGGGTGTAGCCACGGTCGTCAGACCGTGGATGTGCCCACGCATGGCCCATCTGTCACCAGATGGGCTACATTTTCCGTCCCGGCGGCGCCCGCCGCGACGCCCACCATAGCCCCACGGACCCGATCACCGCACCCAGGGCGAACAGCCCCCACGAATAGCTCACCCCGCCATAGCTGCCCCGGTGCGCCCGGATCCAATCGCTGTCCTTCACGAACGACCCATACCAGACCAGGAAGGCGAGCAGTTGCGTCCCGATCACGACCGCCGACACCCGCAGCGGCCTCCCGCGGATCTCGCGATCGTGCGCCCACAGGCACCACCCCACGAAATAGAGGCTGATCAGCACCGGGGCCAGCACCGGACCATGCCACGCCTTCGGGATCAGGAACAGGCAGTCCCACTCCAGGATCGAGGTCGGCCAGCCCGCCAGCCACCAGAGCCCCGCGTAGTACACGATGTCCCAGATCCCGAACGCATAGAAGAAGCACGTCACCCGCGAGAGCGCGCTCACCCCCGACAGCCATGCGATGCAAACCAGCATCACCACCGTGCATGCCTCGCGGATGACCTCGACATGATTCAACACGGCGGGGACCACATGCGCCCCGCCATCGACCGGCAGCAGCCGGCGCAGATAGATCACGCAAATCCCCTCCAGCAACCCCATGGCGATCGCGAACACCCCGAGCCATATAAGCCTGCCCCACACCGCGCGACCCATCCGCCCGGACCTCACGTCGCCGCCAGGGACCTCGCTCACCATACTGGAAGACTATTTTTGATTTCGAAATATGTAAAGGGATATTTCCACGGCAAGGCACGCAAAGTTATGTGGCCGTCGCCAGCACCGCCTGCTACCATTGCCGGAGAGCGGTCCCGCCGGGACCGTTAACTTGGAGAAGCCCTTGCGCATCATCATCGCCTGCCTGATCGCGACCCACATCGCCTCCGCCGCGGCCGCCGGGGCGGCGCCGGGGGCGCCGGCGTCCGTCCAGGAGAACGTCTATCGCGGCGACCTCGTCGCCTTCCCGGGCCCATGGGGTCTCGGGCTGGGCCAGTCCGCCATCGTCCTGGTCACCGACCAGGAGCTCGAGATGCTCGCGGATCCCGACCGGGTCCTCGATCTCAGCGTCACGCTGGAAAAGCGCGAGGCGAGCCTGCGCCAGATCTGCGAGCGGGCGCAGAAGGCTGGCCACCGCACCCTGAAGGTGTTCTTCGACCATTTCTTCCGCCAATACCGCCCTGGCCAAGACACCCCCCGCCGCCACATGCCCGACACCGATGCCTACATCCAGCGCATCGCCGCCGTCGGCCGTTTCGCGGAAAAGTACGGGCTGGGGCTGGAGCTCAGCGTCCTCTCTCCGCTCGAGATCGGGCCGGGGTACCGGGCCGCGACGGGCGAATCCGGCCTGTGGATGCAATTCCGCAAGGGCCTGCGCGACCCGAAGACCGGCGCCTTCGGCGTGGACCTCTGGCGCGACCGGCGCTGGGCCAACAACAAGGGACCCCTCGATGTCGGGGATGCCGGGGTCCGGGTGTTCGCGTTCCGCGAGGCCCCGGTCGCGGGAACGCCCTACCGCGCGGTGGACCCGAACGGCATCCGCGAGATCACGGACATCGCCAGGACCGAGGTCCACGAGGGCATCATCCGCCAGCACGGCGACCACCTTAGCGTGAGGGCGCGGGTGTCCGGGGCCGGCCGCACCGACGTCGGCCCGCTGGACCGGGTGCTGGTGGTCCAGCAGTACCGCACGCCCGAGATGGATTATTTCAGCCCGAAGGCCGCGCCCTTCCTGCGCGACCTGATCGACCGCTACGCCCGGGCCGGCATCCGCCTCAACGGGCTCTACGCCGACGAGATGCACATCCAGCAGAGCTGGGCCTACCACAACCATCACGAGCACGGGCAGTTCGCCATGCGATACGTCAGCCCGGGACTCGCCGCAAAGTTCGCCTCGCTCTACGGCGAGCGGTACGCCGACCTCGCCAAGTGGCTGGTCTATTTCTGTGCCGGCCAAGAGGACACGGCCAGCGACCTCACGGCGCGCTCCAACGCGATGCACGTCTTCGGCCCGACGCCCCGGGCGATCCGGGAGACGGCGCTGTTCCGCGCGCGCTATTATCGCCTCCTGCAGGATGGCGTGGTGGATCTGTTCGCCGGGGCCAAGCGCCACGCGGAGGCGCGGATGGGCCATCGCCTCGAGGCGCGCGCCCACGCGACGTGGGCCGAGAGCCCGACCGTCGACTACTGGGAGACGGGCCGCGGTGGCGCGGTCACCGCGAAATACGAGTACACGCCGAACTTCCTCTGGTCCGCCACGGTCCACCAGGCGGCATCGGCCTGCTACGATTATTTCAAATGGGGCGACTTCCTGACCGGCAACGGCAACGACCACGCGGAGGGCGGCTGGCTCGACCGCAACTATTGGGGCCTGGCGCTCGCGTGCTCGACGGGGATCCTCAACGACATGCCGCTGTCCTACGCGGCGTGCTGGGGCGCCCCCGCGGAGGTCATCGAGCGCCACCGCCTCGCCGAGCGCGCCTTCGGCACCGCGGGGGCGATGGATCACGCGGCCCCCGTGACCGGCCTCCAGCATCGCGACGTCTCGGTCCTGATGCTCTACCCCATCGACCTCGTCGCCGCGGATGACCGCTTCGGGAGCTGGATGACGCAGTACGCCTACGCCAACTGGATCACCCAGGCCAAGCTCCTCGAACGCGGGAAGGTCGTTAACGGCGCGATCGAATTGGCCGGCCGACGCTTCACCACGCTGGCCGCCACATTCGAGCCCTTTCCCTCGGAGAGGCTCCTCGCCCTGATGCGCGAGTTGGCCGATGCCGGCGGCCGCGCCATCTGGTCTGGGCCGCCGCCGCTCGTGACCGCCGAGGGCGGCGACGCCCTGCCCGGATGGGCCAATCTCTTCGGCGCCGACTACGCCCCCGGACCTGACGAGGGCCTCATGGCGCCCGGCGCCCAGGTCACCTTCGAGGGCAAGCTCGCCGGCGTGCCGCCGCAGACCATCCTCACCCATTTCCTCGTCGACCGCATCTACCCCGTCACCCCGCGCGAGGGCACGGGGCCCGCCGCCCGATGCAACGGTCACGTCATCGGAACCCACCGCCCCGCCGCCAGCGGCGGCGGCGCCACGTTCCTCGGCTACCGGCCCCGCGACAACCAATCCCGCAGCCTCGGCACAGACGACCGCAATTGGTTCGATGTCCTCGATGCCCTCGGCGCCTACCCGCCCACCGGGAAATTCCCGGACATGAACGACAATACCGAGGCCCTCTCCCGCACCGGGGATCTCCTCGTGTGCCGCTTCCCCAACGGCGCGCTCGCCATCACCCGACACTACCGCGACATCGTCGAGGGCTGGCCCGGCGGCTTCGGCCGCGACCGAGAAAAAGACAGGGCTTGGATCGAGAAGCACCCCCTGCCGACGGATTCCCTCCGCCTGAAAGGCTTCCGGGCCAACGGCCACACGATCGACTACGAGGGCGTCAAATCGCTGGCCTTCCGCCTCGACCCGCGGGGCAACGTCATCGCCTTCCAGGGACACCACTCCAAGCAGATCACCGTGGATGGCAAGACGACCCAGTTCTCCGACTCCGGCCGCGGCACGGTGTGCTGGGGCCCGGTCGCCCCCGAACGCCGCGTCCCGGGCGGCGCCATCCTCCAGATCAGGGCCGACGGCAACGGCCCCGTCCGCATCCCCGCGCCCGAGGCCCCGGCCACGACCCAACTCTTCGCCGAGGGCCCCACCCCCGGCAGCCGCGGCATCGCCATCCCCTGCAAGGTCGAAAACGCCACCATCGTATTCGAGCCCCCACGCGAGGCCTGGGGCCGTTGGATCTACGCGGTCCCGTGACGGGACACCAGCCAACCCTCCCTTCGTCCAACACGGACCAAGACATCTCGCCGGACGTCGCAACATCGCGACGCCACCCGCTCATCGGTAAAATCGACCCCTCCCTCTTGCCATGCCATTTCCCGTTGACCAATCTCCGGCCGAGGACAGAATTTTGGCTATGATATTCTCCGGAAGGGAGCATGGCTCTCGCTGGCTGGCGCCATGGGCATCGCTGGCGTTCAGCATGGCGGTGCTGTCGCCGTTGGGCGCGCTGGCCCAGGCGCCGACGGCCACGTGGGCCGCGGGAACCGAACCCTTGGGCACGGGCTACGGCGGCAACAACTGGACGGGGACGGGCGCCCCGCACGCGGCGTTTGTTCCCGTCAACACGCCCGAGGTGATCGCCCTGTCCGGCGACGCCCTCTCACAACTATCGGGCATCGATTCCAGCTTCACCAACACCATAGATTTCCTCCAGGCCGATGCCGACCGTTTCAACATCACGGCCTGGGACGGCACCGTATATGTGCCGAATCCCTCCCTCAGCGATGGCTCGTTCACGATCTACCTCAGCCCCGATTCCCTGGCCAACGGCAATCAGGTCCTCTGGGAGAGCGGGGGCACGACCGACGGCAGCGGCCTCGTCCTCCGGAATAACCGCCTGATCCTGGGCGCGAATGCCGACGATGTCGCCGGACAGAACCGCACCACCGAAATCGACCTCGGCATCGTGTACGATCCCTCATCGGCGGATTTTGACGACTACCTCCAGGTGACGTTCCAGTTTCATCCCGATGCGGCCAACGGCTACATCAGCCTCAGCGTGTCCAACCTCGGCACCGGCCAGACGGCCTTCCGCTACCAGAACTGGCGCAACCTGGACTGGTCCGGCAATGACAACGCGGGCCTCGGGGGCGCCAACTCGGCCCTCGGTGGCAACGCCGGCAACCAATTTGGCACGGCGGCCTCCAACTTCACGAACTTCGAGGGCCAGGTCGCCGCCGTGCAGTTCTATCACACGCAGCTCGTCCAGGGATCCCAGTTTTTCTTCTACAGCGGCAGCACCGGCGCCGCGAACATCGGCTGGCAGGAGACGGCCAACTGGCAGATCGATTCCGTCGGCACCACCAACCCCGCCGCCGTGCCCGGCGCGGGAGCCGTGATTTTCCTCACCGCGACCAACCAGGTCCAGTCGATCCTGAACCTCAACGCCGATGCGGCGCCCAGCGCCGAGTTCCGCTCGCTGGTGGTGCTGCCGGAGACCGACTTCAATGGCACCAACGCCGGCGGCGGCAGCTTCGACATCCAGGAGGGGAACGATAACGCCGGCCCCCGCACCTTCGTCATCACCGACGCCTACGCCATCGACATGCAGCGCGACGGCGCCTTCACCAACCAGGGCCGCACCCTGACCTTTGACGCCGACGGCGGCGACGGCAATGGCCAGGACCAGGAGGCGCGCCTCGCTTTCCGGAATGCCGCCGGCGCGATCGTCAACGTCGCCGACAGTTCCGACAGGATCAACATCGGTTTCGATATCGTCGACGCGCCAGGCACCAACGCGTCGCAGATCATCAAGACGGGCGGCGGCACCCTCCAGCTCTCCGGTTCCCGCACCAACTCCTACTCCGGGGATTGGGTGGTCAGCGGCGGCAAGCTCGAGCTGGGTAAATCCGGCGGCGGCGACAAGGCCATCCGGGGCGACATCACCGTCAGCAGCGGCGAGGTCGTCCTCCTCGCCAGCGACCAGATCGACGACACCAGCGATATCGCGCTGCCGGGCGGCAATTTCTCCCTCGGCGGCAACCGCGACGAGACGGTCGCCACCGTCGGAGGCAACGGCGCCATCGTGCTGTTCTCTGGCACCCTGACGATGGGCGGCCAAAACGATACCTGGACCCACCCCGGCGCCATCAACGGCAACGGCGGGTCGATCGTGAAGGTCGGCACCGGCGCGCTCACATTGACCGGCGGCGACAACAACAACCCCGGCGGCAAGACCTTCGATATCCAGGATGGCGCGCTCGAGATGGATGGCAATCACACCGACGCCAACAGCCAGTACATCGCGCGCACCGGCGCCACGCTCGCGGGCATCGGCAACGTCGCGGGCACTGTCGACATCCAGTCCGGCGGTTTCTTCCGTCCCGGCACCAATCTGGGCTCCGCCATCGGCACCTTCTCTCAGCTAACGGGCATCGAGGCCGCCGGCGGCACCAACGGGGTCGGCTCCTTCGGCCTCTCCGGCACCGCCGTCTTCGACCTCGGCGCCCCCCTCGGCGTCACCAACGGCAACACCGTCGCGGAACTCAAAGCCAACGTCCAGGCCGCCCTCCTGACCGCCCCAGATCCCACCACCGAGCACGACGCCCTCATCACCCACGGCACCCTCACCCTCCATGCCTCCGGACTCGTCTCCCTGACAAACGTCACCGGCTTCACCTTCGCCGTCGGCCAGTACTTCGACCTGATCGATTCCTCCAATCTCGTGCTCAACGGCTTCGACGACACCGCCGGCGGCGGCTACCTCACCCAGGGCGGCACCATCGGCGACTTCGACCTCCCGCTCCTCGGCCTCCAATCCGGCGGCACCTTCGACGGCTTCCAGATGTACTGGGACACCAGCCTCTTCGCCTCCGACGGCGCCCTCTTCATCACCGTCCCGGAACCCTCCGTCGCCGCCCTGCTCGCCTGCGCGGCCCTCGCGCTCGCCCTCCGCCGCCGGCGACGAGGCTAGCTCGAAAATACCAAACGTAGCCACGACCGTGAGGCCGTGGATCTTCCCACACGTGGCCCATCTGTTGCCAGATGGGCTACATTTTCCGCCCCGGTGGTGCCCCGCCTGCGGGGCATGGGATCAGCCAGAAACCTCACCCCCATCCCGGGGATGGCATCCCGGACGGGGACGGGTATAGGATGCCCGCCATGCGACATTATAATTACCAGCGGCTTCTGCTCGAGGTCTGGGAGGCGGCCGTCGCGGCCTACCGGGCCGGAACGCGCCAACCCTCGTCTCTTTTCGATCGCGCCCACCATCAATTCCTCGCCTCGATCGGCGCGTCGGCGCAAGAATTCTACGACTACGCCGAAGATTATTCGGATGGCGGCGAGCCGGATCTCATCACCGTGGCGCAGGTGATGGACATCCGGCGCTATTATTTTCTGAAGATCCAGGGGGGTCGGCCCAGCGGGCGCACGCTGGATCCCGCGAGCCTGCCGGCCAAGTCCTCCGCCATCGCGGGCATCCCCTGGCTGCCCCGGATCATCCCCAAGGCCAAGGCCAAACTCCGCGGCGAGCTCGGGCCCGACATCATGTACGGCTGCGGCGGGGACCGCGCCTTCCTCCGCGAGCACGACATCCACCCGGCCGAGTTCCTCCGCGTGGTCATGGATCACGAGGACGATGACGGCGCCATCGTCGAGTGGGTCAAGGCTCGCGCGGGGAAGTAGGGCACCCGAAGGGATCGGCACTCAATCGATCACGATGGGCTTTGGCGCGGGCTTGGCATCCTTGGGCGGCGGGGCGCTTGGCTTGTAGTACTTCTCTCCGCGGTACAATTTGATGCCGGCATTCTGTAGGGGGGGGTCGGTCACCAGGACCCACCCGGCGGGGAGGCCCATGGCCTCGCTGGTGGTCCGGGCCGCGACGTAGACCTCGAAACTGTCAGGATAGACGTAATACCGCAGCCAGCGGTTCTCCCCCTGGGCCTGCCGGAGTCGCCTGCCGAACTCGGAACTCTCCAGCGCGACGACATAGGGCGGCATGCCGCGGAAGCTGTTGGGCTCGACGATGAAATGGAGGTTGGGGTTGTTGGGATCGGGGTGGGCCTTGATCGTCACGTCGTAGTCGGGGCCATCCAGCTTCGCCCGCTCCAGATATCTCAACACCTTATCCGGCTCGAACACCGGCTGGGTGTCCTCGAGCGGCTGGCGGGTCTTGGGATCCTTGAACAGCATCCCGTCTTTGGCGGGCGTGTCGACGATCCGTCGCCGGATGGCATCGCGGATCGTCGAGTGATCGATGATGTACGCCTTGTTATAGCGGCAGACCACCTCCAGCATGCGGGCCCCCTCGGGCGCTTCCCTCGGGTCCGGGAGACGCGCCACCAGCGGCGGCTCCTCGCGCACCTTGGGCACCCTCTGGATCTTGCTCTCCGCCAGCTCCCGCTTCCGTTCCAGTTCCGCCAGTCTCGCCTCCAGCTCCCGGATGAGCGCCTCCAATTTCTGGATCTGCTCGCGCAGTTTCTTGATCTCCGCCTCGAGCAGCGCCGCCTGTCTCGCCAGCTCGGGGTCGGCCCGCTTGCCCAGCTCCTCCTTGAGCCGCTCCAGCTCCTGGCGCTTCTTCTCCAACTCGGCAGACAGCTTCTCCCACTCCGCCCGCAGGCGCTCCAGCTCCCGCCGCTGTTCCTCGAAGATGTCCTTGAGCCGCATGTATTCCTCGATCGAGATCTCGGGGAGGTTGGATTGCACGCGGCGCACCGCCTGGGAGACCTTCAGCTGCGTGATGATCAGCACGACCACGAGGATGCCGACCACGTTGGTCATGGTATCCAGCAGGGAATCGAGGCTGCCCTGCGAATCGCTTGCCGCTCGCCGCGCCATCTCTCCCCTCAATCCCCCGCAAACTCGGACAGGTCCACCGGGCCCTGCCCCACCAGCGGCAGCCGCCCGACGGTCACCCCGGCCTTCTGCGCGGCCCGCTCCGCCTTCTGAAACGCTTCGACCCCATCGCCGCGGATCAGCAGCACCAGCACCGCCTGGCCCGCCTTCTTCACCGAATCACACAGCGAATCAAATGCCTTCGATTTCTCGATCTCCTTGAGCGGCACCCGCCCCTTGGCGCCGGGGCCATGCAGCACCAGGCCCTCCCGGGTCGCCTCCGCAAAAAAGTACTTCTTGCCGCGCCCCGCCTCGCCCGGCTTGACCATGATCGCGGGCCCCTTGAGCGCGGCCTGCCGCGTCTCGAGATCGGCCTCCAGCTCCTTGAGCAGCGCCTCCAGCCTGGCGATCTCCTCCTTGAGCCGCTCCGCCGCCTCGCTCCGATCGGCCATCTGCTTCTTTAAATCCTCCAGCAGGCGGCGCAGCCGTTCCACCTCCTCCTTTGAAATGTCCGGGGCACTCTGCGCGGCCCGCGGACGAAGGCGCTGGAGTTCCTCCTCGACCCTCTTGGCCTCCTCGACCTCGCGCCGCAGCCGATCCAGCAGTTCCCGCTCCTCGCGCATCTGGCGCTCCATGCGGACGTATTCGTCCGCGCGGGCGACCTCCTCCGGGTCCCGGCCGCTCCTCAGGTGGCTGATCGACAGGGCCGTGATGGCAAGCGTCAGCACCCCGATGACGCAGGCCAGCACGCTCAGGAAAGGAAACAGGGAGACCTCGCTCCCCGGGTCACTTTTGGTCTTTCTTCTTCCCATCGTCTCCCCGCCCTTTCGCCCCCACGAAGAACCTCAGCCCCTTCGGGCGCCGGAGTTGCCGCACCACGATCCGCCGCTCGCCCAGATCCCGGAGCGCGTCGTTCAACCGCCGCACGCCCTCGGCCAGCGCCCCGAGGTGCCCCGCCATTGTCCCCTCGGTCTGCCGGATCGACTCCGCCGCCCGCTCCCCGATGCCCTGCCGCATCAGCTCCAGCGCCTGGCCCAGGTGCGCGTCGACCGCCGCCCCGTGCTCCTGCGCCCGCTCCCCCATCGCCGCCAGTTGCTCGCGCAGCGCCTCGCCCGTCTGCCGGACTTGCTCGACCTGCTCGCGGTGCAACTCGCCCATCTGCCCGACCACCGTCGCCATCGCGCGCACGACGTCCCCCTCGGTCTTGATCTCCCCCAGCCCGCCGCTGCCGTCATCCAGGCGCTTCAGCAGGTTCTCGTTGCAGTACTCGTCGACCCGGTTGAGGAATTCCTCCTCGGCCTTCTGCATGCCGCTCGAGGGGAAGGACACCAGCAGGCTCAGCACCAGGGCCACCAGCGTGGTGTCGAACGCCACCCCGAGGCCGCCGGTCACCCGGTTGATCGAGTCCACCAGAAATTGCACGTCCTCGGCCTTGTCCAGGGAGCCGGAGAACGCCCCGATCGCCTCCGAGATCCCCATCACCGTCCCGATGAAGCCAAGGATCGGGATCGCCCAGATGAACACCTTCACCATCGTGTAGGAGGACTGGATCGCGTTGGCATCGATGTCCGACTGCGACGACATCAGGTCCGCGACCTCCTGGTTGTTCTGCCTCACCAGGAAGTGCTCCAGCCCCCGCCGCACCCGCATCACCAGCAGGCAGTCCTGGAGGCGGAGCGGCAGGCGATCCACGTGATTGAGGAACGCCTCCACCGTACCGCGCGTGATGTCCTCCGCGATCCCCATCGGCAGCGCGTCGAAGATCAGCGCCGCCTGCTGCCGCCGCAGCGCATAGAACTTCACCGCGATGATCGCCCACGACCAGCCCGTCAGGAACACCAGCGCGTACGGGACCGGGCCGCGCGCGTAGAACAGTTCTCCGAAATACGTGCCCTCGAAGGGATAGACCGCCAGGTACCACACGACCGTGAAGCCCAGCGCGATCAGCGCCCCCGCCCACGCCGGGATGCTCGACCGCTCGCCCCACTGGTAGGCCGACCGGCGGCGGCGGCGCCCTCCCCCTGGCGCCGCGCCTCCCGCCGAAGACGCGCCCGCCTCCCCGGGGACCTTCACGCGATTGTTGCAGGCCGGGCACTGGACCAGCTGCCCCGCCCAGCCCTCGTCGCAGGTCAGCGGCATCGCACAGTGTGGGCAAACAAATCGCATCGCCTCCCTCCAGCTTGGCGCGCCGACCATCGACCCGCCGGACTCTATTGAGCCTACGGTCAATCGCCGACGCTGGCAACCCCAGATGGCCCCCAAAAAATCCTCGCATAAGAGCTGGCCCTAAATCGCCGATGGCTGCGGCGCGGCAGGGCGTGACGGGGCGAAAGCGGCGCGGGGACGCACCGCACTCCAAAGCGCTGCGCGCGAAATGCGGCGGCATCCCAAGATGTTGCCACCACCCTGAGCGATTGCCGCATTTCGGCCGAAGGCCTTTGGAGTGCGGACCGTCCCCGGTCCGCTTTCAGCGGGCAATGAGAATTTTCGAGCTAGCCGCATGGGGCTGGAAACGGAGCGGATCCGCGTTAAACACAAAGGATGGCAGACAGTGGGCAGGCGAAGGAGACCCCGTTGCACGGGGCGCACGTGGCGCTGGGGGCGCGGATGGCGCCGTTCGCGGGATGGGAGATGCCCATCCAATACACGGGCATCCTCGACGAGCACCGGGCGGTGCGCGAGGGCGCGGGCGTCTTCGATATCTCCCACATGGGGGAGTTCTTCTTCTCGGGGCCGGAGGCCGGCGCATGGCTCAATGGCCTGCTGACCAACGACCTCGCGCGCCTGTGGGTCGGGGAGGGCCAATACACCCTGCTGCTCAATGAGCGCGGGGGCGTCATCGATGACCTCATCGCCTACCGGATGGGGGAAGAGGAGTACTTTCTGGTGGTCAATGCCTCGAAGATCGACGAGGACGCGTCGTGGCTGCGGGGGCGCCTGGGGGGCGGCGTGCGATTCGAGGACCGGAGCGAATCGATGGCGGCGGTGGCACTGCAGGGGCCGGGGGCCATCGCCACCTTTCGCGAGGTCTTCGGGGCGGAGCCACCGCGGCGCTTCTGCATCGCGCCGCTGACCTTTGGCGGCGCGGGCGCGATCGTGGCGAGGACGGGCTACACGGGCGAGGACGGGGTCGAGATCTTCGTCCCGAACGCCGCGGCGAATCCGCTCTGGGATCGGTTGCTGGCGGCGGGGGCAAGGCCCGCCGGCCTCGGCGCGCGCGACACCCTGCGGCTCGAGGCCTGCTATCCGCTCAACGGACACGAGTTGGGCCCGGATCGGACCCCGCTGGCCGCCGGGCTCGGCTTCGCGGTGGCCCTGGATAAATCGGCCGGCTTCGTCGGGGCCGACGCCCTGCGCGCGCAGAAGGCGGCGGGTCTCAGCGAGCGCCTGGTGGCCTTCGCGGCCGAGGGCGGGGGCGCGCCGCCGAGGGCGGGCTACCCGCTCTTTTCGGGCGGGGATCGCGTCGGGGAGGTGACCAGCGGCAGTTTTGGCCCCTCGCTGGGCCTGGGCATCGGCATGGCGTACGTGGCGGCGGGATCCGCGGCGCCCGGCACCCGGCTGGACATGGAGGTGCGGGCCCGGCGGGTTCCGGTTGTCATCGCGCGCAAGCCACTTTACAAGGGCGGACTATATGAAGGTACCTGACGATCTGAAATACAGCGCCACTCACGAGTGGGTCCGCGTCGAGGGCGACATCGCCACCGTCGGCATCACCGATCACGCGCAGGCGGAATTGACCGACATCGTTTACCTCGAGCTCCCCGCCCCCGGAAAACAGGTTGAGGCGAAATCCCCCGTCGCCGCCATAGAATCGGTCAAGGCGGCCTCGGACATCTACGCGCCGGTCTCGGGCGAGATCGTCGAGGTCAACGGCGCCCTCCCCGGCGATCCCGGCGCCGTCAATTCGGCCCCCTACGACAGCTGGATGTTCAAGATACGCATGTCGGGCGCGAACGAGCTGTCGTCCCTGATGGACGCGACCGCCTACCGGCGGTCGATCGGCGGTTAGGATGGACTACGTCCCAAACACCGATGCCGAGCTAGAGGCGATGCTCCGCGAGGCGGGCGCGACCGGCTACGGGGAATTTATCGCCGCGGTCCCCGGCGAGCTGCGCCACCCGAAACTGCGGCTGCCCGAGCCGCTGTCGGAGATCGAGCTGGCGCGCGAGATCTCGGCCCTCGCGCACCGCAACACCCCGCCCGCCCAGGCGCTGTCCTTCCTCGGGGCCGGCGCCTACGAGCATTTTATCCCCGCGGCCATCGACCACCTCGCCTCCCGCGGCGAGTTCTACACCGCCTACACCCCCTACCAGGCCGAGGCCAGCCAGGGCACCCTCCAAGTCATCTACGAATTCCAGACCCTCATGTGCGCCCTCACCGGGATGGAGGTCTCCAACGCCTCGCTCTACGACGGCGCCACCGCCGTCGCCGAGGCCGCCGGCCTCGCGCTCAACGCCCGTCCCGGCCGCCGCGCCGTCCTCGTCGCCGATACCCTTCACCCCGAATACATCGGCGTGCTCCGCACCCAGCTCTCCGGCTGGGATTGCGAGATCCGCACCTTCCCCTCCGCCAACGGCGCGCTGGACCCGGCCGCGCTCGCCGCCGCCGCCGACGGCTCCACCGCCGCGGTCATCTGCCAGAACCCGAACTTCCTGGGCCGCGCCGAAGACATGGCCCGGGCCGCCGAGATCGCCCACGGCTGCGGCGCGCTGCTCATCGCCGTAGTCCACCCCCTGTCCCTCGGGCTGCTGATGGCGCCGGGAGAATACGGCGCCGACATCGCGGTCGGCGAGGGCCAGCCCCTCGGCATCCCGCTCTCGTTCGGCGGCCCCTATCTCGGGTTCATGACCGCCAAGAGAGACCTCGTCCACAAACTGCCCGGTCGCCTGGTGGGCCGCACCGCGGACGCCTGCGGCGCCCCCGGCTTCTGCCTCACGCTCCAGGCCCGCGAGCAGCACATCCGGCGCGAGAAGGCGACATCCAACATCTGCACCAACCAGGGCCTCATGGCGCTCCGCGCCTGCATCTACCTCTGCCTCCTCGGCAAGGGGGGCCTCCGCGAGGTGGCGGAATATTGCGCCAGGGCCGCGCGCTTCACCGCCGACAGCATCGCCCAGATCCCCGGTTTCTCGCTGGCCCACCCCGGGCCGATCTTCAACGAGTTCGTGGTCGCCTGCCCCGTGGCCGCCGATCGCGTCTGCGCCGAGTTGGAGGACCAGGGCATCTACGCCGGGCTCCCCCTCGGGCCGTTCGGCGGCCCGGCCCACCACCTGCTCGTCTGCGTCACCGAGACCAAGAGCCGCCCCGACATCGACCGCTATCTCAAGGCCCTCGCCGCCGTCGCCCACCGGGCCTCCGGCCGCCAGGTCGGCATCGACCGATGAGGAGGATCCCGTGGAACTGCTAGAACTCCAGCCCCTGATCTTTGAGAAATCTCGCCCCGGCGCCCGCGCCGCGCGCTTCCCCGCCTTCGCCGATGGCGGCGCCGACCTCGATGCCGCGGTGCCCCACGCCCTGCGGCGGCGCGTTCCCGCCGCCCTGCCGGAACTCTCGGAAATCGAGGTGGTCCGGCACTTCACCCGCCTCTCGCAGCTGAACTTCTCGGTGGACACGCACTTCTACCCGCTGGGCAGCTGCACCATGAAATACAACCCCAAGATCAACGACCGGATGGCGTCGCTCCCGGGGTTCGCCGCGATCCACCCCTATCAGCCCGCGGCCACGGTGCAGGGCGCGCTCGAGATGCTCGATGAACTCGAGCACCTCCTCGCCGAGATCTGCGGCATGGACCGCTTCTCCCTGCAGCCCGCCGCCGGCGCCCATGGCGAGTTCACCGGCCTGCTGGTGATCCGCGCGCACCTCCGGGCGAAGGGCGAGGGCCACCGCAACAAGGTGCTGGTCCCCGATTCCGCCCACGGCACCAACCCATCCAGCGCGAGGCAGGCCGGCTTCGACGTGGTCACCGTTCCCTCCCTGCCGTCGGGCGAGGTCGATGTCGCCGCGCTGGAGAAACTCGCCGGCCCGGACACCGCCGCGCTCATGCTCACGAACCCCAACACCCTCGGGGTCTTCGAGGGCCGCATCCGCGACATGGCCGCCATCATCCACCGCGCAGGCGGACTGCTCTACTACGATGGCGCCAACATGAACGCCCTGCTGGGGCTCGCCCGCCCGGGAGACATGGGCTTCGATGTCGTCCACCTCAACCTGCACAAATCGTTCAGCACCCCGCACGGCGGCGGAGGTCCAGGCGCCGGGCCCGTCGGCGTCAAGGCTTTCCTCGAACCCTACCTGCCCATCCCCCGCCTCAAGCGCGTCGATGGCGCCCTCGCCTGGGACCACGACCGCCCGCAGACCATCGGCCGCGTGCGCTCCTTCGCCGGAAACTTCGGCGTCTTGGTCCGCGCCCACGCCTACATCCGCGCCCATGGCGCCCCCGGCCTCGAGCGCACCTCCCGCGCCGCCATCATCAACGCCAATTACCTCAAATCCAGGGTCCGCGCCCGCTACCGGGAGGCCGTCCCCGGTCCCTGCATGCACGAGTTCGTCGTCGTCCCAGACGAGCCCATCTCCCACGGCGTCAAGGTCGCCGACATCGCCAAGCGCCTGCTGGATTACGGATTCCACTCCCCCACGCTCTCCTGGCCCATCCGCAATTGCCTCATGATCGAACCCACCGAGACCGAGAGCCGCGAGACCCTCGACCGCTTCGCCGACGCCCTCCTCAAGATCGCCGACGAGGCCGCCTCCGACCCAGACAAGGTCCGCTCCGCGCCCCACCGCCTCCCCGTCCGCCGCATGGACGAGGTCGCCGCGGCCAGAAACCTCGACCTGCGCGGCTGACTCGAAAATACGACGTAACTCGCTAGTAGCGAAGGGCCTTCGGCCGGCGGCCCGGGCCCACGCCGAAGCCCGAAGGGGCTTCGCTACAAATTTTCCTCCCCGGTGGTGCCCCGCCCGCGGGGCACGGGATCTGACCTGAAATTCCAAACGTAGCCACGGCCGTGAGGCCGTGGGCCCCTCCGTCACCGGAGGGGCTACATTTTCACCCCCCCGGTGGTGCCCCGCCTGCGGGGCACGGGATCTGACTCGAAAATACGACGCAACTCTCTAGTGGCGAAGGGCCGGAGTCTACCCGCCATGGAGGGCCCTTCGGCGGGGGATCGCCCTGTCGTCACAATCGCCTCTGGCGATCGGCTTCGCTACAAATTTCGTAGGCCGCCTGTGCCAGGCGGCAGCGGGAATGAAGTTTCCCCATGAATAGCCGCGGGCCACGCCTGGCCACGGCAACGGGGGCGTGCGGGTGCATGGCGGACGCCGGGGCCGGCGTCCCTCCCAAAGGAAGGCGCATGGGATTGGCGGGCGAAGCGTTGCAGACCGACACGACCCTCACCTCAGGGAGATGTCCCAAAGCGCCCCGAACTAAGCCCCATCCGAGTCGGGACCTCAGCGCCTTACGGGCGACATCCAGACGGATACGCTTTTCCAATCCGGCGACTCCCCGAAAGCCCCCTTGCGGGAGCGCCACAAAGCCGT
>JAANMY010002687.1_pt1 | contig 16203 bp, 16 predicted proteins | sample 7279691 | NCBI WGS metagenome assembly JAANMY01 (sample SAMN14094543, study PRJNA606508) | bioreactor metagenome | isolation source: A lab-scale SPAN reactor treating ammonium-rich wastewater day 388 | place: Ireland: Galway | collected 2018-02-07
GGTGTTCCGAATTTTGCTGTACTGCGGCAGCATACTGGATAACCTCATCGGCATTATATTCATCCGTTAACGGTATAACCTTTTCTACTGCATGGGAACCTTTGGTGAGCGTTCCGGTCTTATCAAAAATGACGGTGGAAAGTTTGCGGGTGGTTTCAAATGCCGTACGGTTGCGGATGAGCAGGCCATTGGTCGCCGAAAGCGTTGTGGAAATGGCGACCACCAACGGGATAGCCACGCCCAATGCGTGCGGGCAGGCCGTTACCATCACCGTCACCATTCTTTCAAGCGCAAAGGCAATATCTCCACTGCTTGCATACCAATAGGCAAATGTGCCTATGCCAACGGCAATGGCAATAAAGGTGAGCCATTTGGCAACTTTGTCCGCAAGGTTCTGTGTATTAGACTTGGTAGCCTGCGCTTCCTGCACAAGATTGATAACCCTGTTCAGGTAGCTGTCTTTTCCCACGGCTGTTACCTTGACTTTCAGCGCACCATCGCCATTGATAGAGCCTGCGATGACCTTTCCGTCTTTTTCCTTTTTTACGGGAACACTTTCTCCGGTAAGCATGCTCTCGTTGATATACGAAAGCCCCTCCAGTACCAATCCATCGGCTGGAATTTTTTCACCCGGTTTTATGATAGCCGTTTCACCGCTTTGCAGGTCTTCAAGCTTTATTTTTACCGCTTCTCCGTTTCGCTCCACCGTGACATCGTTAGGCAGCAAAGCAACCAATGATTGCAAAGCCCGTGAAGCAGCCATTTGGGAACGCATTTCCAGCCAATGCCCTAACAGCATGATGTCAATTAGGGTTGCCAGTTCCCAAAAGAAATCCATACCCTGCAAGCCAAATACAACGGCTACGGAATAGACATAGGCTACGGATATGGCGATAGCAACAAGTGTCATCATCCCTATGGCTTTGGCTTTCACCTCGCCAATCATTCCCTTTAGGAATGGTAAGCCTCCATAGCAATAAATCACCGTACCCAATGCCAGCAACACATATTTATCGCCATTGAAAGCAAGCGAGAAACCTAACCATTGCTGTATCATGTGCGACAGGAGCAGTATAGGGATTGTAATGACAAGGCTTATCCAAAAACGAGTGAGGAAATCACCTGTATGATGTCCCTCATGTTTGTTAAAGTTTTCGTCAGCATGGCCATGTTGAGAATGCCCGGAATGCCCATGTTCTGATGTGTGTTCATGAGAAACTGACGCACCGCCAACGGGAACCAATGCCATGCCACAGAGCGGGCATTTGCCCGGTTCGTCTTTTAGCACCTGTGGGTGCATAGGACAAGTATATTTTTTCATAACAAGGGGTTTTAAAAGTTATGTTGCACTTAATTTTTTTGCCATCTCATGGGTCATTTCTTCGGCATAAGTACCATAGGCATCAACAAGTACGCCTTTATTCTTACTATCATTAGACGATATGGCATAAATTACGGCATTGTTATCAGGACTGCTGTCGAGGCTTTCAAACCTATGAGTTTCCGTAACCGTAAAATCCTCCGGTTTTAGTTTCAGGCTCCTTGACGTACAGTACAGACAGTCCGGCAACAGACTAAAGTCCATACTGTATCCACGCTGTCTTAGGTCTTTAAGCGCCTGCACCATGTCATTGTACTGTACCATAGCTTTCAGACCTGTTATTTAATGGTTTCGACCGTACTGCCGCAGGTAAGCATCTGTGAGCCGTAATATGGGTTTTTAACAGCATTCTCTTTACTTAGCCAATTGGCTCCCTTACCTCCGTTGTACATAGGGCAGTGCTGGTAATAAACGGGAGTATCCTGTTTAGACACTTTGGCCAGTGTGTAGATGCTTCCCGAAAGTGCCGCAAAAGCACTTCTTTGTTTTGCAACATCTTTTGATTTTGAAATGCTTTCCGCATTGGCCGTCAAGTCCTGCATCACTTTCATCCAAGCCGTATGTTCCTCTGCCGATAGCTTATTCATATCGACTGCTTTAAGGGATACAGCCAATTCAGCGGCTTTGGCAGATGCGGTCGCCGCATCGGTTTTTATCAAAGCATCTTTCACTGAAAAGTAGTTGTCAAATACAGCCTTTAGCTGTGATTGGTTTTGGGCTGCATCTTTGTTAGCTGCCATTTGACTATGGTCGTGATTGCCATGTCCGGCATTCATGTCCATTCCCGCCTCCTTGTTTTTGGCAACCGTCTTCACGGGTCTATCATACTGGCAGCAACCAGCCAGTTTAGCATATACGTCATCCGGCGCACGGAACTTCTCACTGTCATAACCAGCCAAAGCAATACGTTTCAGGATTTCATCCTGATTTGTTTTGTCGCCGTCATAGGTGAGCGTAGCCATCTTGGTATCTTTGTTCCAGTCCACGCTGGCTACCTTTTTTACGTTACCTGCTTTTTCGATGGTGGTTTTGCACATACCACAATTGCCGTAAATCTTTACGGTTTCTGTTTTCGCATTCTTGATTTGTGCGAAGCCGTTTATTGATGATAGTAACACGGCGATTACCATCACTATTTTTGATAATGATTTCATAATAATTACATTTTGAGAAACGGGGGATTGATAAACCCGTTTCTGTTTTAAATTTTAAGTAAATGATACAAATAGGGGATTTGCAAAAGCCGGAATAGCTTTTGACAAGGCACACCTATGGCTATCAGGCCATAGTTTTAGCTTATTTTAGGAGGTAGCCAAATGAAGAAAAATCCCGAAGAATAGTAGGCTTCTTTGAAACCGAATTTTTGCTTTTTAGCTGCTGCTAAGTGATTTTTTGCCTTTAATTCGATTATGGTTGGGACATTTAGGGAAGTGGTTGAAGCACCGCACCTGCAAGAGCTGTGGGAACAACCGCCCCCGCATTTGTCACTTTTGCATTTTTTACAGGATTTGCTCTTGCAACCTTTTTTATGTTCTGATTTTTTGGATTTCTCCTTTGAGCTGAAAGACTGCTCGGTCTTTGTTGAATTTTTGGAACAGGCAAAACTCTGGCTTGGTATCATAAAGAAAACCAGACAGAAGAGTGTCAAAATACCTATATGTATTCTATAATTTTTCAACTCAACAAAGTTACAAATAAGATTGGTTTTTTATATTGTTTTTACAATTTTTTTTGCTATATAGGCAAAATTTCTCTATATAAACAAACAATGTTACGACCACAACAAGATATCCTCTTTCTTCAGGATTTGATGAAATGCCTTTTTCGGCAACCCAACCTTCAGAAAATTCGGTCGGAAAAAGGACATTTCAAAAGGTAGTTGGCTTAGGCATTCAAAGGTTCTATTTTGAAGCCTGCCTTTTGTACGGTCGATATTACTTCCTGCTCGGTAATGCCCTCGGACTTCACTGTAAGTACCTTGTCCTTGTTGGCCGTGTCCACTTCCCAATGGCATATGCCCTCTGCCTTGTCCAAGTGCGGTTTTACAGATGCGATACAACCGCCACAATTGATGTTCGTCTTGAATTGAAATTGTTTATTTTCCATTGTTAATAAATTTTAGAGTTATCTGATAATGCAAATTTCCGTACTATTCAGTTCAGTATTGTTGTGTAATTTCTTGTTTGATTTGTGAGATTTACTGTTTTATTTCTTCCACTTCAACCGCAGACTGTTACTGACCACGCTCACGCTGCTCAATGCCATTGCCGCACCCGCAATCATCGGGTTGAGCAGGAAGCCGTTAACAGGGTAAAGGATGCCTGCCGCTACTGGAATGCCGATTACATTGTAGATAAACGCCCAGAACAGGTTTTGCTTGATGGTGGCTACGGTCTGTTTGGACAAGCGTATTGCCTGCGGTATTTTTGTAAGGTCGGATGAAATGATGGTCATCTTGGCTACGTCCATTGCGATGTCGCTGCCTTTGCCCATTGCGATACTTACATCGGCTGTTGCCAATGCGGTGCTGTCGTTGATACCGTCGCCAACCATTGCTACCACTTTGCCCTGTGCTTGCAATTCTTTTACAAAGTCTGCTTTATGCTGTGGTAGCACTTCCGCTTTGTAATGCTTGATGCCTGTTTGTGAAGCAATAGCTTTTGCGGTCGCTTCGTTGTCTCCGGTCAGCATATACAGATCGATGCCCATATCCTGTATTTCCTTGATTGCCGCCGCTGATGTTTCTTTGATTTTGTCTGAAATTGCAACCACCGAAAGAGCTTGTTTACTGTTTGCGAACCAAATAACAGTTTTGGACTGTTTGCCCCATTCATCTGCTTTTTGTTGTAGTTGTGCGTCAATGCTGATATTGTTTTCAGCTAACAATTTTTTATTACCTACATAGTAAGTTTCGTTTTTGTGGTCGGCTTTCGCTCCTTTGCCGGTGATACTGTCAAAGTGGGTTAGTGAAGTAGTTGAAACACCTTGCAGGTTTTTCACTAATGCTTCTGCCAGCGGGTGTTCGGATTGTTTTTCTATACTCAATAGAATATCTTTGGTAGCATCGTTATTGTCCAGCCATTCAACATCTGTTACCTCGGGTCTTCCCTCGGTGATCGTGCCTGTTTTATCCAGTATAATAGCATTTACTTTTTTTGCCAATTCCAAACTTTCGGCATCTTTTATTAAGATACCTTGTTCTGCACCTTTACCAACGCCTACCATAATAGCCGTAGGCGTAGCCAAGCCTAATGCACAAGGACAAGCGATAACTAATACAGTAACGGCAGCTAACAATCCTTGAACTACGCCATTCTCACCGCCTAAAATGAACCATAAAATGAATGTAAGGATAGCGATACCGATAACCACAGGAACAAAAATACCAGCGATCTTATCTACCAATTTTTGTACAGGTGCTTTACTTCCTTGTGCATCTTGTACCATTTTGATGATGTGGGCAAGCATGGTTTCTTTGCCCACTTTTACCGCCTTGAATTGAAAACTGCCTTTTTGGTTAATCGTTCCTGCAAATACTTTTTCGTTCTCTTTCTTCAATACAGGTACAGGCTCGCCGCTTAGCATACTTTCATCTACATACGAATTGCCCGATATGACCATGCCGTCTACCGCAATCTTTTCACCGGGCTTTACGAGTATCACATCGCCTGCGCTTAAGTCTTCGATAGCGGTCTGCTTTTCCGTTCCGTCCGCCTGTACCACGATGACCGTTTTTGGCTGCAAGCCCATCAGCTTCTTAATGGCTGAAGAGGTGTTGCCTTTGGCTCTTTCTTCCAGCAGTTTTCCCAAGAGGATGAATGCGATAATAACGGCAGCCGCTTCAAAATATACGTGAGCATGCAGTCCCCGTTGATGCCAAAAGTCGGCAAACAGCATATTGAAAACACTGAACAGGTAGGCAATACCTGTACTCAATGCCACCAGCGTATCCATATTGGCGGAACGGTGCTTTGCCTGCTTCCAAGCGTTTACAAAAAAATCCCTGCCCAACCATATTACAACGGGCGTGGAAAAGAGCCACATTATCGGGTCTGCATAGGGCATATCCATAAAGAACATTCCTATGATTACCACGGGCAGGGAAAGGATAATTGCCCAAATGGTCTTGTTTTTCAAGGTTCGGAATTTCTTTTCGTGGATGGCTTCGAGCGTTTCCTGCTGCTTGGTTTCGTCTTCAACCAATAGGTCGTAACCTACTCCCTGAACCGCTTTTTGCAAGGTGGAGGCATCGGTCATATTGGGCAGATATTCCACGGTAAGATTGCCCGTTGCAAAGTTCACGGAAGCATTAACTACTCCCGGTTGGTATTTCACAATGCTTTCGGCACTGCCCGCACAGGATGCACAGGTCATGCCCAATACCGGAAAAGCACTTTTAACCGTAGGAACTCCGTAACCTAAATCTTTAATTGCCTTAACAGCCTCGCCTACGGTTTCATTGCTATCTACTGTAATCGCTGCCCTTCGGTTGTTCAGCTCTACTTTATGGGTTTCTACACCTTTTACCTGTGCCAATCCCTTTTCAACGATTAATGCACAGTGTTCGCTTTCTACATCCTCCAATGGAATGTATATATTTTCTCTGTTTGTCGCCATATTTGCCTGCTTTAATTTACAATACAAAATTGGCTATTATATTTATGGGTACTGGTGTGAAATTTTGGATTTGATTTGTAAGATTTACTTACACTTTATCCAACGGTTTTCTTTTATCCTCTTTAATCTGTTTGAAATGGCTTGGTGTTAGCCCGGTAACTTTTTTAAACTGGTTACTCAAATATGCCACGCTCGAATAATTTAGGCGGTTCGCAATCTCACTTAATGACAACTCATCATACACCAACAATTCTTTTACTTTTTCAACCTTTTGGGCGATAAAGTATTTTTCAATGGTTGTACCCTCTACCTCTGAAAACAGATTGGACAGGTAATTGTAATCGTGATGCAATTTGTCACTCAATACATCGGAAAGGTTGGTTTTTACATCACTATCCTGATGGTGTACCAGGTCAATGATAATGTTCTTTATCTTTTCTATTATCCTGCCTTTTTTATCGTCAATTACTTCAAATCCTAATGGCTCTAAAGTTTTGGACAAATTCTCTTTTTCCAGAGATGTTATTTCTTTGGAAAGAATAACTTCGCCCAGTTTTATATTTTTAGCATCTAATCCCAGTTTTTCCAATTCGTTTTGTACCACCATAATGCAACGGTCGCAAACCATATTTTTAATAAAGATTGTATTCATATTTATTTACTGACTACGTTTAGTATTTAATACATAAGCAATAAACAAATTTACAATTTAAGTTTAATTACTCTGACTTCTTGCCAAGAGGAATAAAGCCTGTGTACATATATACTTACTGTTTTTCATCTTGTTCGTCCATTTTCTTTATCAGAGCTTCACACAGGCTGTCGAGGAATTTGGTACGGTTTATTTTTCGGGCTTTCAATTCCATAAATGTATGATAGAAATCGCCCAAATCAATATTAAAGGCAGTTTCAAATGTTTTGGCAATCAATTTTATATCGGTATTTCCGTTGTTGAATACGCCTTGTGCGTAGAGTGCATAAATCAACTCGGTCAATGCCGTTTTACTTCCTGTCCAATGGAGTGAAGAACTATCAGATACCTTTTTATGATTGCTATTTAGCTGGTCTTCAAGATAAACTTGTATCAGGTCATTGGCAATTATTTTGGCGACCTTCTAATCGTGAGAAGTGCAAAAACGGTGGTCTGCCTCAAAATAAAACGTATCCAACCACATCCTTATATCGTGTTTTCCACGAATAAAGAAATTTTCATCAAGAAAAGAATTGCCACTACGGTAATACTTGTAAAAGTCAATATTGTTGTCAAAGAATTTTTTGAGTTTTTTCAATTCTTTGTTAAGAAATTTCTTTATCTGCTTTGCACCATAAGGCTTTTTGCTTTCTATTTTATAGATAGCATTGTAATAAATCAGCTTTGAAACAATGACAGGTTTCTGATGTTTGAAAAAATGGATTTCCTCATCAGTATTTTTAAACCCTCGTTTTAAAACATACTCCTTTAATTTGGACAGGGTTTGGATAATAAGTTGAATTATGGCTTCAACTCGTTGTATCGAGCAATTATCTGCTTCAATCTCCAATTCGTTGATAGCCGTTTCCAGTTTATGTAGTGTTTCATTATAAAATTTATCCAGCATAATACCATTTAAAAATCAATTCTTTGATTAGTAGAAATATAAACATAAACTGCTTTGGGACTTAGCACAGTAAGGGCTTCCACCTGTGTTCTTAGCAAGGTCTGGATTTCATTAGCAGAACTGTTTATCATAGTGAGCACCTGAATATTATATTTCTCAATTATCTTCTTTAGCCCGTTCATTATATTTTTGGATAAGAGTATATCCAAACTTAGGTTGGTCTGATTAATCTTATTCAGCCAAGCATCTTTTTTAGCTACTGCCTCGTTAAACGATTTTTGGGAGTCTGCTATATGTATACAATGCACTAACCTGCCTTTTTTGTTGAAATCAACGGCGAGCTTTTTCAATAATTCACATTCTTCACTATGTAGTCGTACATCGAAAGCGATATTGTTTTCTATACTGAAAGTAGCTTTTTCCGGAACGATGATAATCGGCACATTGACTTTATAATTCTTCTCTGATATTTCCTGCCTAATTTGTGAATTGGATTTTATTCCGTTGGTGTCATATCCGATTATCAGGAAATCTATCGCGTTGTTCTGTAAATAGTTAATGATTGCGTCCGTGAAACTTTCCTTTGTCAGTCCGAAAGAAAGGTTTACTTCCGAAGTATTCTTATAGCTTTTTATCTGTTGATAGAACAGTTCTATTTCACGTTCTTTCAGCCCTTTTCTGAATTGATTGTTTTGTTCCGGTTCAGCCGTATCTTCCAACACGGTTAGTATATGAACATCTGCATTGAACTGTTCTGCAAATGCTATTGCATATAAGAAAGTATTGTCTGATGTTGAATAAAAATCAACAGGCAAAAGAATTTTTGGTTTTATTTCCATAACAAATGTTTTATTTATCTTCTACATTATATATCAGCATTGCCGTTTCAGAAAGACGTAGCAGCCTTTTACTATGGTTTATATTGAACAATCTTTTCATAAAGGGTAATTGTCTATGTATGATGCTTAGGATATTGATATAGTTATCTTCTACATACTTTGTCAAGCCGTCTTCTATATCCGTATCAATAACAATATCCACCTGAACATCAAGACCCTCAAAATTTGTAAGCCAATGTGCTTTCTTTTGTTGTGCAGCCATAGCTTTTTCTTCTGTATCGACTATGTGTACACATTTTAAAGGTGTCTCTGACGGGGAGAGTTTTGTGGCAATCCGCCTGATAATGACACATTCATTTTCAACGAGCATTACCGCAGCGGCAAACGCCCCCGTAGAGGTAAAAACGGCTTTTGCAGGCACTGCCAATATCGGTATATCAAAACCACTGTCAATCAGCCTCACTGCGTGCGAGCCGAACAGTTTTTTGTCTATAGTGTTATTCCCCGACGTACCCATTACAATCAGGTCAATTGATTTTTCTACGATATGGCTCTCAATTACATCTTGGAAATAGCCATTTTCAAAATGGAACTCTACGGGAACGTGGAGCTTATTGTTGTTATGAGCCAACTGCTCCAATTTTTTTGCTTCTGTCTTAAATTCGTTCCACTCATCATTTTCCAGCGAATCGTTGAACATCTGTGCCAAAGGGTGTACCCGATAGCGTTCCTCGTCCGTCTTCGGTTCAATAATAGGTGTAATATGCAGTATGTGCAATTCCGAGTTAAAATTATCTGCAAGCGATAGGGCATATAAAAATGCGTTCTTTGCTACTTCTGAAAAATCTGTCAGAAAAAGTATTTTTTTCATCTGTTTATTTTTATTGTTTTTAATGGTCAGATGGAATTTCGCATAAGAAAATATTCATTGTTTTGGGTATGGAAATGAATATTTTCTTATGCTTCATTTCATAATAATTTGTATTAAGATAAACGATAACCTTTGATTGAATTTCCCCGTATCGCTTTGCGGAACAGCACCACCCGTTTGTAGTGGAAACTTCCGTAAGAATGTGTAGCAATAAATATCAGTATAGGGACAATCAGCCAGGTTAATGTTCCCAATACGATTTTCCCGGAAGCCATTAACGCATTGAGGCTGATGTTTTGGTATATTGCCATTCCGTTCGGAATTTCCCCGGCATCGAGATACATCGAAATGTCGTTCAGACTTTGCCACTGTGACTGATAAGTTGCCCATCCGATAATTGCACTGCCTAATGAGGTAGCCAGAAAAGACCTTACCACAATTAATATAACCATTATTCCCATCATTTCATTCATTTGCAGGTTGAGGGTAGCGTAAAACCATAACCCAATGAACAGGATGCCCATTCCCAATCCTTTCAGTACCGTCGCATATTCGAGGTAGCGGATGTCCATCTGCGGTTGTATAATCAGGTAAAGACTTAATGTATGCAGAGCAAAACACACAAATCCAAAAGCGATATAATACTTGATGTACCATTTATTTTTAAAACCGAAAAATGCCAATATTCCCGCAATGACGATACCGGGTATCATCCAAAGATTGATATGTGCGTTAATCAGGTTATTATACCCTAATACACCAACTGTATATTGTGTATATACCGATGTGCTTGCCAGATATAGCCCGAGAAAGAACAATAATATGGTAGCGTGGATAACATTTTTCTTTTTAAATGCTCCGAAATCAATCATCTTTCGTTTGAGCGATTTCTGCCTGTATATCAATGCTACAAAAAGAACCACTCCGAAAATCAATGAACCCGTAATGTAAGGCGAAATAAACCACCCCTGTTGTTTCATAAACACAAAAAAGTAATTAAGCGACATAAAGGAGGTTGCTATCAAAACAAGTGACAGCCAGTCTATCTGATACAGTGGCATTTTGAAACCAAATCGTTGGTTATGTTGAAAAATAAGCGATACTGCCGCAATTACAAGCATCGTAGCGGACATAAACATATAAGGTGTCTGCCAGCTACCATTGAACACCATTGTAGAAAAATAATAAGCCGAAAGCTGCCCAAATCCAATGGACAAGGGGTAGAATACAGCATAGAATTTTCCACGGTCTCCTGTCGGAGCAATGATGAACATAATGGGTAATACCATTTCTATCAGCGGAAACATCTTGAAAAAACCTATGAGAAAACTGCAACTTATCAGAACAACAGGACTATCTGTAGTACCGCACATATATGATAATATAGCAAGGATAATAGCCGACACTGAAATGATTTCTTTGGTACGGAAACGCATCTTGACACGCATCAGTATCATTATGGCGCAGCCCATACCAATTGTACCTGCGTTATTGGCAAGCGAGATATATTCCGTATAGGTAGCCATTGCTCCCGTAATATCCGTAATGACACTTGTATATACTCCGGAAACGGTCATCATCGAGAATAATATCGTCAAAATCAGCAACAGCATCAAAGGTTTGGGAACCCAGCTTGCAAATGGACCTTTATTGTACATCTTCCTGTTATTTTAAGTTCACTTCTACATTCATTCCTGCACGAAGCAATTTCAAGTCTTCGGGTTTATTCTTATCTGTAAATTCAATACGTACCGGAATACGCTGTTGCACTTTCACAAAATTTCCTGTTGAGTTATCCACCGGAACAGCGGCATATCTCGCACCTGTTGCACCTGATACAGCGGTTATTTTTCCCTCAAATTCTTTACCGCCCAGTGCATCTACCTGTATTTTTGCCAAACCGCCTATCTGTACGTTGCCCATTTGTTTTTCACGGTAATTAGCCGTTACCCAAATGTTATTGATGTCCACGATAGTTCCAACCTGTTGGCTTGGGTTTAACAACTGCCCTACATTGACTGTTCTTCTTCCCATAATGCCATCGTGGGGAGCTGTGATAACGGTATAAGAAAGGTTCAGTTTTGCCATATCCAAAGCACTCTGCGTTCGTTTGATGTCAGCATCGTTCATTCCCAATCGCGATTGTACTTCGTTTACTGATAATTCGCTCGTAGTTTTAGAATTAATCACGGATTGATATTGCGAAATCTGGGCTTCCAACTGGGCTTTTTGTGCCTCGAAATCAGTCTTTATCTGGTCAAATTGCTGACGGGTTACTGCTTCGTCTGCCAAGAGGTTTTTGTAACGATTAAAATTCTGTTCCGCATTCCACAGTCTTGCTTTCGTAGCTTCTATATTCGCTTTTGCTGCCTGCACATTTGCTCCAACGGTATTTACATTGTTGGTCGCTGTTTTTACCGAACTGGATGTTGCGTTTTTAGAAGCCAAAGCCGACATATAAGCAGCTTCGGCCTGTCCTAATTGAGTTTGTATTTCACGGTCGTCCAATATCAATAATGTATCACCTTTTTTCACATATTGATGTTCCACAAAACGGATTTCAGTGATATAAGCCGAAACCCTTGTATTTATCGGGTTGATGAACGATTCTACCTGTGCGGCATTGGTGTATTTGTCGTTCCCGACATTGAAATAGGATTTTACCACAAAATAAAGTCCGCCCAAAACCAAAATGAGTATCAAAATATTGATGATTTTGGTCTTTTTTTGTTTGGTTTTCTGCTTGTTTACCTTTTGCTTTTCCGCAGATTGTCCAGTCGGTTGCGGTGTGTTTTCCTGATTGTTGTTTTCTATATTTTCTGACATTGTTTTATCTTTAAGTTTATCAATTTATTATAAATTTCCGCTTTCTTTTAATAATTTGTAGTACGCATAAACGATGCTTATTTCCGAATTAGCAAACTGTAACTCTGCGTCTAATTTCTGATTACTTGCATCAATCAAATCTAATAAAATAGCCAACTGGTTGTTGTATTTACTGTTCATAATGCGATAATTTTCATCGGATAGTTCTTTGTTTGTTTCAAGTGTATTGTTCTGAGTAACGGCTTCATTGTATTTAATGTAAGCGGCATTTACAGCAACGTCAATCATCTGTTCAGCTTCGTTTGCCTGTGCAATGGCTTTGTCTTTTTCAAAACGCACCTGTTTGATTTTTTTAGGGGTTTTGTACAGTGCGTCAATATTAAAATTCAGTGAAAGTCCGGCACTCCATCCGTTAGTGTACATATCCAGAGCAGGCGTTGATGTAGTAATCGGACGTGCCAGCTGATTTCCTGCAAATGCAGATAACGAAGGCATCATTTCTGCACGGGTTATCTTTTCGGAGGTTTCATAAATATCAACTGCCTTTTTTGTCATCAATATGGTTGGATGATTTTGTGCGAATGCTCTGTAATCTTCCATCAATAAAGCTTTAGGAACATTGCTAAGTATGGTTTCGTCGGGCACAATCTGTGTATTTTCGGACAATCCCAAAGCGGTGGTAAGCTGTTTATTGAGAATTTGACGGTTATTTTCTACGACCTGTAAAGCAAGTTTAAGATTAGACAATTGCAGTTCGCCGCGGATAACATCATTTCTCGTAACCATTCCCTGATTATAAAACTTATTGATGTTTTGCAAGCGTTGTTCCGCCAATTGGATATTCTGCTGATATACTGATTTTTGGTTCAGTAGTTGATACAAATCCAGATAGTAGCCCAACACCAAAAGTTTGATGCTTTGTTCGTTCGACTGATAATTCAGCTCTGTTAATTCTTCTTTCAAAGATTGGGCTTTGATACCATTTTTTACCATTCCGCCTTTCCATATCAACTGACTGGCATCTATCGAAAAAGTATTGCCGAAATGTGGCATATCTACTCTTGTGGAATTGGAAAAATCCTTATCAATAATGTGGGCATCCCCAAGATAATATCCTTGCAAAGCCGCATTCAAAGTAGGGAGTTGTGCGTTTTTAGCAACTTCTACATCTTGCTTTGCTATGGCAATATCTGTTTTGGAAACTTTCAGATTCGGATGATTTTCTTTGGTCAGCTCAAATAACTCTTTAATGGTTATCGTTCTTTCTTGACCTTGCTGGGCATAGATTGTTTGCGAAAAAACAAAAAGCCCTAACAATAGCATAGTGATTTTTTTCATTTTGAACTTGTCATTAATTACTTAAATATTACTTGGCAAAGTTCTGAATGAAAGGGTCTTCATAAAAGGTTAGTAATTCACAAAAAGAGGTTCAAACGGTATGTTGCTAATGCTTTCCGAAACATACCAATAAAAAAGGCAGCCCACAAAAGACTGCCCTTGCATACCATTTAAGGATAAATGTGCAACTATTTTCTATTTATCCTCGGATTGGATATTTTTATAGTATTCTTCTTTTAGATGTTCAATTTTCTCCTTTAGTTCTTTGTTGATTCTTTCAGGAAATGTTTTCAGTTTTTTCAGTTGAAACGCTAATACAATACTTGCAATACCTGCAAATATGAAAGACAAAGCTGTCATTACCACTAAAGAGATTCCGGCAAAGATTGGATTGACAATCAATAAAAATGAAAGGATGATACCGAGTACGCTTACAATTGCCAGATTTCCCCAACGCAACACGCCATAGTTTTTCAGCTCAAAAGCGAAACCAAGCCCCTGAAATGACCGGAACAATAAGCTGAACCCAATAAAAAATGGCAATGTGGTAGCTGCAACGACTGGTTTGGTTATCAATATGACACCTATCAGCAGTGTGAATATTCCACTTGCCAAATACCAGCCCCAACCGTCTAACTCGTCCTTGTTTTGTACGGAAAAGAAAATTTCCATAATGCCGCTTGCCAAAAACGATATACTGAAAAGCATAACCAATGAAAGATAAGCAGATTCAGGGACTGTAAACAGATAACCGCCCAATACAATAAATAATGCCCCGATGATAGCAGGTACATACCAATGCTTTATGGTGTTTCGGATTGTTTTAAAAAATATTGCCATAGACTGTCTTTTTAAGATGTAAATTTTAATACTGATGCAAAGTTCGGGTTTGCAGGACTTTCAGTAAAGGTTTATAATGCCTAAAAAGAGGTTCAAACAGTATCTGCACAGACTAAATACTACTATTAAAGGAAAGGGTGTGTTCGATGCTAAATGGCATCGACTAATTTATTCGTTTTCTTGAAATTAGAGGGGCTAAGTCCTGTGTGCTTCTTAAAGAATTTGCCAAATGCGTATTGGTCAGAAAAATCAAGCTCGTTGGATATTTCTTTAATAGAGTTGTCGGAATTGAGCAGCAGGATTTTTGCATTGTTCAGCAATGCTTCGGTAATAAATTTGGACGGTGGCTGATTGGTTATTTCCCTGACGGTATTGGAAAGGTATTTGGAAGAAATCAACAATTTGTCGGCATAGAATTTAAGCTCTTTTTCTTTCATGAAATTTATGCTTACCAATTGCAGGAACTTCATCGTGATGCTTTCTTTTCTTGAATTTTCAAGAATGTTTATGTCCTTTCCTTTTCCCTGTAAAAAGTCTCCCACCAAAATATACACCAGCGATGTGAATAAAGACAGCTTTATCTGCTGGCTAAACGTGATTTCTTTTTCTTCCTGATTATAATAAAAAAGCTGTTCACATAAGTTGAGTATATGAGCAAAAGCATTATCTGAAACTTTCTCAATATTATTGTTACTGCTGCGAAGTGCTTGCTGCATTTCATATTTATTGAAAGCAAAAGAAGTTTTATTGTTTAGCTCATCCCTGTCTATTAAAATAAAATATGCTTTCACATCATCTGTAAAGGCATTTACCTTATATACATTATTGGGTATTATCATACCCAAATTTCCTTTTTTGTAGTGATGTATCAACTCATTGGATTTGATGCTGATGCTTCCCTTTTCAATGATAACAATAGTAGTCTTTTGGGGGCTAAAAGAGTCCCCTACTTTCACTTTCCGTAATAATGCACGTTCTGTAAATACACTTATCATCCAATGGTTGTTGTTAAGTTAATCAGATATTGAGCGTTACCGTAAAAATATAAAAAATAAATTTTAAAGGTTTAAGGTAAAATCGAATAATCGCTGAGTATAAAATACAAAAGTAAAAAAAGTATACAAATTTAGCCCCGAAAGGCTTTAATTTAGTATTCACAAAACTATATTCTATGATGATGGCTTATTAATCAAACAACGTATCCCGAATGGTCTTGTTTGATTAATAAACTATCCCTCCTGCACCAAATGCTGTAAGTTCGGGTCGTTCTTGATACGCTCCATTTCATTTTCAACGATATGCAGAATGTGCGATTTTATCTGACGGTAATTGCTTTCAATCTCCTGTTTCATTTTATCCTCGCCCTGCTCATCTACAAAAGATAAAATCTGCGGTATATTTTGATATGCTTTGGTTTCTGCGGAAACTCTTTCATTATCTACCACGATTTCTGCGTGAAATATTTTTTGCTCGATACGTTCATCGAAGTTATCCGATACAGAACCGACAAACATCCCCTGTGTTAAGGTTGAAATTTTGGAAGCCGGAATAAGGCTGTCTAATTGCGTAGAAATAGAAGTTGATTTATCGTTACGGTTAATAGTCATACTTTGGCGTTTCTGCAATACTTTCCCGAAGCGTTCTGACAGGCTCTTTGCGGTTTCTCCAACAACCTGACCGGAGAAAACATTACCTACGGTATTCTGAATAACCTTGCTCTCTTTGTCGCCGTAATCACGTGTTAATTGCGAAAAGTCCTGAAAGCCCAAGCATACAGCCACTTTATTACTTCTCGCCGTTGCGATAAGGTTATCCAGTCCCCTGAAGTAAATCGTAGGCAACTCATCTATGATAACGGAACTCTTTAGCTGTCCCTTTTTATTAATCAGTTTT
>JAANMY010002693.1_pt1 | contig 16163 bp, 10 predicted proteins | sample 7279691 | NCBI WGS metagenome assembly JAANMY01 (sample SAMN14094543, study PRJNA606508) | bioreactor metagenome | isolation source: A lab-scale SPAN reactor treating ammonium-rich wastewater day 388 | place: Ireland: Galway | collected 2018-02-07
ACGACCTGAAGCGGAAGGTGGACGGGAAGGTCAAGATGACCCGCGGCAAGCCGATCCCGGTCGGGCCGACGGCGCGACTGCCGAAGGGCATGACGTGGGCCATGGGAACCGGCCGGTGCGACCATCAGGAACAGGATGTGAACCGGTTCTCCATCCAGCGATTCAAAATCGACACCCTCCACCGAATTGGCGAATACATACTCCAGCTGCTGAACCTGATCGGAGCGCACATGAGGAATCGCAATGCCATTTCCGATTCCGGTGCTTCCTTTGCTTTCACGGTCCAGAAAATCAGCAAACAGTTTTTCAGAGTTGCTGATGATCTCCTGGTTTTCCAGGACTGCGATCATCGATTTGAGTATATCCGCTTTGGTCCGGCCCTCGATGGAGATGAGGATACGGCCATCGCGTAAATTATCAGCCAGGTTCATTCTAATATCTCACTTCTGCATAAATCCCGGATATGCAAGTCCTGACACACACAGCCAGCCTCCGAAGGGAAATATCCCCTGTTCGGGGGATGCTGCCAATACCTTTTGTGAGGCGACTGTGCGGCCATCCAGAGGGGATCCCCTTTGCGCCAAGGGTGCCGGAAGGCTGAAAACAGTCCTTCGATGGGGAGAAATAACCCGGATTGAGTCCGGGAAGTCCATTCCCTCTGGCCCTGGGCCGGGATCGACCCGCAAAGTTATCCGAGGTTCGGTGCAATCAGGTTATAGTTGCCATCTTTACGACGGCTGAGAACATTCAGGCGATTGGTGTCTGAATTGTGGAACACCAGAACATCCTGCCCCATCAGGTCCATCTGCATGGCCGCTTCATCGACGGACATGGGCTTGATGGCATAATCACGGCTGTTGATAACACGCGGCTGGCTTTTGCCATGCTCGAGATCCTCTCCGCTGAGAACCTCGATCTGGACTCCAAGCCTGGCAGGAGGGGCTTCGCCTTTGCGGATGCGGTGATCCCGAATTTTTTCTTTGTGGCGAAGAATCTGTGTCTGAATCCTGGAAATGGCGACATCGATTGACTTGTACATGTCTTCGGTGGTCGATTCCCCGTGGATATGGTAGCCATCCGCCTGTATGTTGACTTCTGCTTTGTGCGCCAGTTTTTCGACAGTGAGGATCGCATGGACTTCAATGATGCCATCCGAGAATTTGGTCAGTTTCTCAAGGCCCTTGCGAACCTGCTCTTCAAGCGCTGGAGTTACTTCAACATGTTTGCCGGATACTGTGATGTTCAAAGTTACACAACCTTCTTTCGAAAATTTTAACAAGTTCTAAGTTTCGACATCCCCTGATAAATGTCAAGGGAAACTCCCCTTGTTTATAGGATTATACACCAAATTTGAGATGAATTGTGGGATGATTGTGGCTGCGGCTGTCCTTGGAGAATTCGATCTGTCTCCATTTATGCGCTGGATTCCCGCTTTCGCAGGAATGACAGGGGCGAAGAATTGGGCTGGGCTGGTTCTTCCAAGGAGTGGATCCCCGCTTTCGCGAGGATGACAAAAGGGAGGAGCAGGAAAGACGCAACGCCCCGGCTTGCTGACAGAATGGGTGGAAAGTGCCTGCTGTAGGGGCGACATTCATGGCGCCCGGAACCTCTACACAATCCGTCATTCCCACGAAAGTGGGAATCCATTGGATGGCGGGAGTGGATCCCCGCTTTCGCGAGGATGACAAAAGGGAGGGACGGGAAAGACGCAACGCCCCGGCCAGTCGGCCGAATGGGTGGAAAGTGCCTGGCGTAGGGGCGACATTCATGGCGCCCGGAACCCAATGGCCCCCGTTAACCATCTTTAACGGCAGTTGCGGGTGAATGCATAGGTCACTTCTGTTTCCAGGGAAGGCGGTCTTTTCGCATCAACCAGACCTCGGAGACCAGAGTCCCCCAGCCTCCACTGTTTCGCCAGATTTCCCGCTCCACTCGTGAGCCATTGGCTACATCACCGGCCTTCTGCAGGCGAAGTTCCAGCTTCCCATCGGCCACACATTCGCCTGGGATATCGAAGGTGAAGAAGTCACTCATGCGCTCCGGCAGTTCCACATTCCCGGCCAGGAGTTTGCCATCGGCGAGGATCGATTGGCTGTGCTGGTTCATCCAGGCCGCATAGCGCTCCTGAAACCAGGGACGGACAAAAGTGAAACAGGCCTGGTATTCCGCAGCCGGATCCAGGTTTCTATAATGAAAAGTGACACCCTGCGCCTCATCCTGAGTGTAGGACATGGACCGCTGGCTGGGGCGGTTCGCTTCATCGAGCATCCCGGGAACATAAGGCTGGCCATGATCATACGGGTAACCGGCAACCAGATTGGGGGCTGGATTGAAGGTGCCGCAGTTGTCGTAAAATCCACCCTCTCCGGCATCTTCATAATGGATGATGCGCCAGAGCAGCTCACGCTGTTTGTCTCCGGTGGCAGCCTGCGCCCGCTCGAGCTGGCGTTGCAGCCACCCCAGGCCGATGAAATCATGCTCCAGGTTGTCGATCCCTTCGCTGCGCACACCAAAGAGATGATTGCTTTCTGCGCCATAACGGGCCGCCTCTTCATGAAGCAACTTCATCTCGGGGGTTTCTTCGAATGGCTTGAACCAGGCCAGGCACTGGGCAACCGCGGCAGAAACATCACCCTCTTCGAAGCCCTGCCGGATTCGTGATTCGATTTGATTCTGGAGATCAACCTGCTGCTGCACACGATGTTTGACATACAGGTCGATGGATGCCTTCTGCATGAATTCGCGCCACAGCCAGGAGGATTGGCAACGCCATTCGGGCATCTGCGAGCCGGCTTCTTTGACAAGGTTATAGAAGGTGCCGATTTCTTTTTTTTCTGTGATCGGTTTGCCGGGTTGTTCCTCGAGGTATTCTTCCATCAGAAAAATCGCAGCGGCCATCTTGTCCGCCGCCACCCGCCCGAACCAGGTGCGGCAGTATTCATTGACCACGTCTTCGACAGAGGATTGAGGGGCCCAGAGGAGGCGCTGCCACATCCACTGATTGAAATGGTCATGAGACCCGCTTGAATGGGTGATGTCTCCGACTCCATACCTGAGCAGCTGATTGAATACCCAATGGTAAAACCGCGGCCAGGCATAAAAGGTCAGCCGGTCATACACCTGGGTGAGGGCCTGATCGGGGCGGCGCTCATAGATGAAGTGATTCGAGGGTGGTGGCTGGCTGCCGTCGCGGTCGGCACGCGGGTACATCTGGATGTAGCCATGCTGCGAGTACCGCCAGTGAGTGATTTCGTTATAGAACACCAGGACCTGCTGGGGTGGGAGCTGGTGGAGGATCTCCTGGCAATATCTGCCGAAAGGTCCAAACCCGGGGTACTGGAAAAGGTCCATGCGGTGGGTCTGCCGATGGCCGGGCTGCCAGCTCATCGCATCGGATCCCGGCCCATAACCGAAGGCCCATAACCAGGGTCGGGGCTTTTCCTGGAGGTACTGAAATATCGCGATGTCGTCATCGTTATCGAATTTCTGGTTGGTGATATAGACTTTCGATTGGGGATGGTACTTGTGAACTATCGAGGCCATATCTTCGACCAGGTGGATGAAGGTCCGGCCATAGGGGTCGCAACGGTCACACTCACAGCCGCCGCCATCGCCGCCCTGAAACTTTATCAGATCGAAGCTGGGGGACTGGCTGAAGTATTCGTCGCAGGATTTTAACAGAGCGGCCCGCGCTTCCGGAACAGAAGGGCAGAGAAACCAGGGGCGCCCGATCGATTCACTGGCCTGCCATTCTGGCGGCCCCACCCCCTTGTTGGGGACATAATTGCCCTGAGTCATCAATCCATAGGATTTGATGAAATCGAACATCGGTCCTGGCTCTGCAGCAAAGATATTGGCCCCGGCCAGGGCATAATCGAGAATGACAGATTGAGTTTCCTCTTCGGTCCAATCCCTAACCTTGCCGAGTGATTTAGCGACACTGCTCTGTCCATATTGGGTGCCACGAATCTGGAAAGCAGGCGCAGACCGCTTTTCCAGTGGGAACTTCAGGTGAATGCTATTATCTGTCCAATCTGCCTGCCTCAGGATTTCACCAGCCGCATAAAGCACTCCCCGTTCATCGACTGCACCTGCAATGAGGAAATGCCGGCCCCCCTCCGATCCGCTTTTCAGGAGATAACCTTCCGGACCTGGATCCTGGTTATCCAATGGCTTGATGTGAAGTGACTCCAGTTTTTCGGATATTATTGGATAGTCCTTCGAAACACCCAAGCACACGACAAGCTCGTTTGTCGCTGCTGCAGGAGGTGCTGCTGCAGAACTGATCCGCACTGGAAGCTGGTTGGGCTTTTGGAGGCGCTGCTGCAGGAGGTGTGCGATGCGCATCTCGACGGCAGAGGCCTGCGGGCTGGTCTGTATCAGGACGCTCCTGAACTCAACTTCCTGTTGTGGGGAGGCAAATGAAACCAGTACAGGCAGGAGATACTGCAGCATGAGATTATTTCCTCCGGGTGATGAGCCGTGTGCAGGATAGCCAACTCCCGCTTACATCTCGATATCCTCAAGGGCTTTGAGTTCCCGGTAGCGACGGGAATACTTTTCATAGCCTGCGGCATCAGACATGGTTTTCCGAATGTCTGCCGGCAGGTAGCGGAGATCGGTGCATTCAAGAACGCCGGCAAGAGTTTGCAGTTCATGCTCATCGCTTTTGACGCTCCGGAAGGTCGAAGCGACTTCATGAATCAGGGCCGCATCGACCGGAGTGTTTCTGAGCAGTGATTCACGGCGCGAACGCATCAGGATGCCTTCGATATCGGCTCCACTCATGGAAGGGAACTGATTGAAATCAGGCAGGGAGGAATCGGGCAGATTGATCCTGGCCTTCCTGGACATGGCGAGAAACATGTCGCGCAATTCATCCGGTGTCTGGGGATAAAACAGTGGGATATGCTCTTCACAGCGTCCCTGCCGCTTGATATCGACCGGCAGCAAATCCGGGCGGCATGTCAGAAGGAACCAGATGATCCTTCCACGATAGCGTGTGTCCCCCATCTGGGATGCCAGTTGTGCGAACACCCGGGCGCTCGTTCCCGAATCTCCGGATGCGGACCGGTCACCAACAGCCGCATCGGCTTCATCGATGATGACTGCGACAGGGCCGAGCTCCCGGACAACATTCAGAATTCGTTCAAGATTCGCCTCGGTTTCACCCACATATTTGCTTCTGAAGTTGCGTATCGTGACACAGGGAATGCCGACCTCTCCGGCATAGCAATAAGCGAGGAATGTTTTTCCAACCCCAACCGGGCCGCAGAGAAGGTACCCCATCGGAACTGCATCGAGCTGGCCGTTCCGGATCAATTGTGAGTCCTGTGTCAATCGATGTTTTGCAGCGGTATGGCCGGCGACAAGACTGAGTGTGTAGTCGGGCTTGATGAATTCGAGAAGGCCAGGGCATTGGGCTTCCATGAGAGATTTCTTGATCTCAAGAAGTTGCTTGTCGCTGACCTGGCGCTGCTTTGCCAGGGCATCGCTGTGCGCAGTGTGCACCTGTTCCGATCCGATGGACTTGGGATTAACTGGGCTGCCAGGCTCATCTTCCCTGCCGTTTTCATTGGATATGCGGCGCATCATGCTGTCGAGGTTTGTCAGTGTGACACCGGAGCTCAGGACAGCCAGGCGGGCTGCATCTGAGGCGAAGGGCGGGTAACGGTTTTCAATGAATTGTTTTCGTGCTTCTTTGCCTGGCAGAGGGATTTGAATTTCATACGGATGCCCGCTTTGAGTCAGGGATGGATTCAGCCTGGAAAGGCTTTCGGTCATGAGTATGAAGATCAGGTTGATTTTCCGTATGATCGGGCTTCGTGACCAGTTCAACAGCGTTGCGAGATGCTCGCCATAACGGTCATCGGGAGGGCAGATCAGTTCGGCGTAGTCAAACAGCACGGCGGTCTTGATGGTGCGGTTTTCTTCACCGACCAGCAGCAAAGAGACGATTCGATCGACCATCCGCAGGGCCTGTGTCGCATCCCGGGGGAGCTGGACAGCATCACCGAGGAGCCGGGAAAGGAGGGAGTTCATGCGCGAATAGCGGCGTGGGTCGCTGGCCGCATAGGGGCGCAACCCACGTCCCATATCGTAATGAAGAATGAGATCATAATTCGAAAAGTGGACTTTGGAGAGATAATCCGCGAGAGGGTCGAGGATGTAGTTGTTCTGCTCAGTGCCTCCCGCAAGGTCGGAAACATTGCCGTGAAGGATAAACAGGCTTGCGGCTCCGGCAAGATAAGCCTGTCTCAGTTCGGAAGACCATGCGGGAATATCGTTGGTTTGTTCGGTCATGGTATCTCACTCTGTCTGTGTCAGGAATCGCGGGGCAGTCTCGGAATCGAAAAGGGGCGGCACATCCAGCTTGCGTATTGCCTCCTCGGTGACCGAGACGCCTTCGGCAATTCCATCCACCTGGGCTGATACATCGGCAGGATCCCGTGCACTGATGGACAGCTCGCTGATGGCATTGACCTTCTGCTCGATGCGGTCGATTTCGGCGGCAAGGATTTCACGGTTTTCTTCAGCACGCTGGTAGTTGGCCAGGCGTTGCATGAGCGTATCGTGCTTGTCTTCCAAAGTGCGGATCAATTTGTCGGTGCGTTGATTGGTGGTGGCCTCCTGAATTTCCCGCTGGGCAGACTGTATCTGCGCTTCAAGCCCGCTTTTATCGGTCCCAGAAAGAAACCGTTGCAGGGCATCACGGGAGTATAGAAGTTTCAGGAACAGCCACAGCAATCTTTCGAGTGAATCGGTCTGCATACTGTGTATCGGGGATGAATTGCCAGCCTGAGGCCCCCGGATCTGCTCGGCGATCCTGTTGAGAGACAAGCAGCGATCCCTGAGTTGTTCGAAGCGGTTCCAGTCGGGGGGAGTCAGCCGCTGCCGTATCTGTTCGATTATTTCGGCATGGTTGACAAGTGGCTGCTGCCGGGACATGAGAGAGGCATCGACTGCCTTCTGAAATCGCGGGTGTGTCGCCAGCAGGCCAAGGTATAGAATTTCTGCTGCCAGAAAGATCGGGAGAAAGGTGTCCGGCTGGCCTGATAGAAATGAAAAGACAGCACCTGCGCCGAGCGCCAGCAGATTCCAGTGCCAGAGAAAGGCGGTCCTGATGTATGTCACGAAACCGCCTCTGGCAGGCATATCAGTCTGACCCTTCCTCCAACTGGTCCAGGATTCCCCGGATATGAAATACTGTCTCGAGAAAGGATCTCTCGCGCATCATCAGCCTCGAAGGCCGGTCTGGAGGCATGACATAAAACTTGTGAAGGATTGTTCCGGGCGCATTGCTGAATATGAAAACTCGGTCCCCGAGGAAAACCGCCTCACTGACATCATGGGTGACAAAGAAGACTGTCGCCTGCACTTCCTTCCAGAGCGCGACCAGCAGGTCCTGCATGTTATGCCGTGTTGCCGGATCAAGCGCTCCAAAGGGTTCATCCATGAGAATGACACGCGGTTTGAGAATCAGGGTCCGTGCAATAGCGACACGCTGCCGCATCCCTCCGGAGAGCTGGTGGGGATACTTGTGCGCATCACGGGAAGGATTCAGCCCGACTTTTTCGATCCATTCATGAGCGAGTGCATATCTTTCGGATTTCGGGATTCCACGGCATTCGAGGCCGAAGGCGACATTGTCGATGACTGTGCGGTTATCGAAGCAGGCGTAATCCTGAAAAACCATCCCTCGTTCCATATCGGGGCCTGTTATGGGGTTTCCATGGTAAAGGACTTCTCCGGCAGTGGCTGGAAATTGTGGAGCAAGCCCGGCGATCAGGCGCAGAACTGTGCTTTTTCCACACCCGCTTGGGCCGAGAATTGCGACAAATTCTCCGGATTCCTGGAGGTCTTCAACTGTAAAATCAATATCCTGGATGACTGTCGTCGCCCGTTCGGTTCCGATGCCATAGGTCTTAGCGACCTGCCTGAATTCTATAATGGGCGAGACTTCAGGATTGGCAGATACCTGCGGGCGATCGATCAGCGAACAGGGTGCTGCTGCAGTGGCGGCATCCATTTCAGTGTTCTCCTGCGCTTCGATAAGGGAAAAGCCGCCGTTGCAGGGAAAGAATGCCACGGTCAATTGCGAAGGCGAGCAGCGCAATCAGGATCAACGACAAATAAATGTGTTCACGGGGGCCTTGGCGCTGGCTCAGGTTGATGATGGCTCCCAGTCCATATTCGGCATTAATCACTTCAGCCAGCATGATGTAGCCGAAGGCAAGGCCAAAAAGAAGCCGCAGGCTGTTGACGATATCCGGCAGCGCAAGCGGAAACAGGATTTTGCTGATGGGTTGAATGCTCAAAATCGGAAACCACAGAATGAATCCGAGGGCAAATCCGAAAAACCCCAGGGAGAAAATGCGCCACCTCCAGGCGGACCACAGAGCCGCATCATTCGGCCCGGGCTGTTGAGAGAGAAACCAGTTGGCCGAGATGAAGATGATGCAATAGGCCAGGCCGGCCAGCGCCGCAAGCAGCGCGCCTTTCCTCCAGGAATTGTGCGCGCCGAGAGTGTAGGCCGCATCGAGATGGCTGTCAGGAACTCCCTGTACCGCGGCCGTGCTGTCAAAGAAGATAAATGCGACCGAGGCGAAGAAGATGAACATGACCTTCTGCGTTTCACCCAGGCCGAACCACATCAGTGTCAGTGGAATCAGAGCGGCGATGGGGATATTTCTTCCAAAGATCGAAACCGGCTTCAGAAAGGCATTGAGCCGCAGAAAGGCGCCCGACAGCACCCCCAGCGGGACTCCGATGGCGATGGCCAGCAGAAAGCCGCCAAACACACGCCCCAGGCTCCAGATTGCGCTGCGTGCCACCGCACGTTCATACCATAGCCGGGGAAAGGAAGAAACAGCCTCGCTCAGGCTGGGGAGCGTGATGGGGTCAACCAGCCGTTTTTCAACCGGGCCGGCGGTGACGACAAACCAGGCCAGCAGCACCAGACCGATGCAGAGCAGGGAGGCAGCCAGGCTTTCCATGATATTTGGACGGTCACGAATGACTGCCCAGCGCCGGATGTAGTTGATCAGGGCAGTCTTAAACGAGCCATTCATGAAAGGGCCTTTGAATCCAGTTTATCCCGTTCCAGAGATCTTCCTGTTCCATTCTACTGGACCGATTCCAGGGGGTAGACTTTGACTTCAACACGGCGGTTTTTGGCATGGTTCAATGGATCGGTGGGATCGGATGGGACATCCCATCCCATGCCTGCGACACTGAACTGCCTGGGATCGAAGGATGGAAATTTCTTCAGCAGCGCCTCTTTTACAGCATTGGCGCGGTTCTGGGAGAGTTCTTTCACGAGAGAACCAGGGACACTACCCTTCATGCTGCTGTCGGCGTGGCCTTCGATCACGATGCGTGCGGCGCCATACTGGCCTGCCAGCTTGCCGATTTCCTCCAGGACCATTTCGACATTGGGGTCATAGAGGCGTTCGATCTCCTTCCCATCTTCGTTGACAGTCACTTTTTTATACAGGTCATAGCTGTTCGGGAAAAAGTGAACCATGACGACTTTGGTAAGAATTTCGCCGCTCTCCGCTTTGATGCTCTGGACAGTTTTTGGGGTGAACTGCACCTGGTATTCATTCTTGCTGCTGGCGTAAACAGGTTCCGAAGCCAGCTTCTGAAGAACAGAAAAATCCATGACTGTATCGAACGACACCGGGCGGGAGATTTTCCCGATGTGGCGGTAGAGGTAATTGGCTGTGTTCCAGGTTCTCTCGAAGTTGGTCGGATTGTTCTGGTTCAGGAAGAAATCTCGGTTTTCACTGTAGTTGGTGGAATGAGCATCCCCAAGCATCCCCATGCATTCATCGGCCGGGATGTTGTAGAGCTTCGACATGAAGGTTGCAGCTTTCTGGCGGCTTTCATCGGTCTTGAGCAATTCCATACCATCGAAGATGCCTCTGACAAGGCCCTCGCAGATATCCGGATGGTCCTTGGCAAAATCAGCGCGTGCGAACCAGACATCGGCGATCAACTTGTTGGCGGTCGCGGTGGTCACGAGCAGATGGTTGTCCTGAATCTTTGTCAGGTTGTAAATGTCAGGTGCCCAGCTGACGCAGGCGGCGATTTCCTTGTTGGTGTTGAAAGCCGCGGCAGCCTGAAAGGCATCCTGTGTATAGACAAAGTTGACCTCAGCGGGCTGCACGCCTCCGCTGATCAGGGCATTGAGGACAAAGAACTGGCTGGGGGAATTCTGTGCGAGCACGACCGTTTTCCCGCGAAGGTCGGAGATCGACGGGTGCTGGGGGTCTTTGCAGTGAGAACGGCGCACGACGATGCCATCGCCCCCATTGGACCAGTCCACCTGCTGATAGATGCGAGGCTGGAGGCGGCTGTCTTTCTGGAGTTCTTCCATGAAGAGAGGAACCATATCGAGAGTTCCCCAGCCGATATGCACCTGGCCGGAGGCATAGGCATCACGCATTGCGACGGGATCATCGATCAATACCAGTTCAACTTTGAAATCCTGGCCGCCCGGAGTTTTCCAGAGCTTCCCCGGCCCTTTGCCTTCGTTGAAAAGGATGATCGGCGCCCAGCCTGCCCAGACATTGAGCGAGAATTTGACGGTTCGATCGGCCAGTGGCGAGTAGTTGGATACCCCCTGAACCGGTGGAAGCTTGTCGGAAGGGACATAGGCATACTCTTTAACTGTCGTCAGCTGGGAGGAATCAGGGGCTTCGGGGGCGGAATCACCTGCCGCTGCAGGAGAGGGAGGCTGGTTTGGGGTTGCGTTCTGCAAATCATCCGCCGTGATCGGTGCAGGCGCAGAAGGGCCAGGCTGGCCACCCTTGGGAAAGAGTGTGTCCCGCAGGCCATAAACGACCAGTCCTGCTGCTACAAGAAACAATACGACATAAAATCCGGGCTTGGGGCCACCGCCGCTTGATTGCATTTTGATTATCCTCCTTATCAGGGAATTATTTTGAGTGTGAATTTTACGGGCATAGCGGATCCCGCAGTGGCAGAAGGAATGAATAGGCCAGGGTGGTTGCAGTCAGCCATAACCATGATGACAGGCCGGTTCAGAGATCAGGCGCCCAGTTGTTTTTCAATTTCCTTGAGGGCGTCCTCCTGCTGTGCAGCAGAACTCTCCGCCTGGCCAAGGCTTTTCTCCTGTTGCTGAACATTGGATGTCTCAGGGGTTTTCAGGCCCATATCGATTTCGAACTGCTGCAGCAGCCCTTCGGCTTCGGCTTCTTCCTTGCGGCGTTCCGCTTCGATTTCGGCAATACCCTGGCTGGAAAGGTCGCTGGCGACACGGACCTTGGCCCGGTTGGTATCGATCCGGTTCTGGATGATATTTTCAAGTTCGCCAAAATCTGTCGATACATCGAAATTGAATGATTGCGCAAGCTTGGCCATTTCCGCTTCCGCAGTGCTCATTTTGATTTCGGCATCATAACGACGAATGCGGGTCTGGACTTCGCTCAGCCTTCTGGTTGCAGCCTGAATTTTTGTCAGATGATTCTGATAGCTGGTTTCATGCAGGTTGAGCTGCTGGCGGTTTTCGTCGAGTTCGGCCTGTGCCCTCTTCAGTTCGATGGCGAATTTTCCGGCAGTGGTGCGGTCCTCGATCTTGAGGTAAGCTTTGACTTGTGCGGTCAGATCTTCTGTTCGCCGCTCATCCAGTTTCACCTGGCGTGTCACTCTCTCGACCAGAGCACGGTACTGCTCAAGGCCGACACGGCCATCTTTGAGCTGTTCGACAGCGTTATCATATTCGAGCTGCATCTGAGCGATGGGATCGGCCTGCCAGAAGAAGTTGGCGAGCTTGTTGACTTGAGCCATGAGTGCTTTCCAGAACTTACCCAGCATATTTCCCTCCTCGATGAGTCGTGTCTTTCACCCAAGATTCTGAACCAGCAGCCGAAAAACGTGCATGGACGCCAATAACCGAAAAACAGACAACCGTCATTCTATAGATCCTGAACAGCTCATTCAACAACCTAGTGAAAATCGGCATCGGGCGCCCCGGAAATCATCGATGAACACAATTAATTCAATTCTCCCCTGTTCCCGGATTGAATCACCGTCTAGTCTTGTTCATCCATATCCAGCCAGGTTTTACAAGCAGACAGTCCGGAGGCCAGCCATGCACTCACTCAAGACCCTTGTCGGGATCATCGCTCTGGTTATTGCGCAGGCAAATCCATGCTGGCCTGAAGTCCTTTTCGAGTCACGGTGTGCGGATCTCCAGCAGTGGCAGGTGCTCGATCTGAATGGTGATGGCAGTGTGGCCATTGTGGAGGATCCAACAGTGCCGGAAGGGTATGGCCCTGATGTTTTCCTCCTCCAGGGTGGTGAGTTGTTTCTGTTTGCCAAAGGGATTCAATTCAGTGAGGGAACGGTCCTGGTTCTCTGGAAGGACCATGACCCATTGAGCATGGATGCCGATGGGGTGATTGCGTTCCAGGCCGATTATGGCGAGGACCTGTCCGAGGCTCACAACCTGAAACAGCATCGGCACCATTTCTGGATTGAGCAGGATGGGGATGAAGGCTTCCAGCTCAAAGAGCAGGTGGACAACGAAAACTCAAAGGCCCGGGTGGATCGAGCGGGAATCGGCTTGACGCAGGATAGCTGGAACCGGAATGGCTGGATATGGCAGAAGCTCTCCATTTCGGATGGAAGGCTGCGTGCGAAGTTCTGGTCTTCGGTTGTCCCCGAACCTGAGGAATGGCAGATCGAGGTGGCCCATTGGGAACCCAGGCCCGGACGTGCCGGATTGAAACTGTTCTCAGGGAAAGCCTCTGCCGCTTATTTTGCCATTTCGAATCAAGACTTAACCGTCATTCCTCCACTGCTGGATATGCAAGTCTCTCCAGCTATCTGCTTCTCAGCAGACTTGTTACGGGCCGACTTGTTTATCAATCTCCCGAAGGCCTTGCCTGATGCCTCTCTGGAGCTGACCTGCCGCCAGTTTGGAGCCGGGGAGATGGTTCTTCTCACCGAAAACAAGAATCTTCCGGCAGGAAACAGCAGTCTCTCTTTTGGTGGCTCCAAATCTCCTCTCAAGCTTCCGGAGGCCCTCCAGCCAGGACCGATTCAATTTAAGACTACCCTGCGACAGCACGATGGCGCTGTAATTCATTCGGCCTCTCGAACTATCGAGCTCCGTTCCGCCGCAGCGATGGAAGAAGAGTGCCGGAAGATGCGGCAGATGGCATCGGGCATCATTCATTCAGCGACAGATCCGCAGGATGCCGTTGTGCTGAACGCCCACTCGGCACTGGCCCATCTCGAGCTGTTTCAGAAGCGATTGAAACAAGGGCAGGCAACTGAGGCTGAGAAATCTCTGGCTTATGCTGAAGAGGCGCTCGATCCAGCTGTTTCCTTTATGCACTATGCAATAGAAAAACAGAAACTTTCCGCAGCAAGTTTTGTTATGGGGGAAACATACGAGTTAACAATCACTCTTAGAAAACTCACCCCCTCAGTCATCGAACCTCTCAAGGCAACCCTGGTCCTGTCCGATGATCTGCGTGCATCGACTCCTCTCACAGTCTCACAGGATATTCAGCCTGAGGCATGGAACGAGGGAGCTGTGAATCTTGCTTTTCGCTTTCGGCTCCCGCAGGAATTCCCGGCCGGGCAGACAACCCCGATCAAACTTCCATTGATACGCGAGGGATACCACAGGCTGTTATTCTCCCTTCAGAACGGCTCGGGTGAAACGGTCTGGATGGATTCAGAAAAGCCGGTCGGGCCTGACTACAAAGGCACTCATGAACTGGCGAGGATCTATGTCACTCAGAACCCCCGCGATCTGCTGCAATTGGATTACGCCGCACATGCCGATTCGAAATCCGGCTCTATTCAGGCCACCCTGCGCAATTGCGACAACAAGACATTTTCGGGATCCCTTATCCTCCGGCTGCGAACTTCCTCAGGCACAAAGATCTGGACTGGCGTGGTTCCAGCCAGGATTGCTGCAGGCGAAACAAGAAGGATCGACACACCCGTTCCTGTGATGAACTGGTATGGAGATCTTCTCCTGAGCGCTGACCTGTTCCATCAGGAATCTCTCGAAACCTGTGCGGAAAAATCGCTCCATCTTGCCCCCCCGCATCCATGGAAGGTCACCGCTTTCCGGGGGATGAAGGTGGATCAGAATGGTGATGAATACCTCACTTATATCCACATTCAGGTGGAGGGTCCAGATATTCAGAAAGCGACAGGCCATGCAGTCATCCGATGCAATGACAGAAACTACGCCATAAAAAGGCTGGATAACCTCCCAGGAGTGACACTCATCCCTGTCCATGCAGCCATGGGAACTTACCTCGTGACCGTGACCCTGCTTGATGGAAAAGGAGAGACCGCAACAACAGAGATTCCTCTGGTCGCCCATGTTTTTGAAAACCGGGAGGGAAACCTTTTCCTGAATGGCGAGCCTTTCATTGTCAAGGGAGTGAATGTGCATGGAATGATCCCGGAAAGCCCGGAAAGGAATCGTCACATGATGCGGTTCCTCAAAGAGATCGGCTTCAACATGCTGCGTGGCGATTACCCGCCAGTGTGGGAGGTCGATATGGCGGAGGAGGAAAACATGGGCTGGATGGTCCTGGCTCCTTTCAGTGTCAACAGCACCGATTACTTCAATAAGCACTATGGCCCCCATGCCTTCGCGCAGATGCGTGAAGTGACACGCTGCTTCATCCGTGCTTACCGGGATAAACCGGCTGTGTGGCTGTGGAATTCCTGCAATGAAGTCACCAACGAGATCGAGGATTTCCTGGTGACGCTTTACCCGCAGTATAAACAGATGGATCCGGCTCAAAGGCCGGTGGTGTACGCCAACCTGTTCGGCCAGGATAAATCGCTTGGCCAGGACCTGATGGCTGTCAACTACTATTTCGGCATTCCCCAGTCCGCCACCAGCCGCCAGCCGCTCATCGAGCGCAGCCTGGCGGAGGCTCGAAAAGCGGGGCTCCCCTGCATCTTCACAGAATTCAACTGCTGGTATGGCCCGGTTTATTCCAAGGGCATCGAAGCGCTGCGTGGCATCTATGAATTCGGGATCGATAAGGGATATGCAGGAGGCTTTCTCTATCTTCTGGCCGAGGATCCGGACCGTCACCCGGCGGTAATTGCGACACGGGAAACACTGTGGACCAACCCTTCCTACATTGCCGCACTTCACCATGCTTTCGATGATGCAGTAGTCGAGCACACTGGAAGAAGCAGTGAAAGCATTACGTTGACAGTGCGCAACATCCGCCCTTACTGGCTGCGCAAGGTTCGATACCATGTCGATGAGGGGCCTGGATATTCTGCTGCTGGCCAGCTGGGAGATATACCCCCGCAGTCATCCGCAAATATAACCCTCACGGCTCCTCCCGGAACCGGAGATCAGTTTCTCTCAGTCGACCTGCAGTTCGAAACTCACCAGGGGTTGAAAAGCCATGTCGTCAAGCAGGTGGCAGTGAGGGAGTAGGGCGCCTGCCTGAGATCGTTGGGCTTCAGGGCAGAAACTCACGAACCCGGCTCAGGGCTTCATCCAGCTTGCCATTGTCTTTGCCGCCGGCTTTGGCCCAGTCGGGTTTTCCGCCACCGCCGCCACCCGCGAGCGCCGCCACCTTCTTGACCAGATCTCCAGCTTTGACACTGGCGGTCAGCTCTTTGCTGACACTGCAGACAAAGTTGACCTTGTCTTCAACAACCGCTCCAAGAAGGATGATGCTGTGCGGCATCTTCATTTTAGCTTTGTCAGCAAGGACCTCAAGTTCAGCCGCATCGGCCACCTCGGCGCGAGCTGCCAGCAGATCGGCTTCAAGGCCATTGAGACAGACTTTCTGCACTTTCGAAAGAAGATCCTCGATAGATGCTCCGCCACCCTTTTCCTGCAGGGTTCGGATCTGTTTGTCTTTTTCACGCAGCTGGGCCTGCAGCTTTTCGATCCTCTCAGGGATCTGGGGGATGGGGCAGCGCAGCATCTGAGAAAGCCGCAGCAGGACCGCCTCGTGCTCCTTGATTTCACGGTAAGCCCTTTCCCCGGCGACAGCGGTGATTCGCCGCACACCCGCCTGGATGGACTCTTCCGATGCGATATAGAGCGATCCGATCTCCCCGGTCCGATGAACATGGGTTCCACCACAGAGTTCGCGGCTGACCGGTTCGATGCGGACCATGCGGAC
>JAANMY010002697.1_pt1 | contig 16156 bp, 19 predicted proteins | sample 7279691 | NCBI WGS metagenome assembly JAANMY01 (sample SAMN14094543, study PRJNA606508) | bioreactor metagenome | isolation source: A lab-scale SPAN reactor treating ammonium-rich wastewater day 388 | place: Ireland: Galway | collected 2018-02-07
CGGGCGACGCCAACCACCTCGCCGCCAGCGCCCCGGCGCTGAGCCAGTCGGTGATCGAGGTTCCCGACACCACGCCGCCGGAGGCCGCATTGTCGGGCATCAGCGGGCCGACAGACGGGCGCTATAGCGTCGAGGTGACGTTCACGGAAACGATTGTCGGCTTCGAGGCGGCGGATCTGGTTCTGACCAACGCCAGCGCCACGCTGAGCGGTGCCGAGGCGGCCTATGTCATCACCCTGACGCCTCTGGCCGAAGGCGCGTTCACGGTCGCGCTGCCGGCCGATGCGGTGCAGGATCTGGCGGGCAACGGCAATCTGGCGGCGGCCCCGGTCGAAGCGATCCACGACGTCACGCCGCCAAGGGTGACGGTGCGCGAGCTGACCGGGCCGGTCGAGGGCGTCTATACGCTGCGGCTGGTCTTTTCCGAAGCGATCAGCGGACTCGATCCGTCGATGATCGAGATCAGCAATGCCACGGTGAGCGTGACCGGCGGCGGCACCGAGTATCTGTTGCGCATCACGCCCGAGGGCGAGGGGCGGATCATCCTGACCCTGCCGCCGGAAATCGTCACCGATCTGGCGGGGAACGGCAACCTGGGCGCCGCGCTGGTCGATCTGATGCCGATCATCACCCGGCCGTCGGTGCTGCTGAGCAGCGCAACCACCGAGATCGTCAGCCGGGCCGAATTCACCGTCACTGCGCTCTTTTCCGAGCCGGTGAGCGATCTGACCCTCGGGGAGATCGCCGTGAGTGGCGGTGCGGCCATCGCGCTCAGCGGCAGCGGCGCCAGCTATGCGATCACTCTGCGGCCGACCGGGGTGGGCGATGTCGTCGTCAGCATCCCGGCCGATGCGGCACAATCGGCGCCGGGGGCGGGCAACCTTGCCTCGGAGCCGCTGGTGATCGGCAACCGGGTGATCGGCGTCACGCAGGAGCGTATCGCCACCTTCCTGCTGCGGCGGGCCGATGCCCTGCTGGCCAGCCAGCCCGATCTGATCGCCCGGCTGCGTGGCAATACCTCGGGCGCGTTCGATCTGGCGAGCCGGGGCACGGACGGCAGCCTCGCCTTCCGCCATTCCTGGGCCAGCGGCATCTGGGCCGATGTGCAGGGCCGCTGGGACCGGGACGGGGTGCGGCGGTCTGACTATCTCTTTGGCGTCGTCGGTGCGGATTTCATCGCCACCGAGCGCCTGCTGGTCGGGGCGATGCTGCAGTTCGACCGGATGGACGATACCGATGCCAGCGGCTTTGTGCGCGGGCAGGGGTGGTTGGCGGGCCCCTATGTCGCGGGCCAGATCGGCGAGCATCCGCTGTTCTTCGAGGCGCGGTTGCTCTATGGCGCCACCCGCAACAGCCTGTCGATCGACGGCGGGGCGACCGTGTCGCGCTTTGACACCCGGCGTTGGTTGGGATCGGTCCGCCTGGCGGGCGAGGTGATCCGCGGCCCGCTGACCTTCACGCCCAGCGTGGCGATCAGCCATACGACGGACCGTCAGGGCAGCTTTGTCGATGGCTATGGCAACCTGATCGGCGCACAGAGCGTTTCGCTGCTGCAGGGCGAGCTGGGGCTGGACGTCAGCCGCCGGTTCACGCTGTCGGGCGGCGATCTGTCAGTCAACGGCGGCGGTTCGGTGGTGTTTTCGGACGGCGGCCAGGCGAATGCCGCCTCGACCCGTCCGGTGGCTGATGCGCGGGGGCGGCTGTGGCTGGGGCTGGGCTATACCTCGAGCCGCGGCATGTCGTACAGCGGCGATCTGCGGCTGGACGGGCTGGGAACCGGCACGCTGACGCCGCAGGTCGGCTTTACCTGGCGCTACGAGTTCTGAGGCAGCGACGGCGTCGGCGGCGGTGATCGGCCACCGCCGGGGCTGCTGCATTCGGGGGGCGACCCTGTTCCGGGCCGCGATCGATCGGCGCGGTCTTCGCCGCCCGGGAAGGCGGAAAGGGCTTTGGTGCCGCCATTGCAGCTCTGCCCTGTTCACCGGGTGGCGGGATTGACCGAGCCATCGCGCAGGCCGACTTTCGGCGCGTGGCCGAAAACGCGCGCTGCCGGTGTACAGGATCGCTTCTGCGCCGCCGCGGTGCGGAATCGGTCATTGACCGGGGTGACGGCCTGCTATAATGACCCATGCCGCCAAGGACACTGACCCGCGGCGCAATTTACCCAGCAAAAACAAAGGCATTTCATGCGGATGGTAGGCCCGGAGGGACTCGAACCCCCAACCAAGGCGTTATGAGCGCCCTGCTCTGACCATTGAGCTACAGGCCCGGCTGACACTGCCTAGCAGGTTGAGCGGAGGGGTCAAGAAGGTGGGGCAGGCGCGGCGGGTGCGAATTTCTTGACGGGCGGGGCGCGGGCTCCGTATCGTGGGCGCGGGTCGGGGTGGGTCAGCCGGGGGGGTGCATGCGGATTTCCCTTCTGGCGGCGGTCTTTCTGATCGTCACCGCATCGCGCGGCGGCGCCGAGCTGGCGCAGGGCGGCCCGTCGGGCGATGCCTTGCTGTTCCGCTACAGCGGACCATCGGTCGGGCGCCCCTCGGGGGTGCTGGGCGACGGCGAGACCGGGTTCATCGCCGCGCTGCAGCGAGCGGTGAATCTGGTGCTGCTGGCCTGCGCGCCGCCCGGCGCCGATCCGATGGACCCGGTCGAGGTGGACGGCAGGCTGGGGCGGCACACCCGCGATGCCATCGCTCGCGCCGCCGCCTGCCCGCCGATCGCCGCGCGCCTGCCCGAGGATTCCGGCGCCCGGCGGGGCGAGATCACCCGGGCGCTCTGGGATCTGCTGCTGCCGGGTCAGCCGCCGCCCGATGCCCGCCAGCGCGGCCGCGCGCTGCTGCTGGCCTTCGAGGGCACCGATTTCACCGACCGCGCCGAATGGAATTTCTGCCAGAACAACCGGCAAATCTATGACCCCACGGCGGATGATCCGACCTGTTACACCGGCGATCCGCGCTCGTATCTGACCTGGGGGCCGAATGGCGCGACGGCGGGGCACGGGCACGAGATCCTGGCGATTCTCGCCCGGATAGACCGGCTGGACCCGGCGCTGCTGGACGCGGCCTTCGGCGACGAGGTGGCGGCGGTGCGGCGGATGGCGCATCTGCGCATCCCGCGCGGCGAGGATGGCGAATTGCGGCGCTATCTGTGCGGCATCTATGTCGATCTGCCGCGCAGGCGGGCCTGGTCGGCGGGCTTTGCCGCGCTGGGCGCGCGCCCAGAGGTGCGGGCGATCTATCGCGCGCTCTATGACTCGGCCAGTTTCGACGGCGGCAAGATCGTCACCTTCCTGAACGCCTGGCGCGATGCCGGGCTGGCGCCGACCGAGATCGACTTTGCCTTTTTCACCGACCGGTCGGCGCATACCCGGGTGCGCAATCTGGAAGTGCGACGGCTGTTGCGCCAGGTGCTGGCCGCGGGCGCCAGCAGCCCGGCCGAGATCCGGCGCGGCTATGCCCGGCTGGCGCGGGTGACGAACATCAGCCAGCGGGGGCCGCGGCTGGGGCGCGACGTGGCCTTTTATGTCGATGCACTGGGGCCGTCGCTGACGCGTGAAGAGCGGCGCCACTGGGTGCGGCAGGGGGCGCGGCGGGCCTTTGCCGCCGGGCTGAGCGATGCGCGCCCGGCCCCCGATTTCACCGCCGGGCCGCGCGATGACTGGCAGGCCACCGGCCAGCAGCCGCTGACGGCCGAAGAACGCGCGCTCTGCCCGGCGCCGGTGCTGAACCCGCGACCGCCGCGCTAATGCGCGCTGACCGGCTCCAGGTCATTCTCGCGCGCGACAAAGAACGCGGTGCTGCGGTCCTGCGCCAGGGCCAGGCATTCGCCGGCATGGGTATGAACCCCCCAGACCTCGGCGCCACCGGGGATGCGGGCGCGGATGTCGTCGGGCAGATTGGCCGGGTCGATCTGCCGGATATAGGCGATCTTGCCCTCGGGGACGAAAGGATACGGGGTTTGCATGGCGTGCCTCCTTCAGCCGCGGGTGATCGGGATGCGGCGGACCACGACATCGGGTTCGCAGCGTTCGAGGGTGATTTCCAGCAAGCCGTTGTCAAAGCGCGCGCCGCTCACCTCGACGCCGTCGGCCAGCGCAAAGATGCGGCTGAACTGGCGGGTGGCGATGCCCCGGTGCAGGAACACCCGTTCGGGGCCCGGGTCGGATTGCTGGCCGCGGATCACCAGTTGGCGGTCCTCCAGCGTGATGCTGACGTCATCGGCGGCGAACCCGGCCAGCGCCAGGGTGATGACAAAGCGGTTGGGCTGCGCCAATTCGATGTTGAACGGCGGATAGCCATCGGCGCCGGTGCGGGCGGTGCGTTCGACCAGCCGTTCGAGCGGCTCGAAGCCCAGCAGCAAGGGGTGCGACGGAAAAGCGAATTTGGTCATGGCCTGGTCCTGAAACAGCGACGCTTGGCGCGGCCCCCGCGGGGCGGCAGACCGGGCACAGCCTTGATATGGGGCGCCGGGCCGACCGCTGCAAGGGGCTGCGAAGGCTTTGCCAGCGCAGCGAAAAGCCGCTAGACTGACGCCAACAGGCAGCCAACTGGCAATCGAGTCGCTTCCGATGAATGCTCCTACCGAGCTGAACCATGAAGATGTCCTCCGCGTGAAGCTGGAGGTTCTCAGGCGCGAACACCGCGACCTGGACGAGGCGATTGTCGCCATGCATGACCGCGGCACCGGCGACGAACTGGCGATGAAGCGGCTGAAAAAGCGCAAGCTCGCGCTCAAGGATCTGATCGCCCGGATCGAGGACGAACTGACCCCCGACATCATCGCCTGAGGCGGCGCGCTCACATCCCGGTGTTGCGGCGGCGAAGGGCTGGCCTGCCGCGTGCGGATCGGGCAGGCTGAGGGGCGAGACACGGCTCTTTATTATGGTCCGCCCGGGATGCATCCGGGGCGGGTTATTTTCCAAAAGGATATTGCATGTTGCGCGCTCCGCTCATTCTGGCCGCCGCCCTGACGCTGGCCAGCCCCGCCTTTGCCGAGGAACCGCCCGTCTGGTCCTATGCCCGCTATGTTTCGGAAAGCCCGATCACCAGCTATCTGGGCGTGATCTATGGCGTGCCGCAGACCGACGACGTGCGCGCCTATGTCGAATGCCTGATCGAGGGGCAGGGGGCCAGCGTCGTTTTCGCCCTGGCCGCCGATGTCGAGGGGCTGGAGGACGGCACCGAGGTGGTCGTCGAATTCACCGGACCCGGGTTTCGCACCGGCCATGGCGGCACGGTCGTGCGCTTTGAGGAAGGTCTCTGGGGCGCGATGCTGCCCTTCGCGCTGGACGCCGAATTCTGGCACTGGCTGCGGTTCGAGCCCGAGGTGACGTATGGGGTCGAGGGGCGCGCAACGCTGACCCTGCCGATCAGCGGTCTGGCCGCGCATCTGCAGGCCTTCCTCGCCGATTGCGACAACATCCGCAATCTGCGCCCCGAACCGGAGCCCGGCACCCTGCCGACCAAGGGCTAGATCCGGCCCTGCCACAGCGTGACGCGGGTGCCGCCCATGTCGATGGGTGCGCCCAGCGGCGACAGGGGCAGGCCCATGGCCTTGACCAGCCCGGCATCGGGTGCGGCGATGCCCAGATGCCAGCCCCGGAACTGCGCGCCCAGCACCCGGCCCAGCGTGCCATAGAGCGCGAACAGCAGCTTGCGCTCGCCGATCCGGCTGCCCCACGGCGGGTTGACCACGACAATCCCCGGGGCCACGCCCGGCGGCGCCGTCAGGTCGCTGACCGGCAGCCGGGTGAAACGGCACCAGTCCGACACCCCGGCACGGGCGGCGTTGGCGCTGGCCCCGGCAATCGCCCCCTGATCGCGGTCCGATCCGAAGAACCGCAGCGCGGGCGCCCGCGTCGGCGCGGTTTTCAGCCGGGCGAAAGCGGTGGCGTCGAAACCGGCGAGTTGCTGAAAGGCAAAGCTGCGGTCGCGCCCGGGCTGCAGCCCGGCGGCGATCTCGGCCGCCTCGATCAGAAACGTGCCCGATCCGCACATCGGATCGACCACCGCCTGCGTGCCGTCATAGCCCAGTTGCCGCAGGATCAGCGCCGCCAGCGTCTCGCGGATCGGCGCCTTGCCGACCGCTTCCTTGTGGCCCCTCTTGTGCAGCGATTCGCCCGAGGTATCGACCGACAGCGTGCACAGGTCGTCCTCGATCCGCGCCTTGATGACCAGCGCGGCCTCGGGGCTGACGGGGGCGCCCAGCCCCTCGCGGATCGCGGTTTCGATCCGCTGGGCGGCGGCCTTGTCGTGATAGATCTTCGATTTGCGGCAGGTCGCTTCCACCCGCACCGGCACATCCGGTCGCAGCCAGGCGGCCCAGTCCAGCTTGCGGGCGCGCTTGTCCAGTTGGGCCAGATGCATCACCCGGAACTCGGCCAGCCGCACCAGCACCCGCGTCGCCCCGCGCAGCTCCAGATTGGCGCGCCAGACCTCGGGCCAGTCGCCCGTCGCCTCGACTCCGCCAGGCACCACGGCCACGCCCTGAAACCCGGCCGCCCGCGCCTCGTCGGCAAGGGTGGCTTCCAGCCCGGGGGCGGCGACGAGGAACAGGCTCTGGCTCATGCGCCTCGCCATAGCCGCAAATGCGCGGCACGGCGAGGGGCTTTGCACCGCGCCGCGGCTTTGCAAGGCCTGCTGTCCATGCTAGGGCGCGCGCAAGCAGATGCGAGGGGCGCAGGATGGCCGTGGACGTGGGAATCATCATGGGCAGCCAGTCGGACTGGCCGACAATGCGCGAGGCGGCGGCGATCCTCGACGAACTGGGCATTTCCTATGAGGCACGGATCGTCAGCGCCCACCGCACGCCTGACCGGCTGTGGACCTATGGCAAGACGGCGGTGGAGCGCGGCCTCAAGGTCATCATCGCCGGGGCAGGGGGGGCGGCGCATCTGCCGGGCATGATGGCGTCGAAAACCCGCGTGCCGGTGGTCGGCGTGCCGATCCAGACGCGGGCGCTTTCCGGCATCGACAGCCTCTATTCCATCGTGCAGATGCCCAAGGGCTTTCCGGTGGCGACCATGGCGATTGGCGGCGGGGCCAATGCCGGGCTGATGGCGGCGCAGATGCTGGCGATGAATGACCCGGCGCTGGCGGCGCGGCTGGATGCCTGGCGCGCGGCGCTGTCGGAGTCCATCGCCGAGGAACCCCGCGATGAGTGATCGGCTGGAACCGGGCGCGGCCATCGGCATTCTGGGCGGCGGGCAACTGGGGCGGATGCTGTCGGTGGCGGCCTCGCGGCTGGGCCTGCGCTGCCATATCTACGATCCAGGCGCCAACCCGCCCGCCGGGCATGTCGCCGAGACCGTGACCACCGCAGGCTGGGACGACGAGGCGGCGCTGCGGGCCTTTGCCGCCTCGGTCGATGTCATCACCTATGAATTCGAGAACATCCCCACCGCCACCCTCGATCTGCTGGAATCCCTGCGCCCGGTGCGCCCCAACCGCCGCGCGCTGGCGATCAGCCAGGACCGGCTGACGGAAAAGGATTTCCTCACCGGGCTGGGCCTGACCACGGCGCCCTACCGCGATATCCCCGATGCGGCGGCGCTGCAGGCGGCACTGGAGGCGATCGGCGCCCCGGCGATCCTGAAAACCCGGCGGCTGGGTTATGACGGCAAGGGGCAGGCGCGGATCATGACCGCCGATCAGGCCGCCGCCGCGCTGGACAGCCTGGGTGGGGCCGAGGCGATCTATGAGGGCTTTGTCCGTTTCACGCATGAGGTCTCGGTGATCGCCGCCCGGGGCCTGACCGGCGAGGTCGCCTGCTATGACCCCGGCGAGAACGTGCATCAGGACGGCATCCTGCGCAGCACCACCGTTCCCGCCCGGCTGTCCAACGCCCAGCGGACCGACGCGGTGATCCTGGCCGGGCGCATCCTGAACGCGCTCGAGTATGTCGGGGTGATGGGGGTGGAATTGTTCGTCACGCCCGGGGGGCTGGTGGTCAACGAGATCGCGCCGAGGGTGCATAATTCCGGCCACTGGACACAGGCTGGCTGCGCCGTCGATCAGTTCGAACAGCATATCCGCGCCGTGGCGGGCTGGCCGCTGGGCAATGGCGCGCGCCATGCCGATGTGGTGATGGAGAACCTGATCGGCGACGAGGTGGCGCGGGTTCCGGCGCTGTCGCGCGAGGCGGATGTGCAGATCCATCTCTATGGCAAGGGCGCGCCCCGCCCGGGCCGCAAGATGGGCCATGCCAACCGGGTGACGCGGCTTTAGCGCCGCTGCAGCCAGGGATGCGCCAGCTTGCGCAGGGCGCTGGTCAGGGTGATGCCGTGGTCAAAGACCCCGTTGCGCAGGAATTCCAGCACCTCGGCCAGCACGACCGGGTTGTTCATCATCAGCGTATGCGAGGCGGTCAGCACGATGTGATCGTTCATGCCCTCGATCCGGGTACTGGCCACGGACACCGTGCCGTCGTTGGGCCCGTCGAACCGGCCGATGCCGATCGGATTCAGCGGATTGATCGGCACGTCGCCCGCGATCACCCCCAGATCGAAATCCACCGGCGGCAGCGTATTGGGCACCGAGCTGTCGCCGGTGCCCAGCTCGTTCGCCGCCGGGCCGTTGGCCCAGGTCAGCACCCGGCGCAACAGGTCGCTCTCGGCCAGCGTATCGACGATTTCCGAACCGTGGTTGGGCGGCGCCAGCATCACCACCCGGCCCAGATGGGCCGGATGCCCCTGCGCCAGCCAGGCCCGTACCAGAATGCCGCCCAGCGAATGGGTGACGAAATGCAGCCGCTCGTCGCCGCAGCGCGCCGCCGCCTGGCCGACATAGCCGACCAGATCGGCAATCGGCGCATCCTCGGAGGGATACCCTTCGTTGACGACGCGGTAGCCGTGGAATTCCAGCGTCTCCTGCAGCACCAGCAGCGAGGCGTCCGACCGCGCCAGCCCATGCAGCAGCACGACGCAATCGGCGAGGGCCGGGGCGGGAAGCAGCAGCAGGGGAAGCACAAGAAGCGGTCGCATGCGCCGAGTATAGGCCTCGCCATCCGCCGGGAAAAGCACGAGGATGCGCGGGCAGCGGACACGATGGCGCGAGGGCGGGCATGAACGGGTCACGGCGGGGGGTGCGGCTGGCGGTGCGGGCGGTGATCCTGCGCGAGGGGCGGCTGCTGATCGTCAACGCCTGGCCGGGCGACCAGAGCGACCTGTGGTGCGCCCCCGGCGGCGGGGTGGAACCCGGCGCCTCGCTGCCCGACAATCTGCGGCGCGAGGTCTACGAGGAAACCGGCCTCGCCATCCGCGTCGGCCTGCCCTGCCTGGTCAACGAATTCCACGATCCCGACAGCGGCTTTCACCAGGTCGATGTCTATTTCCACGCCCGCGTGATCGGCACGCCCCGGACGGGCCCCTGGACCGATCCGGAGGGCGTGGTCAACCGCCACCGCTGGGTCAGCGAGCCGGAACTGCGGGCGCTGCGCTTCAAACCGGATTCGCTGCCCGGGGTGGCGTTCGATGGCAACGGGATGGTCTATGACCCGCTCGAACTGATCGTGCGTTAGGGTAGGTCTCGGGGGGCGGCTGCCCCCCGAACCCCCCGCCTCAAGGGGGGCACGCCCCCCCTGAGAACCCCCGTGAGTATTTGACGGCAAGATGAAAGCCGGGGTTCCGCGACGGGATATTGCCGGTTTGCGAAAGATTATTGCGTAGGGGGGCGTTCATGCCTACATAAGCGCAAACCAAACGGAGACTGGCCGCAATGCCCGGCGCGAAACTCGATCCCATCGACCGCATGATTCTGGCCGAACTGCAGGCCGATGGTCGGATGACCAACGTCGAACTGGCCAAGCGCGTCGGCATCTCGGCCCCGCCCTGCCTGCGCCGGGTGCGCACGCTGGAAGAGGCGGGCTATATCCGCGGCTATCACGCACGGGTGGATGTGCGCGAACTGGGCTTTGAGGTGCAGGTCTTTGCCATGGTGCGCCTGCACCGCCAGAACGAGGCTGATCTGCGTGCCTTCGAGGACCGCTGCCGCGCCTGGTCGCTGGTGCGCGAATGCCATATGCTGAACGGCGAGATCGACTTCATCCTCAAATGCGTCGCGCCCGATCTCAGCACCTTCCAGAATTTCCTCACCGAACAATTGCTCGCCGCCGACAATGTCGCCAGCGTCAAGACCTCGCTGGTGATCCGCTGCGCCAAGGACGAGCCCGGCGTGCCCTTCGACGTGCTCGAGGAACGCTATACCCGCGAGGCCTGACACGCCCCGCGCCCAACTTTGCGCCGCAAATATCCTCGGGGGGTGAGGCCCGGCACGGGCCGAGGGGGGCAGACGGCCCCCCTGCTTCGCGCGGCGGCACGCCGCGCGCGGGTCGCCCGAGGCGCCCGCGGCAGCGGGTAACGAGGGCGAAACCCCGCCCCGGCCCTATTCGCCGCTCATCCGCCCCTCGCGTCCGCCCCGGCGCTTTTTCAGCAGCGCCGCGCGGGCGGGCAGCTCTGCCATCACCGTCCGGCGGGCCTCGGCGCTCAGTTCTGACCATTCGGCGATCTCGTCGAGCGTGCGCAGGCAGCCCGCGCAGATCCCGGCGCGGGGGTGGATCACGCAGATCTTCACGCAGGGGCTGTCGATTTCGTTGCGCATCCAGAGCGTTTCGGTGGAAAGGTCGTTCATCGTTAACCTCGGGGACTTCCGGGGCACCATACCCGCGCGGCGGCCGATTGCCAGCCTGTCAGCGACGCATGGCTGCCAATCTGTCCAGGAAGCCCTGCAAGATGAACCCGGCCGCCACATGGTCGATCACCTGCGCCCGTTTGGCGCGCGAGGTGTCGAAGGCCAGCAGGGCCCGCTCGGCCGCCACGGTTGACAGCCGCTCGTCCCAAAAGCCGATCGGCAGCGGGGTCAGCGCCGCCAGGTTGCGGGCAAAGGCACGGGTGGACTGGCAGCGCGGCCCCTCGCTGCCGTCCATGTTCAGCGGCAGCCCCAGGATCAGCCCGGACAGCCCGCGCGTCTGGGCGATTTCCAGCAGCCGGGCGGCGTCGAGGGTGAACTTCCGGCGCTTCACCGTCTCCAGCGGCGTCGCCACCGTGCGGCGCAGGTCGGAGACCGCCACGCCGATGGTCTTTTCGCCCAGATCGAGCCCGGCCAGCGCGCCCTGCGGCGCCAGCACCGCCAGGAATTCCGCCGTGTCGGTGAACACCGCCATGGCTTATTCCCCCAACCCGGCGGCGCGGGCGGCGGCGTCGATCTGCGCCAGCGCCTCGGGCTGATCGGCAAAGACCAGCCGCGCCTCGGCCCGGATCGCCAGCGCGCGCTCGGACTGGCCCAGCACCGCCAGCGCGCCGATCAGTTGCGCCCATTCCGCCGCGCTGCCGCCCTGATTGGCCAGCCGCGCCGCCAGCCCCTCGACCATGCCGCCGATCCGTTCGGCGCGTTCCTCGGCGCTCAGCCCGGCGGCATCGGCGATATCCTCGGCGCTGGGGCCGCGGCCGCCCGCCGTTTCCGGCGGCAGGGTATAGCGCACGCCGGCAATCTCGGCCAGATCGCCGATCGTGCCGCGGATCGCCGGCACCCAGGGATCGCCGGGCGCGCTGTCCTCCAGCAACCCGCGCCACAGGCGGAAGGTCAGGTCGGGCCGCCCGGTCTGCGCGAACATCAGCCCCAGGTAATAGCGCCCGGTGCCGCTGGCCGGGTCGCGCGCCAGCAGCCGCTCCAGCACCGCATCGGCCTCGGGCGAGACGCGCCCGCCGGTGGCCAGCACCATCGCCTCGGCCAGCGCGGTCAGATCCTCGACCGTCACTGCCGCGGGATCGGCCTCGCCTTCGAGGGCGATCAGCCGGGTCCAGGCCGCGGCCGAGGCGGAATGGTTGCCCAGATTGCCCTCGTTCACCGCCAGCAGCCGCAGGCCGCGGGTGTCGTCGGGGCGTTCGGCCAGCGCGCTGCGCAACTGGGCCATCAGCGCCAGATATTGCTCTTCGGCCTCGGGCGGTGCCGGGCGGGCCGGGTCGGCCTGCCAATCGGCCTCCATCGCTGCCTGCGAGGGGCGGGCGGCGCGCAGCGCCTGCGCCTCGGCGTGGCGGTTCACCAGCGGCTGGTCGGGATACAGCCTTGCGCCTTCGCGCGCATAGAGCAGCGCGGCGCCCAGCGGCACGGCGAGGATCAGCACCAGCGCCAGCGCCTTCATCGCCCGCGGCGATTCGCCCGAAGGCGTGGCGCCGCGGCGGTCGGCCTCCAGCAGGCGGCGCGCGGTTTCGGCGCGCAGGCGCCCGGCCTCGTCCTCGGGGATCAGGCCGCGCGCGCGGTCGCGCTCGATTTCCTTGAGTTGGTCGGCATAGATGCGCATCTCGCGCCGGGCGCCCGGTTCGGCGCCCGCCACCCGCGCCCCGCGCCGCAATCCCTGCGCCACCAGCGCCACGATCACCAGGGTCAGGGCCAGGGCCGGACCGAAGAACCACCAGTTCGCCATGCGCGCTCCTTGCTGCTGGCCCCTCCCATACCGCTTTGACGCCCGCGACAAAAGCCAAACCGGCAGCCGGGCGGCGCGACAAAAGGCAGCCCCGGGCAGGCACCCGGGCGCCCGGGTGCGGCGCAGACGCGCAGTTCCGCGCCCATGTCGGTTTTGTCCGCATTGTGCCGCTTGCAGCCAAGGGTTTATTCGTGGCCCGATCCATCACCAGACCAACCGCGCCCGTACCGGAGTCCGCCCATGAACCGCTATTCGGTCTTTGCCATCGCCCGCGAGGCGATGCGCCAGCACAAGGGCTGGACCCGCGCCTGGGCCTCGCCCGAGCCGCAGCCGCATTACGACGTGGTCATCGTCGGCGCCGGGGGGCACGGGCTGGCGACCGCCTATTATCTGGGCAAGAATTTCGGCATCACCAATGTGGCGATCCTGGAAAAGGGCTGGCTGGGCGGCGGCAACACCGGACGCAACACCACGATCATCCGCTCGAATTATCTGCAAGACCCCTCGGCGGCGATCTATGAGAAGGCGCGCAGCCTCTATGAGGGGCTCAGCCAGGATCTGAACTATAACGTCATGTTCAGCCCGCGCGGCGTGATGATGCTGGCGCAGACCGAGCACGAGATCCGCGGCTACCGGCGCACCGAGATGGCCAACCGCCTGCAGGGCGTGGAAACCCGCTTCATCGGCCCGGCCGAGGTCAAGCGGCTGGTGCCGATCATGAACATCGACGGGCCGCGCTATCCGGTGCTGGGCGCGCTGTGGCAGGCCCGGGGCGGCACGGCGCGGCACGATGCCGTCGCCTGGGGCTATGCCCGCGCCTGTTCGCAGATGGGCATGCATGTCATCCAGAACTGCGAAGTGACTGGCGTGGAAAGCGTCGGCGGCCAGGTCTCGGCGGTGCAGACCAACCGCGGCACCATCGGCTGCGGCAAGCTGGGCATCGTCGTCGCCGGGCATTCGGGGCATCTGGCCAACATGGCCGGGTTCCGGCTGCCCATCGAATCGGTAGCGCTGCAGGCCATGGTGTCGGAACCGATCAAGCCCTGCATGGATGTGGTGGTCATGGCCAACACCGTGCACGGCTATATGTCGCAGTCCGACAAGGGTGAGATGGTGATCGGCGGCGGCGCCGACCATTTCAACAATTACACCCAGCGCGGAAGCTGGATGCATATCGAGGAGACGGTGCGCGCCCTGATCGAGACCTTCCCGATGCTGTCGCGCCTGAAGATGCTGCGCCAATGGGGCGGGATCGTCGACATGACCGGCGACCGCTCGCCCATCATCTCGAAAACGCCGCTGGGCAATACCTTCATCAACTGCGGCTGGGGCACCGGCGGGTTCAAGGCGATCCCGGGTTCCGGCTGGGCGATGGCCGAGCTGATCGCCAAGGGCGAACCGGGCCCGCTGGCGCGCGAATTCTCCATGTACCGCTTCCGCGAGGGGAAATTCATCGACGAAAGCGTCGCCGCCGGGGTGGCGCATTGATGGACGGGCGCGACACCGGGGCCGCTTTGTTTGAACCGTTGCGCCGCGCCGTGCGACCCACCGGGCAAATCCTCTTTGCCCCGGAGCGCCGCCATGGCCAGCGACAAGCAGACCCTCAAACCCACCTCGGCCCCCGTTGCGCTGATCACCGCCCTGCTGGGCGGCGCGGCTTTTGGCGCCAGCAGTTCGCTGATCCCGCTCATCAAGCTCAATGCGATGATCCTGATCCTCGCGCTGCTGCTCAGCCTGATCGCCCATCTGGGGCTGCAGCGCGGGCTGATCGCCAATCTGCTGGTCGCGCTGGTCAGCGCGGCGCTGGCCGTGGTGGCGATGTGGGCGGTCTGGTACGGGCTGGAGCAGGGCTTTGCCCGGCTGGTCGCCGTGCTGCAGCAGGGGCCCAAGGGCATCGTCGAGACGCTGCGCCTGCTGGCCTCGACCACCAGCGTCCGGGTAACGATGAGCGGCTCGACCACCACCCATGGCCCCGACGAGATGCGGTTGTTCTGGATCGCGGAAACCGCGGTGCTGGCGCTGACGCCGGTGCTGGGCGCGCTGTTCTCGCCGCTGGCGCGGCGGCGGATCGCTGCGCGGCTGTCGGCGCAGCCCGCCTGACCCGGGGCGGGAACCAGAACGCCCTGCCGCGCGTTCTCCTGACGAATTCGCGTACAGGAGCAACGCCATGGCCTCTCATTTCAACACCCGCACCGGCGGGTCCAATACCGGCCTCGCCTTTGTCGTCGGCGCGCTGGTCGTGCTGGTCGTCGTACTGGGCTATTTCGCCTATACCGGCTGGGATCTCGGCAATGACGATGTCATCATCCGCATCGACGGCGGCGGATCTGTCCTCGACGGCGCGGCGGACGCGATCGACAACGCGGCCGATGCCGTCGGCGACGCCGTTCAGGGCAACTGATCCCCGTTCCCCCGCATCGACCGACCGGGCTGGTCGCGGCGCCGCCGTGGCTGGCCCTTTCGCTGTGTGCGGGGCGCAATCGGCGGCTCCCCGCCCGCTGCAGACCTGCGGCGGGAACCCGGCGCCGGTGTCGCGGGTTGGTCTGGCATCCTCTGCCAGCACAGGAGTTGCATCATGGCTCAGAACCCGAACCCCCATAACACCACCCCGCCGAACACCTACAACACCACCATCACCCCGCCGCCGCCCGGGCGGACAGGTCCCAACATGGCCTTCATCCTCGGCGGTCTTGTCGTGCTGGTCGGCATCATCGCCTATTTCGTCTTTGGCGGACCGGGGGCCGATACCGCGCCTGTCCAGCAGACCCCGCCTGCGGCGGCTGTCGAGCCCGCTGCGCCCGCGGCTCAGCCGCCTGCGACCGACACTGCGCCCGCAACCGGCACGGCCCCGGCGCCTGCCGATGGGGCCGCACCTGCCCCCGCTCCGGGCAACTGACACCCTGATCCTGGTCCAGACCGACCGGGCTGGTCGCGGCATCGCCGCGGCCAGCCTTTTCGCATGCCCGGCCTGCGCCGAGGAGGTTTCATGCTGCTTCTGACCTGCCCCTGCTGCGGCGTGACCGCCGAGGAAACCGAATTCGCCAATGGCGGCGAGGCGCATCTCAAGCGTTTCGGCCCCGGGTCCACGGATGCCGAATACGAGGCCTATATGTTCGCCCGCAAGAACCCACGCGGCGTGCATTTCGAACGCTGGCGCCATGCCTACGGCTGCGGCAAATGGTTCCTGATGGCGCGCTGCACCACCACGCTGGAGGTGTTCGGCACCTACAGAGCGCAGACAACCCAGCCACCCGCCGAGATTGTGGCAAAGATCAAGGCCCGCCGGCCGGAATGGGAGGGGTTCTGATGAGCCATCGTCTGGGAACCGGGGGCCGCCTGATCGACCGCAGCCGCCCGATGGATTTCACCTTCAACGGCAAGACGATGCGCGGCTATGCCGGGGATACGCTGGCCTCGGCGCTGCTGGGCGCCGGGCAGGTGCTGGTCGGGCGTTCATTCAAATACCACCGCCCGCGCGGCCATGTCGCCGCCGGGGCCGAGGAACCCAATGCGCTGGTCGGTCTGGGCGAGGGGCAGCGGTTCGAACCCAACCAGCGCACCACCACGACCGAGTTGTTCTCGGGCCTCAAGGCCGTCAGCCAGAACCACTGGCCCAGCCTCGATTTCGACGTCGGCGCGGTCAACGCCAAACTCTGGCGCTTTTTCCCCGCCGGGTTCTATTACAAGACCTTCCTGCGCCCCCGCGCCTTCTGGAAGCACGTCTACGAGCCGATCATCCGCC
>JAANMY010002708.1_pt1 | contig 16075 bp, 14 predicted proteins | sample 7279691 | NCBI WGS metagenome assembly JAANMY01 (sample SAMN14094543, study PRJNA606508) | bioreactor metagenome | isolation source: A lab-scale SPAN reactor treating ammonium-rich wastewater day 388 | place: Ireland: Galway | collected 2018-02-07
GGCGCGACCACGAAACCGACGTAGAGACCCGCGACCGCGAGCGCCATCGCCGCGATCGCGAAAACGGGCGCGAGCCGGCGCGCGATCGGGTAGAAGGTCGCCGGCGAAGCGTAGAAGTACCAGCGGTTGGCCATGAAATCTCAGTCGAGCGCGATGCGTACCGCCGCCGCGGCCGCGAACGGCGCTCCGAGCGCGGCGGCGATCAGCCCGGCGCCGAGGAGCGAGAGATTCGCGTCGACCGCGAGGCCGGCACGGTACGCATCGACCGCGCCGGCACCGAAGATCAGCACCGGCACATACAGCGGCAGCACGAGCAGGGCGAGGAGTCCGCCGGCGCCGCGCGCCCCCAGCGTCAGCGCAGCGCCGATCGCGCCGATGAGCGAGAGGATCGGCGTCCCGAGCGCGAGGCTCGCGCCGAGCACGCCGACCGCGCCGCGGTCGAGCCCGTAGGGCAGGGCGGCCAGCGGCGCGAGCACGACGACCGGCAATCCCGTCGTCAGCCAGTGCGCGGCTATTTTACCGGAGACGATGGCGGCGAGCGGCCAGGGCGACAGCGCCATCTGCTCGAGCGTGCCGTCCGCCTGGTCCTGAGCGAACAGCCGCGGGAGCGAGATGAGGGACGCGAGGAGCGCCGCCACCCACAGGACGCCCGGACCGAGCGTCGCGAGGACGGTGCGATCCGGCGAGGTCGCGAGCGGGAACAGGGTGGCCACCACGACGTAGAACGCGACCAGCACGGCGAGTTCCGAGCGCGTGCGCAGCGCGATGCGGAGATCGCGCGCGAGCGCCCACGCGAAGGCCGCGAGTACGCCGTCGCGCTCGTCTCCTTCCGCCGGGACGGTGACGCTCATCCCTGGAGCGCGAGCGGCCGCATGCGCGCGGGCGGCAGCGCGAGCGGCGCGTGGGTGGACAGGACGGCGAGGCCGCCTGCCTCGAGATGGCCGGTGACGAGCACCTCGAGCGTCGCGACGCCGTCGGCGTCGAGCGCTGTGGCGGGCTCGTCCAGGATCCACACGCGCCGCCGCGAGAGCGCGAGACGCGCGAGCCCGATGCGGCGCCGCTGGCCCTGCGAGAGCGAGCGTGCCGGCAATCCCTGGCGGGAGCGAAGGGACACGCGTTCGAGGGCGCTGTCAACCGCCGTCTCGTCGACCGGCATCCCCGACAGCGCCGCGAGCGAAACCAGGTTCTCGCGCGCCGAGAGTTCGTCCTTCAGCGCCGCGGCGTGGCCACTCCAGGTCACGGCGGCGCGAAGCGCGGGCGAACCCGGCACCACGCGCGCGCCGTCGAGCCGGACCTCGCCTGATTCGGGCAACGTGAGTCCGGCGAGGACGCGCAGCAGCGTGGTCTTGCCGCGCCCGTTGGCGCCGGTGACGACGAGCGCTTCGCCCTCGCCCACGCGGAAGCCCAGGCCGGCGAACAGGGGCGCGTTGCCGCGCCGCGCGGCGAGGTCGTGCGCTTCGAGCATCGGTGGGGCGGGCGATCGCCGGCGTGCGGCGGGGGCGGACCGGGAAGCGTCCAGGAACGCGGATTATAGCGGCGCCGCGCGGGCTCCCATGGCAGACGTCCGTCCGTGCCGAGGCTATGATGCGGCTGCCTGCCGGGCGTTGCGCCCGTTCGACCACGACGAGTTTCGCATGGCGACCGACCTCCGAATCCGACGCCGCCGCGTTCGCACCTGGCTGTGTGGCGTGGCCGCGATCGGCGCGGTCGCGGCGGCGTCCGCGTCCGCGCAGGGCTCTCTCACGGCGGAACTCGCCATCGCGCCAGCGACGATCCGGTCGGGCGGACCCGCGCAGATCGAGGTCGCGCTCGGCAACACGGCCGACGACGCGACGATCGGCGGCATCGCGTTCGATGTCGTGTTCCCGCCGGTGATGCATCGCTGGGGCACGCCCTCGTTGAACCCATGCGGCGGTGTCGTGACCGAGACCGCGACCGGATTCCGGTTCCGCAACGGTTCGCTCGGCGCGTCCGCATCCTGCGTCGTGACCTTCCCGATCACCGTCGAGCAGGACGACGACGGCGACGTCGCGCTCACGCTGGGTGCCGTGAGTTCGATCGACGGCGGGACGGTCGAAGGTCTCACCGCGAGCGTCCGCGTGATCGGCGGCATTCCGCCCACGATCACCTCGCCCCCGCCGCCGGCGCGCGGATACCTCGGCCTCGTCTATCGACACGTCGTCACGGTGACCGGCTCCGCGCCGGTCGCCGTCGAGGCGAGCGGGCTGCCGCCGGGGCTCGCCTACGACGATGCGACCCGCACCCTCTCAGGCAAGCCGACGCAGGCGGGCGAGTTCCTGATGACGCTTCGCGCCGTCAACCACGTGGCGTTTGGTACCGCGCAACGGGTCGTCGTCGTGGTCATCAATCCTCCGCTGCAGTTCACGTCGGTCGCGCCGTTGTCGCCGCCGTTGCCCGTCCTGGTGCCGGCCGCGGTCGTCGTGGAAGCCGCAGGCGGCCTGGCGCCGTACGCGTTCGAACTCGCAGGGGGTTCGCTGCCGCCGGGGCTCGTGCTCGGACGTTCGGGCAAGATCGGCGGCGTTCCGACCGCGCCGGGCACCTTCCGATTCACGCTTCGCGTGCGCGACAGGCTGTTCCAGTCCGCGACGCAGGACTATGAGCTCGTCGTCGGCGACGGCACCGGATCGGGGGGCGTCCTCGCCCTCGATCTCGCTCCCAACCCCGCGGTGATCGGGCAGTCGGTCGTGATGACGGCGACCGTGGCGTCGCTCTCGGGGACGCCGACCGGTGTCGTGGACCTGTGGGTCGCCGCCAGGGGGACCCGTTGTCCCGACCCGTTCGAGAGCGGCGACGCGCCGGTCACGTCGATCGCGCGCACGCTGCCGCTCGCGAGCGGCGGTGTCGCGCACTTCGTGTTCACCGACCTCGGTGCCGGGACGTTCCGCGTGTGTGCGCGCCACCGTGGCGGCGCGGATGCGCCCGTCGCGATGGCCGGCCCGTTGGAACTCTACGTGATCAAGGGCGTCGTGCTCGACGCGGACAAGGCGATGGACGGCGCCGTACCCGTGCCCGGTCCCGGACCGCTGATGCTGGTGTTCGTCGCCTGCGCGGTCGCGTTCGCGGGAGCGCTGCGCCTGCGCCGTCGCTCCGCGCGGCGTGCCGATCAGCAGTTGCCCGGCGCCGCGCAGCGGCGATAGCCCGCCGCGCCTTCGATGACGCCCGAGCGCGTGTTGAAGAAGTAGTCGAGACCGAGCCCCTGCGCCCCCGGACCCGCGAGGAATCCGGCGAAGTTCGTCGCGATCAGCGACTGGCACGCGCTGCCGCTGCAACTCCCGGCCGCGCCGATGCCGGTGGTGGAGAAGAGCGGTCCCACGAGGCTCGCGGTGCCGCCCAGCGTGTAGGTCGCGTCGGTGAACCCGACCTGCAGTCCGTTGACGCTGACCCGGGCGGTGCCGAAGTCGACGCCGATGCGCCCGCCCGAGACGAGCGTGCCGACCGCGCCGGTGGCCGAATCGGTGGGCCGCGTGCCGCCGATGAGCGCGAACTCGACGATGCCGGAAGTCGGAAGCTCGGTCGAGGCGATGCCGTAGACGTAGTGCAGATTCCCGCCGTCGTTGTTCACGATCACGCCGTTGGGGAGCTGCTGCGCGATCGACGAGCCCGGCCCCATCCACCGGCCCCAGTTGAGGTTGGCGCCGCCCGACACGCTGCTGCCGGCGTCGACGAGGCTCGCGGTGCCGAGCGACGCGATGAGGGTTTCGGTGTCGATGCCCACGAGCCGGCCGAGCGGGTCGAACCTCAGGCGTTCGGAGGCGACGTCGGTCAGGATCTCGAGCGTGGCTTCGTCGGAGCCGACGACCCCCACGATCGGCGGCGCGACCGGCTCGCCGAGCGCGAGGTCCTGCGTCGACTGGTAGGGGTAGCGCACGGTGGCGAGGAGCGACGAGTACGGACCCTGTGCGAACTCGGGCACGCGGCGGAACCCGGCGGCGTCCGCGACATTCACCGGCGCATCGACGATCGCGCGCGACAGGAACGCCGGTGGACCCATGAGCCTCTGCGGCGCGCCGCCGTCCGGCACGACGTAGAACTCGCGCTGGCGGAAGGTGGCGGTGAACGCCGGCGCGGTCGCGATGGCCGATCCGTCGTACACCGAGACATACAGGCCCGGCGCGGCGGGAGCATCGGCGCCCGGGTCGCGACAGGCCCCCGGCGCGCAGACGCCGATCTGGAGGTGCAGGCTGCGCACGTCGATCGCCGCCTGCGGCGTCGTCACCTGCATCACTTCGCGCGGCACCGGGCCGGTCAGCGGCCATTCGCTCGGGGGCCATTCGCTCGGCGGCGTCGCGGCCCGGATCGCGCCTCGCGCGAGATGGAGCGTCGGTTCCTCGCCGAGCGCGGCGATGCGCAGTTCGGACGAGGGCGCGATGGCGATCACGGCTCCGCCGGCGAAGCGCAGCTGCGCGCGGGCGTGCTCGCCGGTCACGATCGTGTCGCCGGCGCCGAGGCGCGCGCCAGCGGTGGCCGCGACGCGACCCGCGCCGCGGGCGATCGCGACCTCGCCGGTCGTGAACACGAGTTCGGCCGGTTGCGCCGAGGCGAGCGCGGGACCCAGTACTGCGGCGAGAACGAGGAGCGCGCGGGCGAGGACCGCGGGAAGCGGCGGGGCGGACGTGCGCACGCGGGTCATGCGGTCACCCTCAGGGGAAGTCGTAACGCAATTTCGCGCCCACGACCAGACGGTCGTACTGGTAGAGCGCGATGTTGGAATCGTTGCGCGTGAACTGCGCCTCGATGCGGCCGGTGAGCGACCTGGTGAAGAAGTAGAGCGCGGCGAGCGAGGCGCCGTAGTAGTCGTCGACCCGGTCGAGACCCAACAGCGGCATCGGAGCGCGGTAGTCGCTGCGCTGGAACGTGAACGCCCCGTTCAACGCCCACGCGGGTCGGGGCGAGAGCGTGAGGTCGGCGGTCGCGCCGTAGACGTCGCGCGACAGGTAGTCGAGGTCGTAGCGGTTGTCCTCGCGCGCGCCCACCGCCGACAGGTTGAGCACGGGCTGCCAGAGCGAGCGCCAGACACGTCGCGCCGCGAGCGACAGCGCGTAGAAGTCGCTGCCGCGCGCCTCGTTGACGCCGGGAAACGCGATGCGCGCGTACTGCGGCGTGATGCTCCCGGTCACGAGTTCGTTCGCGAGGTAGCGCCATTCCACCGCGAGCCCGTCGGAATAGCGGTAGCGGTCGCCGCCGACCAGCAGTTCGCCGTGCGCGTAGGTGCCGTAGATCGTGTGCGCGCCGCGCTGCCAGCTCGCGCCGAGCAGCGCGGCGCCCTGCGCGATGTCGAACTCGCTCGCCCCCGCGTTGAACTGGCCGCTGCCGGCGAGTCCGCCGTAGAGCGTGACACCGGGCGCGACCGGGTAGTGGACGTCGACCTTGCCGGCGAGCCAGCCGAATCCCGCCTCCTGCTCGACGCCGAAGTCCGCCACGGTGACCGAGCCCAGCACCGGCAGCGCGATGCTCGCTTGCTGCACGCCCGCGTTCACGTTGCTGTCGTAGCCGCCGCCCAGTTCGATCCAGCCGCGCACGCCGGGGCGGATCTGCGCCTCGCGCGCGTCGATCGCTTCGAGGTAGCGACCGATGCTCGTGCGCACCGCGGGCGGCGGATCGGTCGCGAGGACGGCGTCGAACGCGCGGCGCGCACCGATGTCGTCGCCGGCATCGAAGTACGCACGGGCGAGTTCGAGGCGCCCGCGCGCGTCGGCCGGATGGCGCAGCACGTAGCGCTCCAGCGCCACGACGCCTTCGGGCGCGCGTCCCAGGTCGACCGCGGCGATGCCGCACCACAGGTCGAGCTGCGGTTCGGCGACCCGGTCAGCCGCCTCGCACAGCGGCCAGGCTTCGAACGAGCGGCCCGCCTCGACCAGCGCGCGGATCGTGTCGGCGGGCCGCGCCTGCGCGTGCGCCGTCGACCAGCTTGCCGCTAGCGTGATCGCCGCGAATGCGGCGGTCCTGACGACGCGTCGGGTGAGGGGCGCCATGGGGCGCGGGGATCATATCAGGAGACAGGAGTCAGAGGACAGAGGACAGAGGCGGCGGCGTCTCCGGTGGCGGCGCATCGAGCGCCGATGCGAACTCCTCGCAGGTCGGTGGCGCAACGAGCGCCGTTGCGAACTTCTCGCAGGTCGGTGGCGCATCGAGCGCCGTTGCGAACTCCTCGTGGGTCAGGCTTTAGCCTGACGGGGTTCATCGCATCGGAGCGGAAGGCGTCCGGTTGAAGCCGGACGCATGACGACCGCGCACCGACGCGCAACGTGCCGCCAGCGACGCCACGCGGATCCTCCCTACGGCAGCACGCGATCGATCGTGACGACGATACCCGCTGTGCCCGGCCGCACCGGAGCGCTCGTGCCGGCGAGATCGCCGCTGGCCGGCGTCGCGCTGCCCGATGCGGAAACGCGCGCCTCGACCACCACCTCGGATGCGCTCGACAGCGTGGCGTCGCGCGACATCGCCATCGAATCGTCGAGCGCGAACTCGAACGGCAGGTCGCGCGCGGCGCGCCGCACGATCGCGAGCGGCATCCGCGAACCCTGCGCCGCGCGCGCGTACACGAACAGCGTCGCGTCGGGGGTCACTTGCGCTGCGAGTTTCGGCGCGACGACGACACGGCCGGCGACGCGCGCCGCGGCAGCGGGCGCGGCAGGCTCCGCTGCCGCGCGCGGCGCGCCGCCTCCGAGCGTTGCGATCGTCTCGCGAATGCTCTTCGCGTCCTCGCTCTCCGGAGGCACGACCGCCAGCAGGCGCCGCCAGTAACCGATCGCGGCCTGGTCGTCACCGCGCTCCATCGCGGCCGAAGCCGCCAGCGCGAGGGACTTCGGATGGCGCGGGTCCGCCGCGAGGGCCTGCGCGACGAGTTCGGTCGGCCGCCCGGCGAGCGTGCGACCTTGCGCCATGCCCAGAGCGTCGGCCCAATCCGCGAGCACGCCGGCATCGTTGGGGAGCCGCAGGGCCGCCTGTTCGTAGGCTTGCGCCGCCTCCTGGTAGCGCTGCAGCGCGTCCATCGAGCGGCCGAGCAGCAACCAGCCCTGCGGATCGTCGGGGTGCTCCTTCATGCGCTGCGCGAGGCGGTCGACCATCGCGACGATCTCGGCATCGGTGAATCGCGACCGCGCGGCGTTCGCGTCGAGCGCATCGGGCCGGCCGAGCACGAGGTAGGCGACGAGCGCCGTCGCGGGCACGATCGCCACCAGCGCGATCGCGACGATCCACGACGCGCGTCCTGGCGGCACGGCGGGCGCGGGCGGCGCGCTGGCGAGTTCCGCGCCCAGCCGCGCCACCAGTTCCGCGCTGGTCGCGTCGCGCTCGTCCGCGCCGATCGCGCCGGAGGCGACGTCCGCGTCGAGTTCGTGTTTCCGGTCGCGGTAGACCGCCGCCGACGCTTCGGCATCTGCCGGATGCTCGCGCGAGCGCCCGGAACGCAGGAGCGGCACGACGAGGACCGCGAGCGTGGCGAGGACGAGAACGAGCGCGAGGGCCCAGAAGAGCGTGCCGGTCGACATGGATCGGGCCGACCAGGTGTGAGGGCCGGCGACGGTGGAACCCGGCATTATAGGGGGCCGATGCTGCGGCGCCGGTTTCCAAAGGGCGCCCGCCCCGATACACTGGCCTCGCCCTCCCGCCCGCGCCCGACCCGGCGAACCTCCATGTCCGATCAACGCTCGCTCCGCGAAGCCTCGCTCGAGTACCACCGTCTCTCGCCGCCCGGCAAGATCGCGATCGCCCCGACCAAGCAGCTCTCGAACCAGCGGGACCTCGCGCTCGCGTACTCGCCCGGCGTCGCCGCCGCCTGCGAGGAGATCGTGCGCGATCCCGCGCAGGCGCGAAGCCTCACCTCGCGCGCGAACTTGGTCGGCGTCGTGACCAACGGGACCGCGGTGCTGGGGCTGGGCGCGATCGGCGCGCTCGCCGGGAAGCCGGTGATGGAGGGCAAGGCGGTCCTGTTCAAGAAGTTCGCGGGGATCGACTGCTTCGACATCGAACTCGACGAGCGCGATCCCGACAAGCTCGTCGACATGATCTGCGCGCTCGAACCGACGTTCGGCGGGATCAACCTCGAGGACATCAAGGCGCCCGAGTGCTTCTACATCGAGCGCGCCTGCCGCGAGCGCATGAAGATCCCGGTATTCCACGACGACCAGCACGGCACGGCGATCATCGTCGGCGCGGCGATCGTCAACGGGCTGCGCGTCGTCGGCAAGGACATGAAGGACGTGAAGCTCGTGTGTTCGGGCGCCGGCGCCGCGGCGCTCGCGTGCCTCGACCTGCTGGTGTCGCTCGGCATTCGCCGCGAGAACATCTGGGTGTCGGACATCAAGGGTGTCGTCTACCAGGGCCGCCAGGAGGAGATGGACGACCACAAGGCGATCTACGCGCAGGCGACGCCGGCGCGTACGCTGAAGGAGATCCTGCCGGGAACCGACGTGTTCCTGGGCCTGTCGGCCGCCCGGGTGCTGAAGCCCGAGTGGCTGCCGATGCTCGCCCGGGATCCGCTGATCCTCGCGCTCGCCAATCCCGAGCCCGAGATCATGCCGGACATCGCGAAGGCGGCGCGCCCGGACGCGGTCATCGCGACCGGCCGCTCGGACTTCCCCAACCAGGTCAACAACGTCCTGTGCTTCCCGTTCATCTTCCGCGGCGCGCTCGACGTCGGCGCCACGACGATCAACGAGCCGATGAAGCTCGCGGCGGTGCGCGCGATCGCGGACCTCGCGATGGCCGAGCAGTCCGAGGTGGTCGCGCACGCGTACAACCTCGAGAACATCCGCTTCGGCCCCGAGTACCTGATCCCGAAGCCCTTCGATCCGAGGCTCATCGAGCGCATCGCGCCCGCGGTCGCGCGGGCCGCGATGGAGTCCGGCGTCGCGACGCGCCCGATCGAGGACTTCGACGCCTACGGCGTGCGGCTCACGCAGTTCGTCTACCACTCGAGCCTGCTGATGAAGCCGATCTTCTCGGCGGCGAAGCAGGCGCCGAAGCGCATCGTCTACGCGGAAGGCGAGGACGAGCGTGTGCTCCGTGCGGTGCAGGTGGTCATCGACGAGGGCCTCGCGAAGCCGATCCTCATCGGCCGCCCGGCGGTGCTGCAGCAGCGCATCGAGCGCTTCGGCCTCCGGCTCGTGCCGGGCCGCGACTTCGACGTCGTGAACCCCGAACAGGACGATCGCTTCCGCGAGTACTGGACCGAGTACTACCGGCTGACCGAGCGCAAGGGCATCTCGCAGGAGTACGCGAAGATCGAGCTGCGCCGGCGCAACACGCTGATCGGCGCGATGATGATCCACCTGGGCGACGCGGACGGGATGCTGTGCGGCACCTTCGGCACCCACCAGATGCACCGCCGCTACATCGACCAGGTGATCGGACTGCGCCGCGGCGCGAAGACCTACGCCGCGATGAACGCGCTCATCATGACCGACCGGACGGTGTTCATCGCCGACACCTACGTCAACGCCGATCCGACGGCGGAGCAGGTCGCCGAGATCACGATCCTCGCGGCGGAGGAGGTGCGCCGGTTCGGCATCACGCCGAAGGTCGCGCTGGTGTCGCATTCGAACTTCGGCACGAGCGAGGCGCCGTCCGCCACCAAGATGCGCCGCGCGCTGGCGATCGTGAACAGCCTCGATCCCGACCTCGAAGTCGAGGGCGAGATGCACGGCGACGCGGCGCTCTCGGAGGAGGTGCGCTCGCGCGTGTTCCCGAACTCGCGCCTCAAGGGCGAGGCGAATCTCCTCGTCATGCCGACGATCGACGCCGCGAACATCTCGTTCAACCTGCTGAAGGTCAGCTCGGGCAGCGGCGTCACGCTCGGGCCGATGCTCCTCGGCGTCGCGAAGCCGATCCACATCCTGACCCCGTCGGCGACCGTCCGCCGCATCGTCAACATGACGGCGCTCTCGGTGGTCGACGCGAACATCGAGCGGCAGGCCGCGCTCATCTGAGGCGCTGCTGTCGCGGCGCCGGGCCGGTGGCTGGGCCGCCGACGCGCGCGCGGGCGCGCCGTGGTGCACAATGCGCGGGTCCGGCGAGAGGCCGGTTCCAGACGACGGGAGAGGGCATGAAACGGGGAGTCAAGGGCGCCCTGCGGGGCGCATGCGCGATCGTGCTGGCGGTGTTCGCCTGGACGCTCGCCGGCGGCGCGGTGGCGCAAGACACGAAGGTGAAGTTCCAGCTCGACTGGCGCTTCGAGGGGAACGCGGCGCCGTTCCTGCTCGCGAAGGCGAAAGGCTACTTCGCGCAGGAGAAGCTCGACGTCGAGATCGACGCCGGCAGCGGCTCGGGCAACGCGGTGAACCGCGTCGCGTCCGGGGCCTACCAGATGGGCTTCGCGGACCTGGCGTCGCTGATCGAGTTCGTCGGCAACAACCCGACCGCGCCGAACAAGCCGGTCGCCGTGATGATGGTCTACGACGCGACGCCCGCCGCGGTGTTCTCGCTCAAGAAGACCGGCATCCGCGCGCCCGCCGGCCTGCAGGGGAAGAAGATGGGCGCCCCGGTGTTCGACGCCGGGCGCCGCGCGTTCCCGATCTTCGTGAAGGCGAACCACCTCGACGCCTCGAAGATCGCGTGGACCGCGATGGACCCGCCGCTGCGCGAGACGATGCTCCTGCGCGGCGACGTCGACGCGATCACCGGCTTCTACTTCACGAGCCTCCTCAACCTCAACCGCGGCGGCGCGAAGGACGAGGACATCGACGTGATGCTCTACGCGCAGCACGGCGTCGACCTCTACAGCAACGCGATCATCGTGTCCGAGCCGTTCCTGAAGGAGAAGCCGGAGGCGGTGCGCGGCTTCCTGCGCGCGATGACCAAGGGCCTGCGCGACGTGCTCGCCGACCCCGACGCGTCGATCCGCTACGTCAAGGAGCGCGACGCGCTGATCGACGAGGCGCTCGAGAAGCGCCGGATGCGCCTCGCGATCTCGAGCGCGATCGTCACGCCTACGACGAAGGCCGAGGGCGTCGGCGACGTGAAACCGGCGCGCCTCGCGAACATGGTCGTCCAGGTGTCCGAGGCGTTCGGGTTGAAGAGCCAGGTGAAGCCCGAGCAGGTGTGGAACGGCAGCTACCTGCCGCCGCGCGCCGACCGGATGATCGTCCCGAAGTAGCCGGAACATCCCGGGATCCGATCGCAGAGCGGCGGCGCCCGGGTATCCCCGCGTGACCGCCGTCGCCCAACCGCCGTTCGTCGACTTCCGCAACGTCTGGCTCGCCTACGAGGGCCAGGACGCGTTCGCGGTCGAGGACCTGACGCTCTCGATCGCGCCGGGCGAGTTCGTCGCGATCGTCGGCCCCTCGGGCTGCGGCAAGAGCACGTTCATGAAGCTCGCGACCGGCCTCAAGGCGCCGACGCGCGGCGAGGTCGACGTCGAGGGGGTCCGGCTCACGCGCACACTCAAGATCGCCGGGATGGCGTTCCAGGCGCCCACGCTGCTGCCGTGGCGCACCACGCTCGACAACGTGCTGCTGCCGCTCGAGATCGTCGAGCCCTACCGCTCGACCTTCAAGCGTGAACGTGCCACCTACGTGGCGCGCGCGAAGGCGCTGCTCGCGACCGTGGGCCTCGCCGGCTACGAGGACACCTACCCGTGGCAGCTCTCCGGCGGCATGCAGCAGCGCGCGTCGATCTGCCGCGCGCTGGTGCACCAGCCGAAGATGCTCTTGCTCGACGAGCCGTTCGGCGCGCTCGACGCGTTCACCCGCGAGGAACTGTGGTGCGTGCTGCGCGACCTCTGGGCCGAGCACCGTTTCACCGTCATCCTGGTGACGCACGACCTGCGCGAGGCGGTGTTCCTCGCCGACACCGTCTACGTGATGAGCAAGCGCCCGGGCCGCATCCTCGCGCGCCGCGCGGTCGACCTGCCGCGTCCGCGAGATCTGGAGGTGACCTACAGCGAGGCGTTCACCGGGCAGGTCCACGAACTGCGCGAGCGGATCGGCATGGTCCGCAAGGTATCCTGATGTCGAAGGCTGCGCGCCCCGGACTGGAGCAGCTCGCCCCGTGGCTGCTGTCGGCGCTGATCCTCGTGGTCTGGCAGTTCGTCTGCTGGGCGTTCGACATCTCGGACTTCATCTTCCCGTCGCCGCTGCAGGTGGCGCGCTCGCTCGTCGAGTACGCCGGCCCGATCGCGGGGCACGCGTGGCGGACGTTCTGGACCACGATGGCGGGCTTCGCGATCGGCGTGGCGGTCGGCGTGCTGCTCGGCGTGATCGTCGGTTCGTCGCGCTTCATCTACAACGCGCTCTACCCGCTGCTCGTCGCGTTCAACAGCGTGCCCAAGTCCGCGTTCGTCCCGATACTCGTCGTCTGGTTCGGCATCGGCACGGTCCCGGCGGTGCTGACCGCGTTCCTGATCTGCTTCTTCCCGATCGTCGTCAACGTCGCGACCGGGCTCGCCACGCTCGAGCCCGAACTCGAGGACGTGCTGCGCGCGCTCGGCGCGACGCGCTACGACGTGCTGACGAAGGTCGGCCTGCCGCGCTCGCTGCCGTTCTTCTTCGCCTCGCTCAAGGTGGCGATCACGCTCGCGTTCGTCGGAACCGTCGTGTCGGAAACGGTCGCGGCGAACGAAGGGATCGGGTACCTGATGATGTCCGCCGGCTCGTCGATGCGCATGCCGCTCGTCTTCGCCGGCCTGTTCGTGATCGGCGTGATGGCGATGGCGATGTACGAACTCTTCGCGATCCTCGAGCGCCGGATGACCGGCTGGGCGCACCGCGGGCAGGCGGCCGCGCCCTGAGGACCTCCCCCGACCCACTACTTCGCGAGGCTCCGATGCGTCCCCCGTGCCTCCAACGCAGTCTGACCGCGGCAGCCGCACTCGCCGCCGCCGCGCTCGTCTCCCGCGCGCATGCCGGACACGGCGACATCGCCGGCCTGGGCGACGGGATCCTGCACGTGACCTCGGGCAACGTGTTCATGCTCGGCGCGGTCGCGGTCGGCATCTGGGCCATGGCCTTCCCGTGGAAGCGGGCCTGGATCCTTTCCGTGGTCTTCGTGGCCGCGATGGCGGCCGGCGCGTGGGCCGGCCTCGGCCGGCCGCGCGAGGAAGGCGTCGAGATCGTCGTCGTCGCCTCGCTGGTCGTCATGGGCGCGCTCATCATGCGCGCGAACGCGTTCTCGCTCCCCGGTGCGGTCGCGATCTGCCTCGTGTTCGGCGCGCTGCACGGCTACGCGCACGGCACGGAGGCCGGCCAGAGCGGTGCATTCGGCGCACACGTGGGCGGGCTCACCATCGCCACCGCCGCGCTCGCGATCGCAGGCATGGCGCTCGGCCTGATGCTGCGCCTGTCCTCGCGCTACGGCCTGCGCATCGCCGGCGCCCTGGTCGCGCTCGCCGGACTGTGGTTCGCGGCCGGCCTCGCGCGGTAGCGCGGTCGCGCCCCGGCCGAACGGTCAGGTGTTGGCCACCGCGCCCCGACCCGCGAGCCCGATGATCGACAGGAACTCGCGGCGGGTGCGCGCATCGCTGCGGAAGGCGCCGACCATGCGGCTCGTCACCATCGAGACGCCCGACTTGTGCACGCCGCGCGTCGTCATGCACTGGTGCGCCGCCTCGACGACGACCGCGACGCCGCGCGGCTTCAGCACCTGCTGCAGCGTGTCGGCGATCTGCGCGGTCATCTTCTCCTGGATCTGCAGCCGCTTCGCATAGACCTCGACCAGCCGCGCGAGCTTGCTGATGCCGACGACGCGCCGGTCGGGCAGGTAGCCGATGTGCACCTTGCCGATGATCGGCACCATGTGGTGCTCGCAGTGGCTCTCGAAGCGGATGTCCGAGAGCACGATGATCTCGTCGTAGCCGTCGACCTCCTCGAAGGTGCGCGCGAGCACCTGGTTCGGGTCGTGGTGGTAGCCGGCGAAGAACTCCTCGTAGGCGCGCACGACGCGGCCGGGAGTCTCGAGGAGCCCTTCGCGCTTCGGGTCGTCGCCCGCCCAGCGGATGAGCGTGCGGACCGCTTCCTCGGCTTCGTCACGGCTGGGGCGATCCGGTGCGCGCTCGCGCGATCGGGTTGCTGGCTTGCGGGCGGTTCCGGGCATGCGATGCTCCCTCGTCGGCGTTCGATCTCGTATGGACGCGCGCTGCGAGCCGCACGTTCCGCAAGGGTAGCCCAACCCGGCGCGCCCGGAGCCCGTCGGGTAAAATCCGGCCCCACGGAGAGGTGGATGAGCGGTTTAAGTCACACGCCTGGAAAGCGTGCGTAGGCTAACCCCTACCGCGGGTTCGAATCCCGCCCTCTCCGCCAACCCTGCATCCGAAGTCGTCCGGGAAAGTCCGGACTCCCACCAAGCTTCATAGGGGAAACCGCCCCGGAGTCGTCCGGAACGGGCCAGAAAGGGCCGGTTGCATCCGGGGAAATCTGGGGGCAACATTGGGGGCAACTTCCCCCACGACTTCCGGAGTTGCCCCCAGATGCCCCTGACCGCTACCGCGATCCGAAACGCCAAGCCCGGCAAGCGCGCGCGCCGGTTGTTCGACGGCGGCGGGTTGTATCTGGAAATCTCGCCGGCCGGCGGGCGCTGGTGGCGCTTGAAGTACCGCGTGCACGACGGCGACGCGCTACGCGAGCGGCGGATATCGTTGGGCGTCTATCCGGAGGTTTCGCTTGCCGAGGCGCGGGAGCGCCGCGACGATGCCCGCAAGATGCTGGCGAGCGGCGCCGACCCGTCGGAGCAACGCACGGCCGACAAGCGGGAGGCTGCGCGCCGGGAGGCCGATAGCTTCGCCGCCGTGGCGTCGGAGTGGTACGGCCGGCAATCCCGGAAGTGGACGGCGCGCCATGCGGACGACGTGCGGCGGCGACTTGACGCCAACCTGATCCCGGAACTCGGGCACCTGCCCATCGGGGAGATTGAGGCGCCCGCGCTGCTCGCCGCCGTCCGCAAGGTGGAATCACGCGGCGCCTATGACCTGTCCCACCGGATGCTTGGCGTTGCCGGGCAGGTGTTCCGCTACGCGGTGGCGACCGGGCGATGCAAGCGCGATCCGTCGCGCGATCTTCGCGGCGCGCTCACGCCCCACGAGGCCCGCAATCAGGCGGCGATCAAGCCGGAGGAACTGCCTGCGCTCCTGCGCGCGATCGACGGCTACCCCGCGATCGGCGACGGGCAAACGGCGCTCGCGCTGCGCCTGCTATGCCTGACGTTCGTTCGCACGTCGGAACTGATCGGCGCGACGTGGGACGAATTCGGCGACTTGGACGACGAAGCGCCGACGTGGAAGGTGCCGGCCGCGCGCATGAAGATGAAGTCGGAGCACGTCGTACCGCTATCGCGCCAGGCCGTGGCGATCCTGCGCGAACTGCGCGCCATCGGGGGCGATAGCCGCTACGTCCTGCCCGGCCGCAACCCGGACAAGCCCATCAGCAACAACACGCTGCTATTCGCGCTCTATCGACTCGGCTACAAAGGGAAGATGACGGGGCACGGATTCCGCGCCGTCGCATCTTCGGCGCTCAACGAAGCGGGGTTCCGCCCCGACGTGATCGAGCGCCAGTTAGCGCACGTCGAACGCAGCAAGGTGCGCGGGGCATACAACCGCGCGGAGTACCTGCCCGAGCGGCGCACGATGATGCAGCAATGGGCGGACATGGTGGACGCCTACGCGCGCGGCGCGGCCGTCGTGCCGATCAGGCGGCGCGTCTAGCCGCTTGCCCGCTTGTATCCTATACGCTACAATGGCGTCGGTCGAAGTCCGGCACTACCTGACCCCGGAAGGGCGCGATCCGTTCGCCGAATGGATCGAGCGCTTGCGCGACAAACGCGCGGCGGCGGCGATCCTGCTACGTATCGGCCGCGTGGAGCGTGGCCTGTTCGGCGATGCCCGTCCGGTCGGCGACGGGGTGTCGGAGTTGCGAATCGACATTGGGCCGGGGTATCGCGTGTACTTCGGGCGGATCGGCGAGCGGATCGTGCTGCTTCTATGCGGCGGCGACAAGAGGCGACAGGATGACGACATTGCGCGGGCGAAACGCTATTGGGCGGACTACTCGAAAGGCTCCGGCACGCACTAGGGCGCATGCCGACTACCTGCGCGCGCACCTTGCCCGGGACGCGAACGCGG
>JAANMY010002710.1_pt1 | contig 16067 bp, 14 predicted proteins | sample 7279691 | NCBI WGS metagenome assembly JAANMY01 (sample SAMN14094543, study PRJNA606508) | bioreactor metagenome | isolation source: A lab-scale SPAN reactor treating ammonium-rich wastewater day 388 | place: Ireland: Galway | collected 2018-02-07
CGGTGGCTGCGCCAGTGGCCAAAATGGTGTTGATAAAGGTGTTTACCTGCCGGAGCAGATTACCCCAATCGGCCATTGAGTTGCGCGCCGGGGTGATTTCTGACCATGTGAGGACAGAGTTGATGACAAAATCGCTGAAGTAGAAGAACCCACGCACCGCGTCTGGCAGACTTAAGCCCTCATTACTAAGGAGTTTGGCATAATTTTTGCCTGCATTGATAGCGGCAGAAAGTTGTTCGTCGGGCGCGCCAGAGGCTAGATATTTGCGAATGGACTCCAGTGTGCCCAAGCCTTCTTGACGGAGACTGGCACGGGTTTGGTCATTAATGTGCTCGTACCATTTGAGGTGGGTGAGCGTACCACCGCCGACATGCATCCGGGTGTTACCCAACGCATTCTGGATAATAACCTGCACTTCTAGCGGTTGTAATTCGCCCTGTGTTTTGGCGTATTGGAGCAAGTCCGATTTGCGAAAACGACGGTGTTTTCCCGGTGTACGGCGCGAGGGTAAGTCTCCACTATCCGCCCAATTGCGTACTGTAGCCGGATGAACGCCGAGGATTTCCGCAGCCTGCCGTAAACTAATCCACTCTGATTCGGTCATGATGCCTGCTTCAAGAAATTTTTACCGTCCACAGTATAGCATGGGGAAGGTTTTGGGTGTAGCGGCGGCACAGGAATTAAAAGTCAATACGATTCAATTTGTGCAAAACTGCCGTAGAGGTTGTCCGCGGGGGATTAGTGCTAGGTGCTAGGTAAATAGTTCCGAGTTGGGTTTGCGGCGATTGCCATTGCGGCGGAATGAATTGTCGCAAATGACAATTGGTTGAGGAGGAAATGGCGGCGATGGCGGCGGCGGCGTGGTGGCGAAATAATTTTTGGTCGCCACCGGGGGATTGTCGTTGTTGTCGGTTAGTGGTTTCATGTGTTTCTTCAAATTCTGTACAGGATTTTGGGGCGACAAAGTATTGCGGCGATGTGGGAGTGGCCTGCTGCTGCAATACTCGCTGTAAAGGCGTGGTGCAGGCGGATGGATAAGTATATCTCCATGTCCATCATAGAACAAATTTTCAACAAAAACAATTGGAAACAGGTTGGAAAGTGGGTAGAAAATGATGGAATTTAGTTGGGCATCCCGCCATAGGATGCCCATACGTCGTTTGTTTTTGGGGATTCGTTCGACAAGCTCGATTTAGAAAAACAGTTTAGCAATGCCGAGGATGCCCTGCTTCCACGGAACACGATGCGATACACCAGACTGTCCCTGAAATTTGCCGAGGTTATCCATATACCACTGGTAATTACGGATGAGCGCCTGCTTATTGGAGTATTTGGGGGCATAACCCAAGACTTTTTCGGCCTTCTCGATGGAGACAAATGAGTCTTTGCTGGCGGTTTCATATACCCATTTATAAAGCGGTGACAGTTTTAGAGCTTCCAATACGCGGAGGGTCATGATGGCAGGGCCAGCGGGCAGCGGGCGGATTTTCTTACCAAATCCGGCGTAATCCAACACAGCCTGATAATCCTCACGCATGGTGGTGAATTCCTTCGCGCCGATATTGAAGGTGTCGTCATCGAAATAGAACGACCGGAACCCCCAGCGTTTGACACAGTACTCCACTTCATCGACCACATCGACCGGATTGCGTGTGACATATTTGTTCCCCTGGTACATGATCTGCGGCCAGACACAGAAAATGCAACGGAATGGACAGCCGCGGCTCGACCAGACCTGCAGACTTGGCGCGGGAATTCCACCCGGCAGGTCATGGTATGAATACATCGGGTATTGGTCGCGTGAAGGCCAGGGAAGCACATCGAGATCCTTGATGATCTCCCGCCTTGTATTGTGGTGAGAGGCCCCCGCGGCTTCATCGAAATAACTGACTCCACAGACCTGATCGAGATTCCCTCCTGCAGAAAGTGTTTTGGCCAGCTCCAGGGCTGTGTAGTCATATTCACCACGCAGTGTGAAATCAACATAACGATGGCCGGCAAGGAAATCTTCCCCCTGGTCCAGCATGTGCAACCCGGCAAAAGCCAGGCGAGTTTCAGGGGAACGGCTGCGGATGGCCTGTGCCTGGCGAAGGTCAGTTTCCATCGATGGAGTCGATACTTCGAGTATCGCCAGATCCGGTTTGAAGGAGGAGGCTCTCTCGATGAAGTTCTCTTCCGAAATTCGCTCCGCGATGCCATCGATTGTCAGAACCTCGAAGCCTTCCCTCTGCAGGAGAGCAGTCGCATAGGCCATATAAAAAGGGAACGGCATGTAGGGGCTGCAATCGGTTTCCAGATGAGGCCAACGCGATCCGGCGCGAACCCCATAATATCCAGGGCGATTCCAGGGGCCATTCCCGATAAAGATTCTCATGCTGTTCTCCTTTTCTACCCGTGACTGAGGACTCCATACGGTATGGCCTTTACTTTATACCCCCAAGGCTGAGCCATCAAGCAGGTATTGAGCAATAACCTCGAGAAAAGACTTGACACCCGGGTGCCTGGGGGGATAATTCCAACATGTCGGAGCGGGAGTAGCTCAGTTGGTAGAGCATCAGCTTCCCAAGCTGAGGGTCGCGGGTTCGAACCCCGTTTCCCGCTCCATGGAAAACCCCCTCCCTAATCCACACATTCCTTTTATCTCTCATCCTCCCAACCTCCTCATCCCCAGCCTGATCGAGAATCCGCTTACCCATTTGTCATTCCTGTTCTCCCCTTTGTCATTCCCAACCCCCAACCCGTCATTCCTCATTCTCCCTTGGTCATTCCCACGAAAGTGGGAATCCAACACGCAATCCGTCATTCCCGGCACCGACCGGGAATCCATTGAATGGTGGTCCATGGATCCCCGCTTTCGCGAGGATGACGAATAAAGGGAGCGAGGATGACGAATAAAGGGGCGGGGATGGCGAGAAAGGTGCGGGGAGGACACATAAAGGGTTTGCGGGGGGTGACGTGAAAGGGAGCGGGGGTGACACAACGCCACGGCCCACTTGCAGAGAGGGTCGGAAGCGCCTGGTGTAGGGGCGACATTCATGGCGCCCGAAAATCCCTTTGCGCCCGAAAATCCCTTTGCGCCCGAAAATCCCTTGGTGCCCCCTCAACCTCGGTCCTTCTCCCACAGGAAGAAGGGAGTGTCTCCTTCCGTATCGGGCATTATTCGCCTGAACTTCAGTCTTGGGTGGTGTTTGCTACCCGGGTTTCTTGCCCTGCCAGAATGGCTCACTGTTGGCGCCAGCAATTCGACAGGCCGCTTCCGATGTTCAATGATTTCAAATGGATAGAAAGAGAAAATTAGTTGGCATGAAACTTTCTCTATACCCTGTGTGAGAAGCAGAGACCGATAATGATGGAAAGGAGTGATGTGCGATGTTGTTCAGAGAAATGATGCAGGAAGGTGAAAGGCTGAGCCGTCAAATGGATCAGCTCTTTCGAAGCGGTTATAACTTTGGCGGATTCCCCCGTTTCCGCAGTGCATCGCTGCCGGGTCTGTCCGTACGAACCTATCCGCTCATCAACATCCGTGATGAAGGAGAGGCCTACAAGGTTGAGGTCCTGGCACCTGGTGTGAATCCAGACAGCCTCAATATTACCGCAAACCGTGACAGCCTGACCATCTCGGGGGAAAGGTCGGCGCCCGAAGGTGCCCTCCCCGAGCAACTGAATCGAGCCGAAAGATCGGCAGGCAAATTCAGCCGTTCGTTCTCTCTGCCCACTGTGGTGGATGTCAACCGTATCGAGGCAGAGTACAAAAATGGCCTTCTCCAGGTCCATGTACCCAAGGCAGAAGAAGCCAGGCCCAGGTCGATCGCTGTGGCGATCACCAACTGAGATGGCTGGAGCCGGAGACTCTGATGAAAGGAGATAAAACGATGGTAAAAAATTGCGCTGAATCAACAGTCCCTGTGGCTGCAAATGCAGAAAGAGCCTCAGAAAGAGAATTTTACTTCTCCCCGAGGGTCGACATTTATGAAAGTGAAGAGGGGTTGACCGTCCTGGCGGATGTTCCGGGTGTGACACCTGAGGACCTCAGCATCAAGGTTGAAAATGGTGTCCTGAGCCTCCATGCCAAGGCGTCTCATAAAAATGAAGTTCGAGATGCATCCTACCTCTGGAGAGAATTCGGCCATGCCAGCTTCTGCCGTCAGTTCCAGCTGCCGGAAGAAGTCGATCCGGAGAATATCAAGGCGGAGTTGAAGAATGGAGTATTGACCCTCTTCCTGCCGCGAGCGGAATCGGTCAAACCCAGGCTGATCGAAGTAAAAGTTTCCTGAGTTCAGTCCACCTGATTTGACTGCCACACACTGAAGCCCTCCCTCTCCGAAAAGTGGGAGGGCTTCTCATTTAATCCCACATCTCGCAGGTGTCGTGAACCAGCCCAACTTAAATAGAGCGAAATTTCTCTATTCATGCAAAATAACTTGTCGGCCAATATCCCACGATGCTGACTGAATATGTTGATTTTATTAGCCTTATCCGCACAGGGCAGGGGTCATTAAAGAAAAGACGAGACACCGGTCCGAATCTCCCTTGACTTCTATGAATAAGAGTAATACATTACCAATAATACTGAGAAGGGGTCAATTTTATCCATCCTAAAATGACAAAAGATTGGAGCCACTCAATATGTCCCGCCCTTGGATAACGATTGATGGAAATGAAGCAGCTGCTTACACAGCATTTCGAACCAATGAAGTGATCGCCATCTATCCGATTACTCCCTCGTCAGCGATGGGAGAGCTTTCGGATCAGTGGGCGTCAGAGAAGAAACCCAACATCTGGGGAACCACGCCTGTGGTTGTTGAAATGCAGAGTGAAGGAGGGGCCGCCGGGGCTGTGCATGGCTCCCTTCAGGCCGGTGCGCTGACTACTACTTTCACTTCTTCGCAGGGGCTTCTCCTGATGATCCCGAACATGTACAAGATCGCCGGTGAATTGACATCGGCTGTCATCCATGTGGCTGCGCGTTCCATTGCCGCTCAGGCCCTGTCGATTTTCGGGGATCATCAGGATGTCATGTCGGCACGTTCCACGGGGTTTGCCATGCTGGCAGCCAACTCGGTCCAGGAAGTCATGGATATGGCCCTGATTGCCCAAGCCTCCACCCTGGAGGCGCGAGTGCCTTTCATCCACTTCTTTGATGGCTTCCGCACCTCCCATGAGGTGGCGAAAGTCCAGGCTCTTCTGGATGAAGATATGCGTGCGCTGCTGGATGAGGATCTGATCATCGCCCATCGCCAGCGCGCTTTGACCCCCGACCGGCCGGTCATGCGTGGAACAGCTCAGAATCCGGATGTGTACTTCCAGGCACGCGAAACGGTGAATCCATTTTACCAGGCAGTTCCCGGGATTGTGCAGAAATATCTGGACCTGCTGGCTGAAAGGGTCGGCCGCAAATATCAGATCTTCGAATATGTCGGCGCTCCCGATGCTGAACGGATTGTCATTGTCATGGGTTCCGGCGCAGAGACAGTGGAAGAAACAGCCAGGCATCTTGAGGCGCAGGGAGAAAAAATCGGTGTTGTCAAAGTTCGCCTATATCGGCCCTTTGCGGTCGATTCTTTCATAAAAATCCTTCCCGCTACGGTCAAGGCAATCGCTGTGCTCGACCGGACCAAAGAGCCTGGTTGTCTCGGCGAACCCCTTTACCTCGATGTAGTCGCTGCTCTTGCCGAGACCGTGGCGGGAGGGGGTTGCCATCTCAAATCCATGCCCCGGGTTATCGGGGGCCGGTTCGGACTTTCCTCTAAAGAATTCACCCCGGCGATGGTGGCGGGAGTTTTCAATGAACTGAAATCCCCCGCTCCGAAAAATCATTTTACCATTGGCATCCGTGATGATGTGACTCATACCAGCCTGGACTATGATGAGTCGTTCTCGATTGAACCCGACGACATGGTCCGTGCCCTTTTTTATGGCTTGGGATCGGATGGAACAGTCGGGGCCAACAAGAACTCAGTTAAAATCATCGCAGAAGAAACTGGCAATTGTGCCCAGGGCTACTTTGTTTATGACTCCAAAAAGGCTGGCGCAATTACCATCTCCCACCTGCGATTCGGGCCGCGTCCGATTCGTGCGCCATACCTGATCTCATCAGCGAACTTTGTCGCCTGCCATCAGTTCGTTTTCCTTGAAAGATACGATGTGCTCAAAGAAGCGGTTGAAGGAGCGACTTTCCTCCTCAACAGCCCCTTTGGCCCTGATGAAGTCTGGAATCATCTCCCACGCAGCCTTCAGCAGCAGATGATCGATAAAAAGATCCGGTTCTTCGTTATCGATGCTGTAGATGTCGCCCGCAAGAGTGGCATGGGCGGGCGCATCAACACCATCATGCAGACCTGCTTCTTTGCTGTCAGCGGTGTCCTGCCACGCGATGAGGCGATTGCCTCGATCAAGTCGTCGATCGAGAAAACCTATGGCAAAAAAGGCGAGGCGGTCGTCAAGAAGAATTTTGATGCAGTCGACATGACCCTGGCAAACCTGCATGAGGTCAAGCTGCCGGTGTCTGCAACCAGCTCCATTGAACTGAAGCCGATCGTCCCGCTTGAAGCCCCGGATTTTGTCCAGCAGGTCACGGCGCCGATTTATGGAGGCCTGGGGGATTCTCTTCCTGTCAGCCTTCTGCCAGTCGATGGCACTTACCCGACTGCGACAACCCAGTGGGAAAAGAGAAACATCGCCCAGGAAATTCCGGTCTGGGATCCGGAATGGTGCATCCAATGCGCCAAATGCGCGCTGGTGTGCCCCCATGCCGCCATCCGTGTGAAAGTCTATGATCCAGCAGCGCTGGCGGATGCCCCTCCTGCTTTCCTTTCAGCCGACTGGCGTGGAAACGAATACAAAGGCATGAAGATCACCTACCAGACCGCGGCGGAAGACTGCACCGGCTGCGGAATCTGCGTGGAAGTCTGCCCGGCCAAGAACAAGCGTGAAACCCAGTTTAAAGCCCTCAACATGAAGCCGCAGCAGCCACTTCGCGAGCAGGAGCGGACCAACTACGACTTCTTCCTGAAGGTGCCCGACATCGACCGCCGTGAAATCAAGGTGGAGACGATCAAAGGTTCCCAGCTGCTCCGTCCCCTGTTCGAATACTCCGGAGCCTGCTCCGGATGCGGAGAAACCCCCTACCTCAAACTCGTCAGCCAGCTGTTTGGGGATCGCTCATTGGTCGCCAATGCGACCGGCTGTTCCTCCATCTATGGGGGCAACCTTCCAACCACCCCATGGGCGCAGGATCAGGATGGGCGTGGGCCGGCCTGGTCCAACTCACTCTTCGAGGACTGCGCCGAATTCGGGCTTGGTTTCCGCCTCTGCATCGACAAGCTCAATGAACAGGCCTGCGAGCTGGTTCAGAAATTGAGCTCCCAGATCGGGGATGACCTGGTTACCGCGATTCTCAATGCAGATCAAACCGATGAAACCGGCATTTATGACCAGCGTGAACGGGTCGCCGCCCTCAAGGACAAACTGGCGGCTATCAACACCTTTGAGGCCAGGCGCCTTCTGAGCATTGCCGATTACCTCACACGCAAGAGTGTCTGGAGCATTGGTGGGGATGGATGGGCCTATGACATCGGTTTTGGAGGGCTTGATCAGGTCATGGCTTCGGGACGGAATGTCAATATCCTCGTCCTCGATACTGAAGTCTATTCCAACACCGGCGGACAGGCCTCAAAAGCGACTCCCCGCGGGGCAGTCGCCAAGTTCGCTGCGGGTGGAAAGCCGACCGGCAAGAAAGACCTGGGCCTGATCGCGATGACCTACGGGACAGTTTATGTCGCCCAGGTCGCTATGGGCGCCAATGACACCCAGGTGGTCAAGGCCTTCATCGAAGCGGAGCGCTACGAAGGACCCTCGATCATCATCGCCTACAGCCACTGTATCGCCCATGGAATCGATATGAGCAAGGGAATGGACTGTCAGAAGAGGGCAGTTCAATGCGGGCACTGGCCCCTTTACCGTTTCAATCCGGACCTCAAAGCCAAAGGCCAGAATCCTCTTTCTCTCGATTACCATGAACCAAAGATTCCCGTGTCTGAATACGCATACAATGAGACACGTTACAAAATGCTCACCAAGAGCGATCCGGAGGCAGCCGCCTTCCTGATGCAGCAGGCCCAGAAAGATGCAGTTGAACGTTGGCGCTACTACAGTGCATTAGCGTCCAATGTCTATGCATCGGGAGAAAATGGTTCTTCTCAATAACCGGGAATTGCGGGGGGATCAGACTGATTCCCTCCCTGGCCAGCAGTAAAACACCGCTGGATCCGAAGGCGGCACGAAAGAAAAAGCAAATTCAGGAGGAAACAACCGATGGATCTCTCGACCACATTCATGGGAATCAAATTGAAAAGTCCGCTGGTCCCATCTGCTGCTGGGCCGCTTTCCAAAGAAATCGGGATGATGCGTTCCCTGGAGGATGCTGGAGCCTCAGCGATCGTGATGTACTCCCTCTTTGAGGAACAGATTCGCCATGAGGCGGCGGAACTTGACCACTATTTGGACCGTTCCACCTATGCCCATGCCGAGGCATTGACCTACTTCCCCGACCTGGGCCAGTACAACCTTGGGCCGGATGAATACCTGAATCACCTCAGCAAAGCCAAGGAAGCACTGGATATTCCGGTGATCGGCAGCCTGAATGGCGTATCAGTCGGTGGCTGGACCGATTATGCCACAAAAATCGAGCAGGCTGGTGCGGATGGCCTGGAGATCAACCTGTATTTCATCCCCGCCAACCCCGAACTTTCCGGCTTGGATGTCGAGCAGCTTTATGTGGATGTGCTCACCGAAATCAAAAAGGCGGTGAAGATCCCGGTCACCATGAAGCTGAGCCCCTATTTCAGCTCGCTTTACTCCATGGCCAGAAAACTCGAACAGGCGGGCGCCAATGGATTGACTCTGTTCAACCGTTTTTATCAGCCTGATATCGATCTCGAGGAACTGACTGTCAAACCCCACCTGCTGCTTTCATCCAACTATGAAATGCGCCTGCCGCTTCGCTGGATCGCGATCCTGTATGGCAATGTGAAAATGAGCCTCGCAGCCACCAGCGGAATCACCGATGGGCTTTCTGTCCTCAAGATGCTCATGGTGGGCGCGGATGTCACCATGGTCTGCTCGGAAATTCTCCGCCATGGTCCACACCGCCTCGCTGAAATCGAAACCGAAGTCCGCCAGTGGATGGAAGAACATGAATACGAATCCGTGGACATGATGAAGGGGAGCATCAGCCAGAAGTCCTGTGCGGAACCGGCTGCATTTGAGCGCGCCAACTACATGAAAACACTCCAGAGTTTCGACCGCTACAGGTTGGCGTAAGAGCACATACAGATCTTTATCATTCAGTATTGTTTTGGGACTCCCCTGAGTGGGAGACAGGGTTTCTTTGCCAATAATGCCGCCTGTGGACGGCCGAAATTAAAGGAGCCTTAAATGATTCTAGCCCCGGAAAAAATTCCTTTCCCATCCGATGACAAGCGCTGGCGTCTGGTGGCAACCACCATGCGCCGCCTTGGCTACAAACCCCATGCCCTGATCGAAGCTCTGCACACTGTTCAGGAGACTTTCGGCTATATCGATGAGGATGCCCTCAAGTACCTCTCGCGCGCCCTGCGGATCCCCCTGAGCCAGGTTTATGGAGTCGCCACCTTCTACCATTACTTCAGCATGAAGCCCCAGGGGAAGCATACCTGCGTGGTCTGCATGGGAACTGCCTGCTACATCAAAGGCACCGGCCAGATCCTGAACAACCTCGAGAATGCCTATTCCATCAAGGCTGGTGAGACCACACCCGATGGCGGCCTTTCCCTGCTGACAGCACGCTGCCTGGGGGCTTGCGGGATCGCCCCCGCAGTGGTTCTTGATGGAGTCGTTATCGGTCATGCCGACCCCGCGCACTTCAACGCCCGTGTTGAGGAGAAACTCAAACAATGACAACCGATGAACTTCAACAGATATCCACGATCGAACAGGAAACCCAGGGGCAGTACCAGCACCATGTCTGTGTCTGTGTCGCAGCCGGCTGCCTCTCCTCTCAAGCGGATGTGGTGCAGGAATCTCTGGCCAGAGAAATCGAGCGCCAGGGCATGGGGGATAAATGCCACATCAAAGGTGTTGGGTGCATGGGCCTTTGTTCGAGAGGCCCCCTGGTTTCTGTCGACCCTGAAGGGGTTCTCTATCAGAATGTAAAGCCCTCAGATTCCGCCGAGATTATCGAGAGCCTTGGCAAAGAGAAAGTCAGCCGCCTCGAATGCTCCACAGAAATTCCCTTCTTTCAGCATCAGAAAAAAATTGTTCTTGAAAATTCAGGCCTCATCGATCCCAACCGCATCGAAGAATACATCGCTATCGGCGGTTATGGCTCTCTGGTCACCTGCCTGACCGAAATGACCCCATCCGAGGTGATCGATGAAATCATAAAAAGCGGGCTGAGAGGGCGTGGCGGGGCCGGATATCCGACAGGCCTGAAATGGAGCATGGTTGCCAAATCCCGTCCGGGGCACAACGGAAAGTACATCGTCCGCAATGCCGATGAAGGAGACCCGGGCGCCTTCATGGATCGCAGTGTGCTCGAAAGCGATCCCCACCGCATTATCGAAGGCATGACCATTGCCGCCTATGCGGTCGGGGCCACCAATGGCTATATCTATGTCCGGGCTGAATACCCGCTGGCCATCAAGCGGCTGAGGAATGCCATCCGTCAGGCCTCACGCCTCGGACTCCTGGGAAATGAAATCTGTGGAACTCCGCATCGTTTCAATATCGAACTCCGCCTCGGGGCGGGAGCTTTTGTCTGCGGAGAGGAAACCGCTCTGCTGGCATCCATCGAGGGCAAGCGTGGCACCCCGCGCCCACGGCCCCCATTCCCCGCTGAATCCGGCCTCTGGGAGGCGCCGACACTGATCAATAATGTCGAGACCTTCGCCAACATCGCCACGGTTATCCGCAATGGCAGTTCGTGGTTTTCGGCTATCGGAACTGAAAAAAGCAAGGGGACCAAAGTCTTCGCCCTGGCTGGCCGGGTTGAAAACACCGGCCTGATCGAGGTTCCGATGGGAATCACCTTGCGCGAAATCATTTTCGAAATTGGCGGAGGCATTCCCGGCGGAGCCAGATTCAAAGCAGTCCAGACCGGTGGCCCATCCGGAGGCTGCATTCCAGAGAATTTCCTCGATGCCCCTGTCGATTACGAGTCCCTGAACCGCCTCGGATCCATTATGGGATCGGGAGGCATGATCGTGATGGATGAAACCTCCAATATGGTGGATGTCGCCAAATTCTTCATGGACTTCAGCCGTTCGGAGTCCTGCGGCAAATGCACTCCCTGCCGGGTCGGGACCGCGGTCATGTATGACCTGCTGGCGCGGATCACGGATGGGGAGGGGCGTGAACAGGATCTGTCGATGCTCGAAGAGCTGTGCGACCTGGTCAAGAACACCAGTTTGTGCGGCCTCGGCCAGACCGCTCCGAACCCGGTTCTGAGCACCCTGCGGTACTTCCGCGAGGAATATAACCACCAGCTGGTTTCCAGCGAATGAGGCTGTCGAGGGAATTGAAACATGGAGCCTGAATCATGAGCCCGAATGTTCGAGTAAAAACACTCAAAATCGACGGAAAAGATGTCAGCGCCCGTGAGGATCAGACCATCCTCTCGGTGGCGCGGGAAAATGACATCTTCATTCCCACCCTCTGCCAAATGGATGGGCTGACATCGGTGGGCGCCTGCCGCCTCTGCCTGGTGGAAATCAAGGGATCCGCGAAACTGCAGGCTGCCTGTGTCACTGAAGTCCAGGAGGGAATGGAAGTCATCACCGACTCGGAGCGCCTGCACAGCTATCGCAAAATGCTGATCGAGCTGCTGTTCGTTGCCCGCAATCACATCTGCTCGGTGTGTGTGTCCAATGGCCACTGCGAACTCCAGTCACTGGCCCAGCGGCTCGGCATTACACATATCCACTTCCCGTTCCGTTACCCGAAACTGGCTGTCGACCTTTCACATGACCGGTTCGGGATGGATAACAACCGGTGCATCCGTTGCGGGCGCTGTGTGCGGGTCTGTGACGAAATTGAGGGGGCACATACCTGGGATTTGATGGGCCGTGGAGATGCCTCTCAGATCGTCTGCGACCTCAATCAGCCCTGGGGGTCCTCCGAAACCTGCACCTCCTGTGGGAAATGTGTCCATGTCTGCCCCACCGGCGCACTTTTCGAAAAAGGCAAGTCTTCTTCCGAAATGTCCAAACGACAGGAATTCCTGCCCTACCTCACTCTCATGCGTGGAGACCACAATGAGTAAGAAAACCCTTGCCACTGTCTGGCTGGATGGCTGCTCAGGCTGCCACATGTCTTTCCTTGATCTGGATGAACGCCTGGTGGGGATCCTGGACAAAGCCGACCTTGTCTACAGCCCGCTGGTGGATATAAAAAAATTTCCGGACATGGTCGATATCGCCCTGATCGAAGGAGCTGTCAGCAGCAATGAAGACCAGGAGAAGGTCCGCAATATCCGCAGGCACACACGGTGCCTGGTTTCACTGGGGGATTGTGCAGTCAACTCGAATGTTCCCGGAATGCGGAACTACTTCAAGGTCGAGGAACTGTTCAATCGGGGGTATTTCGAGAATGCCACCCGAAATCCGAGGGTCCCGGATGTGGGCCTGCCGCAGCTTTTGAAACGGGCCTGCCCGGTGCATGAGGTAGTCCAGGTGGATTTCTTCATTCCCGGGTGCCCGCCCTCAGCGGATGCCATCCACTTCGTTCTCAATGAACTTCTCGATGATCGAATTCCGGATATCAGCCAGTTGACACGCTTTGGTGCTTGAAAGAGGTCCGATAACATGAACCGACAAATCGTTATTGATCCCGTCACACGGATCGAAGGCCACGGAAAAATCACGATTCACCTCGATGAAGACGGGCAGGTTGAAAATGCGGTCTTTGCGGTGACACAGTTCAGAGGCTTCGAGAAGATCTGTGAAGGACGCCCCTTCCGTGAGATGCCCTCGCTGATGGCCCGCATCTGCGGTATCTGTCCTGTGTCACATCTGATTGCATCAGCCAAGGCGTGTGATGAACTTCTGGCAGTGCGCATTCCGCCAACAGCCGCCAACCTGCGCAAGGTCATGAATATCGCCCAGATTGTCCAATCCCATGCACTGAGCTTTTTCCATCTGGCTTCGCCCGACCTGCTGCTTGGAATGGATGCGGATCCGGCCCAGCGCAATATCGTCGGAGTGTTGAAGAATAATCCCGAACTGGCTCGAGGTGGCATCCGCCTTCGCCAGTTTGGCCAGCAGATCATCGAATGGCTGGGCGGAAAGCGCATCCATCCCTCCTGGGTGGTTCCGGGCGGGGTCAACGGACCACTGACCTCCGAACTTCGTGACCGGATTCTCGCGACTGTTCCAGAAGCCCTCGATATTATCCAGAAGACACTGAACTGGTTCAAACGGACACTTGCCCGATATAACGAGGAGATCCGCACCTTCGCCAATTTCCCCAGCCTGTTCATGGGGCTGGTATCCAGGGACAAGGAACTCGAGTTCTATGATGGCTCTATCAGGATCCTTGGTGCCGGCGGCAACATCCTAGCGGATAATCTCGACCCGGCCAGATACACGGAATTCATCGGCGAATCGGTCGAAGAGTTCAGTTACCTCAAATCACCGTTCTATGAGCCTCTGGGATATCCCAATGGGATGTACCGGGTCGGGCCTCTGGCAAGGCTGAATATCATCGACCGGGCCGGAACTCCTCTGGCCGATCAGGAACTGGCTGAATTCCGCACGCTTGAACGAGGGGCGGTGCTGTCATCCTTTCACTACCACTATGCGCGCCTGATCGAGATTCTTCATGGCATTGAAAAAATCGAAATGATCCTGAATGACAAGGAGATCCTGAGCAGCCATGTGCGTGCCCTGGCGCGCCCGAATGCCTTTGAGGGAGTCGGTGTTTCCGAGGCTCCCCGTGGAACCCTGATGCACCACTACAAAATCGATGAGGATGGCCTCATGGTCTGGGCCAACCTGATCATCGCCACCGGCCATAACAATCTCGCCATGAACCGTGGAGTCCTCCAGGTCGCCAAACATTTCGTCGATGGCCGGAAACTCCAGGAAGGGATGCTGAATCGGGTCGAGGCGGTTATTCGCGCTTATGATCCCTGCCTGAGCTGTTCCACCCATGCCCTGGGCAAAATGCCGCTTCTGATCGAACTAGTCGAACCGGATGGACGCATTGTGGATGAACTGAGGCGGGAAAAATGAACCGGGTCCTGGTGATCGGATTTGGCAATCCGCTGCGTGGGGATGATGGATTTGGCTGGGAGGTTGCCGGACAGCTCGAGAGAAGGCTGTCACAGGAATCTTCAGTCCATATTCTGACTCCCATTCAGCTGGCTCCGGAGCTGGCTGAGACCCTGACCCGGTATGATCATGTATTTTTCGTCGATGCCGCGCTCGGAGATCAACCAGGACGATTGATTCTGACCGAAATCGCCGAAGGGAATCTCGACAGTGGTTTTACCCACCATCTGGATCCCCAGGCGCTTCTGGCTTCCGCCCGAATCCTGTTCGGAGCTCAGCCAAGAGGCCGCATCCTGACTGTCGATGGATTGAATTTAGAACTGGGACGGGGCCTTTCCGATCCGATCACACGAGCACTTCCTGAGGCGGTTCACCTGCTTGAAAAAGAGATCGAAAAAATCCTGGGCGATGACCCTGAGACACAGGCCTTCGCTCAGACAAACATGGAGGTGGAGTCTGATGCATGAGTTTTCGATTGTGGAAGCTCTGGTTCAACGCATTCTGAGTGAGGTCCGGAAGCAGGGGGATCCCAGGGTGGATGCCATTCATTTCCGTCGTGGCAGTGCCTTCTCGGAACCGGCTCTGGTTCAGGCCTTTGAAGTCCTTGCCAGGGATACACCTTTGGAAAAGGCACGCCTGGAAATCGAGATTCTGAATCGCGATTTCACCTGCCCGAGGTGCGGCCACAGCCAGGTGGTCCAGAGTGATGACCTGGTCGGCCACATGTTTGTCTGCCCGGGATGTGGTTATGTGGAAGAGATCGATGAGGCTCATGATCTCGAGCTGCTCTCGGTAAGGGTTGCTTGAGCAGCGGGAATAACAGTAAAATAAGACCAAATTTATTTCTTTCCATTTCTTCCAATTCCATTCTGTTTAAATCCAAATCGGGGAAGAGCTCGGTGTGTATTTCGATAATTCGTTTCAGGAACGCATTGGATGTATTTATCCCTGAAAACTTTTCAAGACCTTTATCGTTGATGATCCTTTCTGCAAAATATCTGTAATAAGAAAGTTCCACCGGTGCCAAACTAATTACTTTATCCTCAATAATTAATCCTGGTTTTGAAATGCTTAATGTTGCCGATGGAAGTAAATCCTTTAATCCTTTCACCTCTTCTTTTAATCTTACTATCCTTGGTAAAGATGTATCAATTTTAACAGAAATGTTTTCAGATTTACCAAACTTTGGATCTTTCACTTGGATTAACCTTAATGGATTTGATTCCGAAAAATCACCCGATTCAGCCAATAGTATCCAGCAGACAGACATCGCAGGTGTTCCAGATGATATTGCTGCTGTGTAAATAAAAGAGTCAGTTTTATCCAGTTTATCTGTAAAATCTTTTAATTGTGTATAAATCTTATTGTGATTTGTAATATCAGTAATAGCCAACTCTGTAATTGAAACTAAATTAGATAATTTTCTTTTACTAATCTCTTTTTTAAGATATTCAGCAATTTTTTTATAAGTGATTTCGGTTGTCTTCCCTCGATTCCAAAGAAGCTTAACTTGATCAAACTTTTCATTGTCAAGAGCTGTCAGGATAGCACCATCAGGTTTTCCGGCTAATTTACCTGCATCATTAGAACCGATGAATGAAAGAAGAATTTTTAATTTTTTGATCATAATTTTATTTGAAAATAATCAAAGAATAGATGAGTATTCTTTTTAGATAAAACAATTATTGAAAAATAGTGAAGAAAAAAGTCCTGTTGAAAATGTTAAAGAAATATTTAAAGTTTTACCTTAAATAATTCACT
>JAANMY010002715.1_pt1 | contig 16046 bp, 13 predicted proteins | sample 7279691 | NCBI WGS metagenome assembly JAANMY01 (sample SAMN14094543, study PRJNA606508) | bioreactor metagenome | isolation source: A lab-scale SPAN reactor treating ammonium-rich wastewater day 388 | place: Ireland: Galway | collected 2018-02-07
GTCGGCCTGCCGCAGGAACTCGCCGGTTTCCCGCCCGCCGACCGCGATGACGATCGGCGCGTCGCAGGCCGGCGCGAGCTGGACCGGCGACAGGCGCGCGGCTTCCGCGTCGTCGAGATTGAGGTCGACGTTGGCGGAGAAGTGCACGAGCGGACGCAGGTCGTGCACGCCCGAGAGCGACACCGCGCCGGCGACCGGATGCGCCCCGAAACCCTCGCGGGTCCAGTCGCGCGCGAGCATCATCGCCGCGAGTTGCCCGCCCGCGGAATGTCCGCCGACGACGAGCGGACGCGCGGGCGTCCCGTGCTTCGGCCCTTCGCGCGCGATCCAGGCGACGGCGCGCGAGGCTTCCTCGACGATGTCCGCGATCGTCACCTGCGGACACAGGTCGTAGTTCGCCACGGCCACCGCGATGCCCTGCGCGGTCAGCGGCGGCGCCACGAGCGCGTGGACGTCCTTGTCGAGCGAGCGCCACCAGCCGCCGTGCAGGAAGAGGAACGTGCCGCGAGCCGCACCACGCGGCAGGAACAGGTCGAGCGTTTCCTTCGGGCCGGGACCGAAGCGGAGGTCGCGCAGGACGTGTTCGGTCGCGAACGCCCTGGCCGACAACTCGCCCCAGCGCGCGAACCATTGCGGATGGTCGGGCACCGCCGCGCGGTTGTTGTAGCCGCGCTCGATCTCCTCGGGCGACATCCCGTACCAGGACGTCATCGCCGCTCCTCGACGATCCCGACCGTGAGCGGCGGCAGCCCCTCGATGCGCGCGTCGAGGTAATCGCCCGGGACCACGGCCGCGACCCCGGCCGGCGTGCCTGTGTAGACGAGGTCGCCCGGCAGGAGTTCGCAATAGCGCGACAGGAACGCGAGCGTGTGCGCGACGTCCCAGATCATGTCGCGGAGGTCGCCCACCTGTCGCCGCACGCCGTTGACGTCGAGCGTGATCGCGCCGCGCCTCGCGTGGCCGCCCGCCTCGACGGTGCGGATCGCGCCGATCGGCGCCGCGCAGGCGAAGGACTTCGCGGTGTCCCAGGGCCGCCGCGCGTCCTTCGCGACCTTCTGCAGGTCGCGCCGCGTCATGTCGAGTCCCACCGCGTAGCCGTAGACGAGCGCGAGCGCGTGCTCGGACGTGAAATTCGCACCGCCCCGGCCGATGGCGACGACCAGTTCGACCTCGTGATGCAGGTTCTCCGTCGCCGGCGGGTAGGGCATGGTGCCGACCTCGGCGGCGGCGACCGGCAGGATCGCGTCGGCCGCCTTCGCGAAGAAGAACGGCGGCTCCTTCGTCGCGTCGCCGCCCATCTCGGCGGCGTGCTCGGCGTAGTTGCGCCCGACGCAGTAGACGTGACGCACCGGAAAGCGCGCGTCGCTGCCGTCGACCGGCACGCTCGGGTGCTCCCAGAGCGGAATCGGGCTCTTCAACGATGACTCCGGCACCCGCGGCCCGGCAGGCGAATCATTCGGCGTCCGGTTGCTTCGCCGGCGCGGCGTTCGCGAACGCCGGCAGCGCCTGGCAGGCCGCGTCGATCCGCACGAGCGTCGGATAGGGTGCGAGGTCGACGCTGCCGCGCCGGGCGTTGGCCATCTGCGGCACGAGGCAGACGTCGGCGAGCGTCGGCGCATCGCCGTGGCAGAAACGCCCGGTCGCCGCATCGCGCGCGAGGCGGCGCTCCAGCGCCTCGAATCCGACGTCGATCCAGTACCGGTACCAGCCGTCCTTCTGCTCCGCCGACACGCCGAGCGTCTTCAGCAGGTACTGGAGCACGCGCAGGTTGCCGAGCGGGTGGATGTCGCAGGCCATCGCGAGCGCGATCGAGCGCACGCGCGCGCGCGCCTGTGCGCCCGCGGGCAGGAGCGGCGGCGACGGATGCGTCTCGTCCAGGTACTCGAGGATCGCGAGCGACTGCGTCAGCACCTCGCCGCCGTCGAGCGCGAGCGCGGGCACGAGGCCCTGCGGGTTCAGCGCGAGGTAGCCGTCCGAGCGCTGCGCGCCGTGGCGCAGGTGGACGAATTCGCGCTCGGGCGCGAGCCCCTTCAGGTTGAGCGCGATCCGCACGCGGTAGGCCGCGGACGAGCGGAAATAGTCGTAGAGCTTCATGGCTGCGGAGGCGCCATTGTACGCAGAAGACGTCCGCGAAGGAGCGCGCCGGCGGCGCTAACGCGCCTCCGCGTCCGGCACGATCGCGGTCGCCTCGATCTCGACCCGGGCCCGGGGCTCGATCAGCCGGCCCACCTCCACCGCGGTCATCGCCGGATAGTGGCGCCCGATCACGTCGCGGTACGCGCGCCCGACTTCGCGCAACGCGCCCAGGTACTCGTCCGCGTCGACGACGTACCAGGTCATGCGCACCAGATGCTCGGGCCGTCCGCCCGCCTGCGCGAGCACGGCGACGATGTTCTGCAGCGCCTGGCGCACCTGCGCCTCGAAATCGTCGGTCTCGAACGCTTGCTCCGCGTTCCAGCCGATCTGGCCGCCGATCGCGACGAAGGTCCCGCGCGCGGCAATGCCGTTCGCGTAGCCCTTCGGGGCCGCCCACCCGGGCGGTTGCAGGATCTTCATTCGCCGTCCCCTCCCGACACTCCAATGCGATCTTCGCAGCGACACGCGCTCATGCCGCACCCTCCTTCGCCATCGTGCGGAGCTTGAAGCGCTGCAGCTTGCCGGTCTCGGTGCGCGGCAGCGTCTCGACGTAGGCGATCGCGCGCGGATACTTGTACGGCGCGATCGACGCCTTCACGTGCTCCTGCAGGAGCTTCGTCATCGCGTCACCGCCCTCGTGCCCGGGCTTCAGCACGACATAGGCCTTGACGATCATGCCGCGCTCCTCGTCCGGCGCGGCCACCACCCCGCAGTCGGCGACCGCCGGATGCCCCATCAGCGATGCCTCGACCTCCGGCCCGGCGATGTTGTAGCCGGCCGACACGATCATGTCGTCGGCGCGCGCCTGGTAGACGAACCACCCGTCGTCGTCGACGTAGTACGCGTCGCCGGTCAGGTTCCATCCATCCTGCACGTAGTTGGTCTGCCGCGGATCGTCGAGGTAGCGGCAGCCGGTCGGCCCCTTGACCGCCAGCCGTCCGACCTTCCCGGGCGGAAGCGGCCGGCCGTCGTCGCCCAGCACGCAGGCCCGATACCCGGGCACCGGCTTGCCGGTCGCGCCCGCGCGCGCGTCGTCGTCGGGATGCGAGATGAAGATGTGGAACATCTCGGTCGTGCCGATGCCGTCGACGATGTCGATGCCGGTCGCCTCCTTCCACAGTTTCCGCGTCGCGGCAGGCAGCGCCTCGCCCGCGGACACGCACTTCCGAAGCCGCGACAGGTCGTAGTCCTTCGCCATCGGCGCCATCGCGCGGTACGCGGTCGGCGCGGTGAACAGCACGGTCGCGCCGTGGGTCGCGATCGCGTCGAAGAGCGCCTCGGGCGCGGGCCGCTCGACCAGCAGCGTCGAGGCGCCGATGCGCAGCGGAAACACGAGGAGCCCGCCCAGCCCGAAGGTGAAGGCGAGCGGCGGACTGCCGGTGAACACGTCGTCGGGCGACGCCTTCAGCGTGTACTTCGGCCAGCAGTCGGAGGCGGCGATCACGTCGCGGTGCGTGTGCATCGTGCCCTTGGGCTTGCCGGTGGTCCCCGAGGTGAACGCGATCAGCGCGACGTCCTCGGCGGCCGTCGCGACGTCGTCGAAGCCCGCGGGCTTCGATGCGGCGCGCCGGTCGACGCCTTCGTGCGCGTCGGTCTCGAACAGCGCGACCCGGCGCAGCGTCGGAATCTGCGGCCGTGCCTGGATCAACTCGTCGGCGAGTCGGGCGTCGCACAACGCATGCGAGACCTCCGCCTTGGTCCCGATGTCGGTCAGCTCCTTCGCGCGGAGCAGCGGCATCGTCGCGACCGCGATCGCTCCCGCCTTCATGATCGCGAACCAGCAGGCGGCGAAGCGCGGGCTGTTCGGCCCGCGCAGCAGCACCCGATTCCCCGGCACCACGCCCAGGTCCTCGACCAGCACGCGCGCGATGCGGCTCGCCTGCGCATCGAGGTCGCGGTAGCTCCACCGCACGCCGGCAGGCGAACGGATCGCGACACGGTCGCCCTGCCCGCGCGCGATCGCGCCGCGCAGGAGTTCGGTCGCGCAGTTGAGCCGCTCGGGGTAGCGGAGCTCCGGCAGGTCGAATACGAGGTCCGGCCATTGTTCTCGCGGCGGCAGACGGTCGCGCGCGAACGTGTCGGTGTGTGCGGTGGTCATCGGAGCGTCCTCCTCGATGGGCCGGCCGCGGCAGGTCTCGCCGACCTCGCCTGCCCGGCCGCGCGCGGCCACGTCACGGGCGGCCCGATCATCATCGACGATCCTTCCCGAGTGGTCGCCTGGCCGCGCGCGCGTCGTCGTCCGGTTCGACCGCGCGGACCGAATCCTTGAGACCGCCGAGGAGCGCGTGGAGCCGCGCGCGGTCCGCCGCGTCGAGGCCGCCCGTCATCTCCACGACCCAGCGCTCATGTTCCCGCGCCATCGCGCGAAACGACTCGTGCCCGGCGACCGTCAACCGGACGACGCTCGTGCGCCGGTCGCCCGGCTCGCTCGACCGCTCGACCAGCCCTTCGGCGACGAGCTGGGCGACGAGACCCGTCACGTTGCCGCCGCTCACCATCAGCCGGCGCGACAGTTCGCCCATCCGCAGGCCCGCGCTCGAGCGCTCGAGCTGCGACAGGAGGTCGAAGCGCGCGAGCGCCATGCCGAAGCGCTCGCGCAGCCTGCGGCGGATGCCGCGCTCGATCATCGTCGTGCAGGTCAGGAGCCGCAGCCACAGGCGCAGCGCGTCGTGGTGGTCGTCGTGCAGGCGCGTCTCGAAATCCGGACGCGCCGCGTCGAGCGTCGTGCTCATCGTCTCGGCGCTCACCGGGCCGTCTCGCCGCCGTCGACGACGATCGCCTGGCCGGTCACCGACGCCGATCCGGGCAGGCACAGCCACGCGACCGCCTCGGCCACTTCGGAGGGCGTCACGAATCGCTTCTGCGGATTGCGCGCGGCGAGCGAGGCGCGCGCGTCGGCCTCGCTGCGGCCGGTGCGCGTCACGATGTTCGCCACCGCGTCGCGCACCAGGTCGGTGTCGGTGTAGCCGGGACACACGGCGTTGACCGTTACCGTCGTCCCCGCGAGTTCGAGCGCGAGCGCGCGGGTGAGCCCGACGACGCCATGCTTCGCCGCGCAGTACGCCGCCACGTACGGGTACCCGACGATTCCCGCGGTGCTCGCGACGTTCACGATCCGGCCGGCCTTCGCCTCGAGCAACGCCGGAAGCGCGGCCCGGATGGCGTAGAACGTGCCGCCGAGATTCACGTCGATCATCTCGCGCCACAGCGCGTCGCTCGTGGCGGCGAGGCGCGCGCTCTTCCCGACGCCGGCGTTGTTGACGAGGATCGTCGTGCGATGTCCGGCTGCGGTGATCGCGGCGAACGCCGCCGCGACGGCCGATGCGTCGGCGACGTCGCAGGCGTGAGCATCGCAGCTCGACCCTTCCGGCATCGCCTGCACCGCGTCGTAGAGTCGCGAGCGGTCGCGTCCGACGAGCGACACCGACGCCCCGCGCTGCGCGAGCGTGCGGGCGATCGCGAGCCCGATGCCGCGCCCGCCGCCGGTGACGACGGCGTGCGCGCCGGCGAGCGGCCGCTCCGCGGTCACCCGTTCGCCTCGGGACGGTTCGCCGCGTCGACCGCCGCGCGCGCGAGGTTGCGTTCGAGCTGTGCCTTCCCGGCCAGATACTGCACCGGCCAGTGCACGTCCGGGTAACCGAGCTGCGCCGCCGCGTGCAGCGTCCAGTACGGATCGGCGAGGTGCGGCCGCGCGATCGCGCACAGGTCGGCGCGCCCGGCCATCAGGATGCTGTTGACGTGGTCGGGCTCGAAGATCGCGCCGACCGCCATCGTGGCGATGCCGACTTCGTTGCGGATGCGATCGGCGAACGGCGTCTGGTACATGCGTCCATAGACCGGCTTCGCGTCGCGCGTCGTCTGGCCCGACGAGACGTCGATCAGGTCCGCGCCGGCCTCGCGGAAGAGGCGCGCCATCTCCACCGCGTCGTCGGGCGTGTTGCCGCCCGGAGCCCAGTCGTGCGCGGAGAGCCGCACCGACATCGGGCGGTCGGCGGGCCAGGCCGCGCGCATCGCGCGGAACACCTCGAGCGGATAGCGACAGCGGTTCCCGAGCGGGCCGCCGTATTCGTCGGCGCGCAGGTTGGTGAGCGGACACAGGAACGCGGAGAGCAGGTAGCCGTGCGCGCAGTGGAGTTCCAGCCAGTCGAATCCCGCCTGCGCGCCGCGTCGCGTCGCCGCGACGAACGCCTCGAGCACCCGGTCCATGTCCTCGCGCGTCATCGCGCGCGGTACCTGGTTCTCCGGGCCGTAGGCGACCGCGGATGGCGCGATGAGCGGCCAGTTGCGCGACGCAGGGACGATCGGCTGGTCGGCGTCCTCCCAGCCTTTCTGCGTCGAGCCCTTGGGCCCCGCATGCCCGAGCTGCAGCGCCACCTTGGCCGGCGTGCGCGCGTGCGCGTAATCGACGATGCGCTTCCAGGCCGCGGCCTGCGCGTCGTTCCACAGACCCGCGCAGCCCTCGGAGATGCGCGCGTCGGGCGCGACGCAGGCCATCTCGGTGAACACGAGCCCGGCGCCGCCGTGCGCCCGGCTGCCGAGGTGCACCAGGTAGTAGTCGTCGGGCATGCCGTCGACGCAAGAGTATTGCGCCATCGGCGACACCACGACGCGATTGGCGAGCGTCATGCCGCGCAGCGTGAACGGCGCGAACATCGGCGGGCGCGCGGAAACGCCGGTCCGGCCGGCGAACCACGCCTCAACGCCGCCGACGTAGCCGCGGTCGCGCAGCCGCAGGTTCTCGTGCGAGATCCGCTGGCTTCGCGTGAGCAGGCTGTAGGCGAACTGCTCCGCCTCGAGCGCGGTATAGCGCTTGACGTTCTCGAACCACTCGGTCGAGTTGCGCGCCGCGTTCTGGATCTTCAGCACCTCGACGCTGCGCGAGGCCTCGTAGGCGTCGAGCGCGCGCCGCAGGTCCGGCTCCGCCTCGATCGCCTGAGCGAGCGCGATCGCGTCCTCGAACGCGAGCTTGGTGCCCGATCCGATCGAGAAGTGCGCGGTGTGTGCGGCGTCGCCCATGAGCACGACCGGACGGGGGTTGTCTCCCCGAAGCTCGCTGCGCTCGCCTCCAGCTCGCTCGACCCAGTGGACCCAGCGCCCGCACACCACGCGCGGGAAGCGGATCCACGCGGCCGAGCCGCGCAGGTGCGCCGCGTTCGACATGAGCGGATGGCCGTCGAGCCAGGGGGCGAACAGTTTTTCGCAGTACGCGATTCCGTCTTCCTGGCTCATCGCTTCGAGTCCCGCGGCCCGCCACGTCGACTCGGGCGTCTCGACGATGAAGGTCGAGGTGTCGTCGTCGAAGCGGTAGGCGTGCGCCTGGAACCACCCGTGCGGCGTCTCGACGAACGCGAACGTGAACGCGTCGAAGCGCTTCTTGGTGCCGAGCCACACGAAGCGGCACGCGCGCAGGTCGACGTCGGGCGCGTAACTCGCGGCGTAGCGTTCGCGGATACGGCTGTTGATGCCGTCGGACGCGATCACGAGGTCGGCGCGAAACGCTTCGGCCTCGGCGACGTCGTCGGCGACCTGCCGCTCGAACACCAGTTCGACGCCGAGCGCCTCGCAGCGCGCCTGCAGGATGTTGAGCAGGCGCTTGCGCCCGATGCCGCAGAAGCCGTGGCCGCCGGAGCGGATCGTGCGCCCGCGGAAGTGGATGTCGATGTCGTCCCAGCGGTTGAACGCGCCGACGATCTGGTGCGCGGTCTCCGGATCAGCCGCCTCGAGGTTGCCGAGCGTCTGGTCGGAGAACACGACGCCCCAGCCGAAGGTGTCGTAGGGCCGGTTGCGCTCGACGACGCGCACCGTGCGCGTCGGATCGGCCTTCTTCGCGAGGAGCGCGAAGTAGAGCCCGGCGGGCCCGCCGCCGATGCACAGGATCCGTTTCGCTGCCGCCATGCCGGTCCTCGCCTGGGCGCATGCGCCCTCGGGTGCAACATGCCGGAGTTGGCCGTCCGGGTTCGGTCGGGCGCCCGTCCTGCGCGATCTCGGGCCGCGTCCCCGGTCGGCGGGCGATTTCCACGCGGACCGCAGGTTAGGGAATTTTAGTTCTGAACTAAATTACGTCAAGCCCCTCCTGCGCGACGGCCCGAACCGACCCCGACCGATCGACGTCGTCGGGAGTGGTCGGTCGCGGGGCAATCGGGGCAATTCGATCGACCGCGGGCCAGGAGAACGGATCCGCGGCTTGGTTGCCGGCCCGATCCGAATCAGCGGCAACGTCGCGCAACTCCATCCAGATTCACCCAACGAACTGCAACATGCACCGATCCATCGTCCATCCGGCCGAAGGCGAGCACGCAGCGCGACCGTCAGCATGGGTGAGCCATGCCGCCCCCCGCTCGAACCCGGAACAGGGTCGCCGTCCGCCGCATCCGAGGCGTGACGCTGATCGAGTTGATGGTGACACTCGTCCTCGCAGTCGTCGTGGCGACCTTCGCCGTGCCGACGTGGCATCACTGGATCGCCAGGCAGGAACTCGCGAACCGCGCGCAGGCACTCGCGACCGCGCTCGAGCGCGCCCGGACCGAGGCGATCAAGCGCGGCGTCCGCGTCAATCTCTGCAAAAGCGCGGACGCCCGCACCTGCGCCGACGACGGCGACTGGGCCCATGGCTGGATCATGCACCCGGACGCCCGCGCGCAGGCTCGTCCCGAGGACGACGCCGCGCCCATCGCCTGGGATCCGCCGTCGGTCCCCTCGGTGACCATCGAGGGCAACCGCCCGGTCGACGATTACGTGTCGTTCACCCCGCTCGGCGAACCGCGCCGCGTCTCGGGCGCGCTGCAGATGGGCACGTTCACGCTGTGCCGACCGGGGCATGACGCCGTGGAGGTCGTGCTCGCGGCGACCGGGCGCGTGCGGACCAACCGGACGCGGACGCGGTGCCCGTGACAGTTGTCAGTTGACAGTTGTCAGTTGTCAGTTGACAGGTGGCAGGTGGCAGGTGGCAGTGGGGCAACGCGCCTGACGCCGCCCAACTGTCAACTGACAACTGTCAACTGACAACTGAATGCCGTCTGTTCCCCCCCGCGCGCCACTGGTCGGAGCCGTTTGCGGCCCCCGGTCGCGCCCCCTAGCATGCGTAACGTCGAAGAGGATGCCCCCACCATGCCCGCCACCCGATCGACCCGCCGCGCGCGGGGCTTCACGCTCATCGAGCTGATGATGACCGTCGCGATCGCCGCGATCCTGGCGGCGGTCGCCATCCCGATGTACCGGGACTACGTCGTCCGCAGCCGGATCATCGACGCCACGTCGCGCCTGTCCGACTTCCGGGTGCGCATGGAGCAGTTCTTCATGAACAACCGGACGTACGAATCGGTGGGCGGCGCGTGCGGTGTCGCGGATCCGTCCGTCACCAGCGACCAGGCATTCCAGATCAAGTGCACCGGCGCCAGCGCGACCGCCTACACCGCGACGGCGACCGGACTCTCGTCCGCGGGCATGAGCGGCTTCGAATACGAGATCAACCAGGCGGGCACCAAGACCACGAAAGCGCTTCCGTCCGGCTGGACCACGACCACCGGATGCTGGGTCACCCGCAAGGACGGGAGTTGCTGATCGTGGCCGCCCGCGCCGTCGCCGCGGACCAGCGTGGGCTCACGCTGATCGAGCTGATGATCACGATCGCCATCGGGACCACGCTCGCGATGATGGCGTTGCCGATGTACTCGACCTGGATCGCGAGCCAGCAGGTTCGCACCGCGGCGGAGTCGGTCTACGAGGGCATCCGCGTCGCGCAGACCGAGGCGGTGCGCCGCAACAATCCGATCGCCTTCGAACTCGCGCCGGCGACCGGCTGGACGGTCAAGCTCGTCTCCGACGACTCGGTCCTCCGCGAGACCAAGCTCATCGAAGGCTCGCCGAACGTCGAAGTGACCATCGCTCCCGCCAACGCCACTACGGTGATCTTCGACGGCCTCGGCCGAGCGCTGGACGACGCGCAATCGCCCCTCGCAGCCCGCATCACGATCGACGTGAAGACGAAGACGGGGTTCACCGACGCAAGGGCGCAGCGGGTCATCATCGACACCGCCGCGGCGACCGGCGTCGGCATCCGCAGCTGCGATCCGCAGCTCCCGACCGGCGATCCCCGCGCCTGCCCCGCCTAGGTCACGAGACCGCCGCCATGGCCCGCATCCGCACCCGTCCGCTCCACCGCTCCTCGTCGCGCGCGCAGTCCGGCGCGTTCCTGCTCGAGGCCCTCGTCGGCGTGCTCGTGTTCGCGTTCGGCATCCTGGGCCTCGTCGGCCTGCAGGCGGTGGCGATCCGCAACACCAACGATCTGCAGTACCGGGGCGAGGCGATCCAGATCGCCAACGCGGCGATGGGCCAGATGTGGACGATGGACAAGGCGAACCTCAAGACCGCGTTCGAAGGCGACGCCGGCACCGGCGGTGACGGCTACACCGCGCTCGTCGAGGCCGCGGAGCGCCTGCCCGGGGTCAAGGGCGTCAACGCGCTCGCGCCCACCGTCGTGGTCGCCGCCGGGCCGTCGGCCAACAGCAGTCTCGTGACCGTCACGATCCGCTGGCAGCTTCCGGGCGAGGCGTCGCCGCACCAGTTCGTGAGTTCGGTGATGGTGGGGTTGAACTGACATGGCGCGCCGCCCGTCCGCATCCGTCGTCGCCGCGCGGCAGCGCGGCATGTCGCTCATCGAACTGATGGTGGGCGTCGTGATCGGGCTGCTCGCCGTGCTCGTCATCTACCAGACCTTCGCCGTCGCCGAAGGCGTCAAGCGCCAGACGATCTCGGCCGGCGACGCGCAGAAGACCGGCATGATCGCGATGTACCTCGTGGGCGGCGAACTCGCGAACGCCGGCAGCGGCATCATGCTGAACCAGGACGACCTCGCGACCTGCACCGATACCGGGAACGTGGTCACGACGATGCGGCCGTTCTCGGTGCTGATCGAGCCCGGCGCGGACGACGACACGCCCGACAGCTTCGTCGTCAACTACAGCACCGCCCGCTCGGTGGTGACGCCCTCGGTGTTCATGGCGAAGACCAACGCCGGCGACACGACCTACACGGTGCAGAGCCCGACCGGCTTCAAGAAGGGCGACATGGTCGTCACGATCACCGGCAACGGCCCGTGCGAGCGCAATACGGTCACCGCGGTGACGAACCCCGACGCGAACGGCAACGTCGTGCTCACGGTCAGCAAGGCCTCCGGATTCGAACTCCTGCCGACGATGCGGATCATCAACATCGGGCCGTCGGACACCACGCAGCGCGTGCGCTACGACGTGTCGAACGGCGTGCTCCGCAGCACCGATCTCGTCACCGCGGGCGCGACCGCGCAGCCGCTGTCGTCGTCGATCATGAACATGAAGCTGCTCTACGGCGTGGACACCGACGGCAACGGCGCCATCGACACCTGGACGCCGCCGACGGGCAACTACTCGACCGCCAGCGTGCTCACCGCGACCGGCGCCAACCTGCGCCGGATCAAGGCGGTCAAGATCGGCATGGTCGTGCGCAGCGACGAGTTCGACCGCGACGCCCCCGCGTTCACCTGGACGCTCTTCGCGTGCACCGCCCAGGAGAAGACCACCTACGCCTGCCCCGATCCGCTCACCGGGACGCTGCCGGCCAACTACCGCTACCGCACCTACGAGACGATCGTTCCGCTGCGCAATCCGATGTGGAACCGATGATGAAAACCGCCGCCTTCGCCGCCCGTCCAACCGTGCCCCGCCGCGCGCAGTCCGGCGTCGTGCTGTTCATCGCGCTGATCGTGATGGTGGCGATGTCGATCGCCGGCATCGCGCTCGTCCGCTCGGTCGACACCGGACTGTCGGTGATCGGCAACCTGGGCTTCCGCCAGGCGTCGGTGCCGCCGTCCACCTGGGCCGTGGAGAACGCGATCCACGCGATGTTCGAGGCCAAGACGATCGACCTCGAGAAGAAGGACCTGAACAACAACTACTATCCGTTCCGCTACGAGATCAAGTACACGAGCGAGAAGGAAGACGCCACCGGCGTGCCGTTCCACCTTCAGGGCGAGTCGCCGTCGAACTACCCGGGGTCGTTCCAGAAGACCACCGACGGCGCCGGCAACACGGTCCGCTACGTGATCGAGCGGATGTGCCTCGACGAGGGCCCGGCCACCGCCGCGAACTGCGACATGTCGCCGCCGAAGAAGTCGGAGGCCACGACCGCGATGGAACTCGAGAAGCCCGACCTCGTTCGCGTGCCGTTCTACCGCGTCACCATCCGGATCGACGGCCCGAACAACACGACGACCTTCGCGCAGGCGATGCTGCGCTGACCGCATGCGCCAGGGAGCCCCCATGACCGCCTCGCCCGCCCGCCCGAGCCTCGCCCGACGCCTGACGTCCGGGGCGCTGGCCTTCCTGATCGGCTTCGGACCGATGACGCCGCTCGCGCTCGCCGCGCCGACGCCGCTCGCCGACGGCCCGATCAACGTCAGCATCCGGGCCCATCCGAACATCGTGTTCACGCTCGACGACTCGACGTCGATGCAGCTCGAGTTCCTGCCCGACTACGTGGTCGTGGATTCGCTCACGAACGCGGCCACGTCCTACTGCCGATCCTCCACGGGCCTCACCCAATGCGGCAGCCCGGGAAATGCGACGGTGCCGCAGTACGACTACGCGACGTGGATGTCGGGCTCGTCCCCCTCCTGGACCGTGCTCGGCGCACCCGGCTCCTTCCCCTACCCATCCGGATACGGCAGCGGCAGCTACGGACCGCCGATCGTCATGGCCTCGGCGTTCAACGCGATGTTCTACAACCCGGCGGTGACCTACACGGCGCCGCTCTACGCCGACGGGTCGTCGTACCCGGACATGAACGCAGCCAACACGACCGACTGGACCAAGGTGCCGGCCGACCCGTACCTGTTCCCGACCAAGTACGCGAACCTGCAGACCAAGGTCAACGTCGGCGTCTGGTGCAATACCAGCTACGCCGGCAACTTCACTCTGCCGAACGGCAGTTCGGCCGACCGCAACGGCCTCACGATCGGTGGCGACTACTGCCGCATCAACGGGTTCGCCTACGAGATCGGAGGGAACGGCGCGCCGAAGACGCTGGGCGACTACAGCTACCCGTTCGCGAAGGTCGCCGCTGACGCCGACAATTCCAAGTACTTCGCGACGACGACGCGCACCATCTGGTGCGACCCGGACCGGATGAACGGGACGCTGGGCACCGGCAGCGCGGAGCGCGCGCCCGGAGCACCGACCTGCGAGACCTGCACCGCGACTTGCCCGGTGCCCCAGGTCGAGGATCCGAGCAGCCCGCCGGGATGCGACCTTGGGTGCAGCAATCCCGTCGAGTGCACGAAGTGCAACCTCAAATGCCCGGTGGACAAGACCTATTCCTGCGGCAGGACTTGCACGACGCCGGCCCTGAACTGCGTTGCGGTCGGCGGAGGCAACTATCCGTCACAGCCGAGGACCTGCGACCCGGGGCCGAACCAGCGGTGTGTCACGCATGCGGGCGCCTGCGCGACCACGGGTTCCTGGAATCCGGATAGCTCGGCCTGCAACACCAAGATCAAGGGCGGAACGTTCAGCAAGGTTCCGTGGACGCCGTCTCCCGGCACGGTCCTGGGCACGACGACCTACGAGCAGGACGCGAACCTCAACGGCGACGTCTGCCGTCGCAACAATTTCACCTACTCCGACGGCGTGGCCGGCGGCTGGAAATACCCGTCGGGACGATTCACGAAGTCCGTGGGCTCCTGCGGATCGATCTACGCGTCGATCAACCGGCACTATTACAAGGCGATGGTCCAGTGGTGCAACGCACGGATCTCCACCGGCACGAACGACAAGTGGCGCGGCTTCGGCACCGGCACCTGCCAGGCCGAGAAGACGTCGGTCTTCAAGTATCCGCGATTCTTCAAGGCGGGCGCCTATGCGGACGCGGACTTCAACACGACGCAGGACAACTACGGCGACAACACGGCGTTCCGTCTGGTCGAACTCGACTACAAGAACAAGAAGATCATCGAGGCGAACGGCACGCCGGGCACCTCGATCACGCACACGCTGATCGACGGCGACACGATCACGCGTGACGCGGCCTCGTCGACGCCCGCGACGAGCGAACTCGTCAACTACGCGAACTGGTTCACCTACTATCGTTCACGGATCCTCGCGGCGAAGACCGTGACCTCGCTCGCGTTCTCCGAACTCACCGACAAGTTCCGCGTCGGCTTCCACACGCTGTCGAACGTGCCGGCCACCTCCTTCCTCACGCTGGCCGACTTCGAGGGGGGTACCGGCAATCAGCGTGAAACCTGGTACAACCGGCTGGCGAACGTCGCGATCCCGATGGGCAACGACACCCCGCTCCTGAGCGGAGTCGCCCGGATCGGCGAATGGTTCAACGCGGCGTCCGGCACGTCGGCGGAACTTTCGGGTTCGACCGACCCGATCAACCTCTCCTGCCAGAAGAACTACCACATCCTGTTCACCGACGGGTACACCAACCAGCCCGCGAAGCCGACGGCGCTGGTCGGGAACCGCGACGGCGTGGCGATCCCGCCCAAGGGCGTGGACGACCTGATGCCGGAGTCGATCCTCGACCTCAAGCCCGGCGACCCGTGGCCGAACAAGGTCATCGAGGGCCCGACCGCGGTGGCGGATTCGCTCGCGGACTATGCGCTCTACTACTGGATGAAGGATTTCCGGCCGCCTGCCCTCCCCACCAAGGTCTCGGACAACAACGTGCCCGCGACCGAGAACGACCCGGCGACCTGGCAGCACCTGAACTTCGCCGCGCTCTCGCTCGGCACCGAAGGCGTGCTCTCGTCGTTCAACCCGAAGAAGACCGAAGACCAGATCACTTCGGGTGCGGTCAAGTGGACGACCCCGTTCCCCACCGTCAACCGCCCCGGCGTCACCGGCGTCGACGACCTCTGGCACGCGGCGATCGCCGGCCGCAGCCAGTTCGTGAACGCCCGCGATCCGCTGGAGCTGCAGACCGGGATGGCGTCGATCCTGAACGAGATCAAGAACGCGCAGGCCGCACGCGCGGGAGCGGCGTTCTCGAGCGTCAACTTCGCGAAAGACGACAATTTCATCTACCGCGTCACGATCGAGCCGGGCTGGGGCGGCACGCTGACCAAGGTGCTCGTCGATCCCTCCGGCGGTGGTGAAATCGCGATCAGCACCAAGTACCACGACACCCTCGCCGCGCAGTTGACGCCGACCTCGGGCAATCCGACGCCGTGGTTCGACAGCCGCAACGTGATCACCTGGGATCCGTCCGCGCAGAAGGCGGTGCCGTTCCGGATGGGCGACATGCCGACCGCGCAGAGCGACACGCTCGGCAGCGACAACGCCAAGCGCGCGAAGGTGATCGCCTACCTGCGCGGCGACCGCAGCAACGAAGGCACGGGGCTCAAGAACTTCCGTGTGCGGTCGCAGATCCTGGGCGACATCGTCAACAGCTCGCCGGTGGTCGTCGGCCCCTCGCGCGGCCAGTACTCCGACGCGACCGACCCGGGCTACGAGGCGTTCAAGGCGGCCAATGCGTCGCGCAAGAAGATGGTCTACGTCGGCAGCAACGACGGCATGCTGCACGCCTTCGACGAGGCGACCGGCCAGGAGGTCTGGGCCTACGTGCCGAGCACGGTCTACAGCTCGGACCCGGATTCCGGACTCGCCATGCTCGCGAAGAAGGAGCCGTTCTTCAAACACCAGATGTTCGTCGACTCGACGCCGGTGGCGGTCGACGTGAACGTCGGCGGCACCTGGAAGACGCTCCTGATCGGCGGCGTCGGCAAGGGCGGCAAGAGCTACTACGCGATCGACATCACCGAGCCGGCCAGCGTCACGTCGGAGGCGGACGCCGCCTCGAAGGTCCTGTGGGAGTTCACCGATTCCGACATGGGCTACACGTTCGGCAAGCCGCTGATCGGCAAGACCTAC
>JAANMY010002716.1_pt1 | contig 16040 bp, 13 predicted proteins | sample 7279691 | NCBI WGS metagenome assembly JAANMY01 (sample SAMN14094543, study PRJNA606508) | bioreactor metagenome | isolation source: A lab-scale SPAN reactor treating ammonium-rich wastewater day 388 | place: Ireland: Galway | collected 2018-02-07
ACCAAACCACCCAAAGCAGCCATTTTCTCTGATTGCACCAAGCGGTCTTGCGCTTGTTTTAAATCATCAACAATTTTTTCCAGTTCAGTTTGCTTGGTACGAAGGGCATCCTCAGTATGGCGACGGCGCTCAATTTCTTCGCGCAAACTTTGTTGTTTTACTTCCAGCTCTTGTTTTTGCTGTTGTAAGTCCATCATTGCCTGGCTAAGGCCGGACGTTTTGCGCGCCACTTCCTGCTCCAGCATCAGGTTTTGCTGGTCCAGCTTTTCATTCGACAACATCAGTTGCTTTTGCGTGGTTTCCAGCTGGGTTTTATAATCCTGCACCCGGCCAATCAGCCGGTTAAAGGCGTCGGCCATTACGCTTAGCTCTGAGCTGTCGCCATGCTGTATTTCCACTTTAGCGCCATCAAGTTGATCCAGCTCTAAATCTTCAATCTGTTGGGTCAGCTCAGTTAAAGGCACCGTTAGTTGTTTACGAAACGCCAGTAAAAACAGGATGATCAAAAAGGTGGTTTTCAGCATGGCATTGCCAATCAGGAAGTAGATACCGATTTTTATCCGGTCAATTACCACGGCGCGGCTGGAGAATAAGGTAACATCGCCCACCTGGGTGGCCCGGCCGGAAAACTCAAAAATAAGCGGGAAGGTATAGCCAAAAATACCCGATTGCTGTTCAGTTAAACGTACACCCTCACGCACCAACTGTGTGCTAAAGCGCTCCTGAATATTGATATATAAGCCAAGTTGGGTAATCACAGCGCCACTGTCGTCGCGTACGATAATGCCTTCAATCGCCGGTATCGCCAGCAGGCCATCGGCAATGATCATGGCCTGTTGTGTATTTAACTCCCAAATTGCCCGGGTTAGGCTGCCGGAAAAGGTTTGCTGCAGCGTTTCCAGTTCGCCGTTAATGTGGTTTTTAGTATTAAAGTATTCTGCAACAATCTGGCCCAAAGTGACGATAAAAGTCAGAATAAAATAAACCGACAAAACCTTGGTTAACAGCTTACGGGACAAGCTTTTCTGCTGCATGAAATAACCTTGTGTGGCAACGATATTATGAGTGTTATTGCACTACCATAACCAATAACCGGCAGTTTGCAAATAGCACTGAGGGTTCTGAGCTATTTATAGCGCAGATATTGCTTTATAGTGGCGGTCTGTATATATTTTTTAGCCAACTTTGGCCCCAACGACAACAACAATACAGGCTGCAGTACATGGCGTTAAACGTTTTAATTTGTGACGACTCTTTGTTGGCACGTAACCAATTAAAGAAGGCGTTGCCGGCAGATTTTGATGCCAGTATCGTCACCGCAACAAATGGTTTAGAAGCACTGGCCGTGCTGCAATCACAGGAAATCGGCCTGGTGTTTTTAGATCTGACCATGCCCGAGCTTGACGGTGTCGGCGTGCTTGAAGCCATCAAAGCGCAACAACTGGATTGCCTGGTTATCGTGGTATCAGCTGATATTCAACCGGAAATGCAAAAACGGGTGATGGAGCTGGGGGCACTGGCCTTTATCCAAAAACCGGCCAATGCTGACAAACTGGCTGCGGTGATGCATAAGTATGGTTTGATATGACAACACTGCATTTCACGGAAGTACAGCGCGATTGCCTGCAGGAGCTGGTCAATGTTGCCATGGGGCAGGCCAGTGACAAGCTGGCGCGTTATCTGGAAACCATGGTGCACTTACAGGTACCGGCAATAAAACTGGTCGATACCCAGCAATTACCTGAACACTTTGCTAAACGCTACCAGCAGCAAAGTGTCAGCCTGATAAGCCTCGGCTTTTTTGGTGACCATGGCCTGCGCGGCGAAACCATTATGCTGTATCAGTTGGCTAATGTCGGTGTGCTGGCCCAACTGCTGGGTTATAGCGACGATGACAGCTCAGAAGATGAAATGCTGACAGATATCAGCTCGGTGCTGACTACTACCTTTTTAAACGGCCTGGCTGAGCAGCTGGATAACAGCTTTTCGTATGCCGCGCCACGTATTTTGTCCAGCCGCGATGAGCATTTCGCCGATAAGCTGGCCGCGACGGCTCAGCAATGGCAGCTGGCGCTGCAGGTCGATATCCGCTACCAACTGACGGACTACAGTTTTCACTGTGACATGATTTTACTCATTCCCGGCGAAGCCGTATTGCGCCTGCGTCAGATGCTGGATCAAATTCTGGCGGATTTTTAATGCCATTAGACGGGTTATTACAGCCGCTATTATCGCAGTTAAACTCCGGAGTCGTGCTACTGGACGCTGAGCTAAAGCTGGTGTTTATTAATCAGTTTATCGCGCGTCGAGCTGATATTCAGCCGGACGATGTTAAAGGTAAAAGCCTGTCCGAGGTGTTCAGCGACTTGCCGCAAGCCTGGCTGCAACGCAAACTGCAGGGCGTATTAAGTTTGCAGGTACCGGCTTTTAGCAGCTGGGAGCAGCGGCAATACATTTTTAAACTGCCGCATTTGCGCCCGCTCAGCAGCGACAGTGCTTATATGGCACAAAATTGCAGTATGTTGCCGCTAACTGCGCCTGATACGGGTGAGCGCTATATCTGTATTTTGGTGGAAGATGCTACCGACGCTTACGTGTATCAGCAGCAGTTACAGCACAGTGTGGCGCGGTTACAACTGGCAAACCGTACCGACGGCCTGACCGGCGTGTTTAACCGCAGCTACTGGCAGCAGCAATTAGGTTATGAAGTTCAGCGTGCTGAGCGTTACCAGCACCCGCTGTCGCTGCTGTTGTTTGATTTAGACAAGTTTAAGCAGTTAAACGACCACTATGGCCATTTGGGCGGTGATGCGGTGCTAATTGAAGTGGCCCGCTTAGTGGCTGCTTTACTGCGTGATACCGACTTATTAGGCCGTTATGGTGGTGAAGAATTTGGCATTATTCTGCCTGAAACCGATTTAAGCGGCGCTATGCAGGTAGCACAGCGGCTGTGCAGCGCGGTAGCCGCGCACAGTATTGCCTTTGAGCAGCAGCAGCTTACTGCCACCATTAGCGTAGGTGTCACCTGTTTCACCAGCGGTCTTGGCAGCGATCAGCTGATCCAGCGAGCTGATGAGGCCTTGTACAGTGCAAAACGGCAAGGGCGCAATCAGGCTGTTGCCTGGCGCGACAGTCAGAGTGCTTACCTGAAAAAGGTAAAGTAATCCCGCAGAAAAATTAGCCATTGACAGACGTCTATAAGTCTGTGCATAGTGTTGGCGATGAAAATAACAACGACAGTCCTCACCACCATTATTATTACCACCAACCCTGCGGGGTAGGAGGTCGGCGGTGTGTTGTCTGTAAAAAAGACCCGTGACCTCAACCGTCACGGGTCTTTTTTTTGGCTTAGTATTGCAAAGCCGGCATAACAACAAGCAAGCGTCACGGTAGCGGAACTATACAGATACTTTATGCGCAAGGAGTAATACATGAGGGTGCTAAAATTTGGCGGCTCGTCGCTGGCATCGGTCGAGCGTTTTGTCAGCGTTGCCACTATCGTGCAGCAGCAAGCCGCTGACGATACGATTTGTCTGGTGTTATCGGCGCCGCAGGGGGTAACCAATACGCTGGTTGAGCTGACAGATTTGGCCTATCTGGGCTCAGACTTTAATGCACTGCTCAGTCAGTTATCGACGCGCTACCAGACACTGGCTGAAGAGGCTGCGGCACTATTCCCCGCTGCGGACTTGTCAGCGCTGCAACAGGTGATGTCACAGCAATTGACGCAACTGCAAAACCAGCTGACCGGTATAGCGCTACTGCGTCACTGTCCTGATCATATCAAGGCGCAAATTCTTGGTTTAGGCGAGCAGTTTAGCGTAGCACTGATGACGGCTTTACTAAATGCCAAACAACTGCCGGCGCTGGCGCTGGATGCTGTGACACTGGTGAAAAGCACGGGTGATTATTTAAACGCCAGTGCCGATATTGCCGGCTGTGAGCAGACGCTGCCACAGGCTATTGCCACCACGCCGGCCAAGGTCTATGTGATTGCCGGCTTTGTTTCCAGCAATGCTGCCAGCGAGACCTGTTTACTGGGCCGTAACGGCTCGGATTACTCAGCGGCTATTGTGGCGGCGGCCATCCGCGCCGCAGCCTGCGAAATTTGGACCGACGTGGATGGCGTTTACAGCGCCGATCCGCGCCAGGTAAAAAATGCCAAACTGATTGACCGTTTGTCGTACGATGAAGCGATGGAGCTGTCTTACTTTGGCGCTAAGGTGTTACACCCGAAAACCATAGGCCCGCTGGCGCGTTACAACATTCCCTGTTACATCAAAAATACCCTTAACCCGGTAGCGCCGGGTACCTGTATTGATAACAGCGGCGGTGGTGATGCGCTGGTAAAAGGCATCTCCAGCCTGGAGCATCTGGCGCTGATTACGGTATCGGGCCCGGGCCTGAAAGGGGTAGTGGGCATGGCCAGTCGGGTGTTTGCTTCTATGGCACGCGCACAGATTTCGGTCAGCCTGATTACCCAGTCCTCGTCTGAGTTCAGCATCAGTTTCTGTGTACCACAGCTGCATTTGGCCGCTGCGAAAAAAGCCCTACAGCAAGAATTTGAACTGGAGCTGCAAACCGGTTTGCTGCGCGAGCTGACCATTTTGTCAGACATGGCTATCGTTAGCCTGGTCGGCGACGGTATGCGCCAGCACCGTGGTGTGGCAGCGAAATTTTTTGCCTCATTAGCGCAGGCCCGGGTGAACGTGGTGGCAATAGCGCAGGATAGCAGCGAGCGTTCTATCTCGGCAGTAGTAGAGCAAAGTGCCTGTAAAAACGCCGTGAAGGTGTGCCATGAGAACTTTTTCAGCCATGTGCCCAGTATTGATGTATTTCTGGTCGGCTGTGGTGTGGTGGGTAGCGAGCTGTTGGCTCAGATCCAGCGCCAGCAAGGCTTTTTACAGCAGCGCCATGTCAAGTTAACGGTGTACGGTATTGCTAACAGCAAAGCCTGTTTACTCAATGGTGAGGGCATTGCCTTAGCCGACTGGCCGGCGCTGCTGCAACAGGCGCAGGGTAGTTTCTCTGTCGCTCAGCTGAGTCAGTTTGTGCAGCAGCAGCATCTGACTAATCCGGTACTGGTCGATTGCACCAGTTCTGAGCAGGTGGCCGCGCAATATGCCGACTTTCTGGCGGCGGGCTTTCATGTAGTGACACCAAACAAAAAAGCCAATACCGCCAGTTACAGCTATTACCAGCAACTGCGTGCACTGGCGCAGCAAAACCGGCGGCGCTTTTTGTATGAAACCACAGTAGGGGCTGGCTTACCGGTAATAGACACCCTGCAAGGCCTGCTCAATGCCGGTGATGAATTGCAGGCGTTTGAAGGCATTTTATCCGGCTCGTTATCTTATATTTTTGGTGAGCTGGAGCAGGGCGTAGCCTTGTCAGAGGTAACGAAAAAAGCCAAAGCACTGGGCTTTACTGAACCCGATCCGCGCGATGATCTATCCGGTATGGACGTCGCGCGTAAGCTGCTGATCCTGGCGCGCGAAGCTGGCATGACGTTGGAGCTAAGCGATGTAGAAGTCGAGTCAGTGCTGCCGTCAGGCTTTGCCAACGAGGCCAGCACAGAGCAGTTTATGGCTAAATTACCTGAGCTGGACCAGGCTTTTAGTCAGCGCGTCAGTCAGGCTAAAGCCGAAGGTAAGGTGCTTCGGTATATTGGTGAAATCAGCGGTGGTAAATGTAAGGTGGCCATTAAGGCACTGGCCGTTGAGCACCCGCTGGCCAAAGTGAAAGACGGTGAAAACGCACTGGCAATTCATACCCGTTATTATCAGCCTATTCCTTTTGTACTGCGCGGTTACGGTGCCGGTGCGGCAGTGACCTCAGCCGGGGTGTTTAGCGACATCATGCGCACTCTTGGCTGGCAGCAACAGGTGTAATAAAGATGCAAGCAGAATTCGTTTATGAAAAACGCTACTATGCGCCGGCGTCTACCGGCAACTTTTCGGTTGGCTTTGATTTACTCGGTGCCGCCTTTGAACCACTAAACGGCGAGCTGTTTGGTGATGTGCTTGATATTGTTGCACCAAGTAACACGCTTGAGCTGGAAATAGTGGGCCGTTACCGGCATCAGCTGCCGGCAGATAGCAGTACTAATCTGGTGTTACTGTGTTTTGCGGCCTTTGAGCAAAAGCTGGGCCGGGTGTTACCTAAGCTGGCGCTTCGGTTGCACAAAAACCTGCCGGTTGGCAGCGGGCTTGGCTCCAGCGCCTGCTCTATCGTGGTGGCCTGTTATGCGTTTAATGATTACTTTGGCAAACCGCTATCGGATGCAGAACTATTAACACTGATGGCAGAGGCTGAGGGCGGTGTCAGTGGCAGCGTGCATTATGACAATGTGGCGCCGTCTTTTTTTGGCGGCTTGCAGCTGATGCTGCCGCAAAGTGCGCGCATCTGCCGCAGCCTGCCATGGTTTGAACACTGGCGGGTGGTGCTAAGTTACCCCGGCACTGTGCTGTCTACCAAGGCGGCGCGGGCAGTGCTGCCACAACAGCTTAGCCTGGCGCACAGCATTAACTTTGCCGGCATGCTAAGCCGTTTTGTCAGCGCGCTCTATGCTGCTGACGAGGCCGATGCCGTTGCGGCGCTGCAGGATCTGGTGGCAGAGCCGGCGCGCACACCACTTATTCCAGAGTTACCTCAGTTACGCAGCGCGCTTGAAGCGTTGGGCGTGTTACATCTGGGCATCTCTGGTGCCGGGCCAACCTTATTTGCCTTGTGCGCCGATGATACGCAGGCCCAACTTGCTGCGGAATATTTATCACGGCATTATGAAAAAAATCAGGACGCGACCACGCAAATTTGTCGCTTGTCATTAGCCGGCGCCCGGGCGCTGTAGGAAGATTATCCATGTTGTTAACCAATATAAAAGTACCGCAAGAGCAAGTGAGTTTTTTACAGGCTGTGCGTCAGGGCCTGGGCGCTGAGCAAGGGCTATTTTTCCCCAGCCAATGGCCGAAGCTGGATATTGACGCCTTGTTAGCCATGCCGTTTGTCGCGCGCAGCAGCGCCATTTTACAGGCACTGATTGGCGATGAGTTAAGCCCCGCTGACGTTGATGCCATGGTCAGTCAGGCCTTTACCTTTACGGCACCGCTGGCCAGTGTTGCCGACGGTATCAGCTGCCTGGAGCTGTTCCACGGCCCGACCCTGGCGTTTAAAGACTTTGGTGGCCGCTTTATGGCACAGGCACTGGCTAAGGCGCAGGGCGAAAAGAAAACCACTATTGTTACCGCGACCTCGGGTGACACCGGTGCGGCAGTTGCACATGCGTTTTATCGCCAGCGTGGCGTGCAGGTGGTGATCCTATTTCCTAAAGGCAAAATCAGCCCGTTGCAGGAAAAGCTGTTTACCACGCTGGGGGAGAATATCACTACGCTGGCAGTAGAGGGCGACTTTGACCAGTGTCAGGCGCTGGTAAAGCAGGTGTTTGACGACAAACCTCTGGTGCAGCAACTGGGGATTAACTCGGCTAACTCAATTAATATCAGCCGGTTATTTGCTCAGGTGTGTTATTACTTTGAAGCCGTAGCGCAAGTGCCGGCAGACCAGCGTCAGCAGGTGGTAATAGCCGTGCCAAGCGGTAATTTTGGTAATTTAACCGCTGGTTTAATTGCCAAAGCTATGGGCTTGCCAATCAAGCGGATGGTTGCTGCGACCAACAGCAACGATACAGTACCGCGCTATTGGCGCAGTGGGGAATGGCAGCCCAAAACTACGGTGGCGACCTTATCCAATGCCATGGATGTGGCAGCGCCGAACAACTGGCCGCGGGTAGAGGCGCTGCTGGCGCAGGGCGTTATCAAGCGTGATGCGATTGAAGCGGTGATGGTTGATGAAGATGATACAGTTCTGGGGGTACGTCAGCTGTATCAGCTGGGCTATTTAAGTGAGCCGCATGCGGCCGTGGCCTACAAAGCCTTAAGACGCAGCCTGCAAAGCGGTGAATACGGTATTTTCCTTGGCACCGCACACCCGGCCAAGTTTAAAGAGCAGGTAGAGAACATTTTAGGCACACCGATTGCGCTGCCAGAGGCGTTAGCCCGCTGCGCGGCAGAGCAGAGTCTGAGTAAAGATTTGCCGGCCGATTTTACCGCGCTCAAGCATGAGCTATTGAAGCTGGAGCAAGCCTGATGTCATGGCAGCAGCTACTGGGGCAGGAGAAAAACCAACCCTATTTTGTTGATACGCTTAACCAGGTAAAACAAGCCAGGCTGGCCGGTCAGGTGATCTATCCGCCCGAGGCCGATGTGTTCAACGCCTTTAAGCTGACTGAGCTTGAAAACCTCAAAGTGGTGCTACTGGGGCAGGACCCTTACCACGGGCCTAATCAGGCGCATGGGCTGGCATTTTCGGTGCGCAAAGGCGTGCGGGTGCCGCCGTCGTTGCAGAATATGTATAAAGAGCTGGCGCTGGAGTACCCGGACTTTCAGATCCCTCAGCATGGCTGTCTGGAAGATTGGGCTAAACAAGGTGTACTGCTGCTCAATACCGTTTTGACAGTGGTAGCGACCCAGGCCAACTCGCACCGGCATTTAGGCTGGGAGCGTTTTACCGATCAGGTTATCGCCCAGATCAACAGCCACTGCAGCGGCATAGTGTTTTTGCTTTGGGGCTCACATGCGCAGAAAAAAGGCCGGCTGATTGACCGTCAGCGCCACTTTGTATTGGAAGCACCGCATCCGTCACCGCTCTCGGCTCATCGCGGTTTTCTCGGTTGTGGCCATTTTAAGCAGGCGAACGAACTGCTGGTTAAGCAGGGCAAGGCCCCGATTAACTGGCAGCTTAGCTAAGCGATACGACCCAAACAAAAAACGCCCACTGTTGCCAGCGGGCGTTTTTTTATAGTTCGATATCGGCCAATTCCGGCTCTATCGTCCAGTCAATGTCGCTCAGCTCCTTTTTCAAGCGCTGCCGCTCTTTTAACTGCTCAATTTCGCGCCATTTACGCTTAGCGGCCCGCGGTTTGGCGGCCGGGCGTTCCAACATGTTCAGTAAGTCTTCGAAGCTTTCCATAACAATGCCTCTCTGAGTGTTGTTGTTGTTATTTTCAACAAAGGGTTTACCACACTTTGTCTGAAAATAAAACAACTAAGTGACAACACTATGACAGATCGGTGCTGCTTAAGACTTTTTTTGCTGCAAAAATGCCGCGATTAACGCCTGGGTTGAACTGTCCAAAGTACTGGCATCTCTACCTGCCAGTGCCTGATAAATCGGGCCTGACAGCTGTTTGCCCAGTTCGACACCCCATTGATCGAATGAATTAATGCGCCACAACACGCCCTGGCAAAATACCTTGTGCTCGTACAGCGCAATTAAGGCACCTAAATAATAGGGCGACAGCTCCGGCAGCAACAGCGTATTACTGGGCTTATTGCCCGGCGATACCTTATGTGGCGCCAGTGCCAGCGCCTCTTGCTGGCTCATACCGGCTGCGATGCATTCCGCGGTCGCTTCAGCCAGGGTTTTACCCTGCATCAATGCCTGGGTTTGCGCAAAGCAGTGCGCCGCCAAACGCTGATGCTGATCGTTAAGTGGATGTGCCGGTGCCAGCGGCAGAATAAAATCAGCCGGTACCGTTAAAGCGCTTTGGTGCAGCAGCTGATGGTAAGCGTGCTGGCCGTTAGTGCCGGCATCGCCCCAAATCACCGGTGCGGTAGCATAGGGCAGTGGCGCGCCATCAGTGTCAACCGCTTTGCCGTTAGATTCCATGTCCAGTTGCTGCACATAAGAAGGCAACAGGCGCAGATAGTGGCTGTAGGGCAGTAACGCCTGCGCCTGGCAGCCAAAGCCGTTAATATACCAAATGCCCAGCAGCGCCAGTGCTACTGGCATATTTTCGCTCAGAGGCGCACTGACAAAATGCTCATCCATCGCTTCAGCGCCTTTGAGCAACTGCGCGAATTGCTCGTTACCTATCATCAATGCTACCGGTAGGCCAATAGCTGACCACAGCGAGTAACGTCCGCCCACCCAGTCCCACATCGGCAGAATATGCTCCGGCACTATGCCAAAATCGGCTGCCGCCTGGATATTGGATGAGGTAGCCCAAAAATGCCGGGCAATGGCGCTGCTGTCTGCGCCCTGCTCAGTAAACCACTTACGCAGCGCCAGCGCGTTTTGTTTGGTTTCTTCTGTGCCGAACGATTTTGACGCCACAAACACCAGGGTGGTTTGTGGGCGCAGCGGTTTAATCACATCGCTTACCACGGCGCCGTCGATATTGCCGGCAAAGTGCAGCCGCACCGGGCTAATGTGATAGGGCGTTAATGCTTCTACCGCCATTTGCGGGCCCAATAATGAGCCGCCAATACCTACCCAAATGACATCGGTAATACGCTCGCCGCTGAAGCCGGTGTACTGCCCTTGGTGCAGCTGATTGACCAGCGCTGTCATTTTTTTGCGGCAATCCAGAATAGCGTCGCCGATAACCTCACCGTCTAAGGTCAGGCCGTCAACCTGGCTTTTACGTAACATCATGTGCCAAACGGCGCGCTGTTCGGTGTGGTTAATTTTCTCGCCAGCCAGCATCGCGTCAAGCTTTTGCTTTAACGGGCTTGCCGCAGCCAGTTGTTGCAGCGCCTGCCAGCTGTTTTCGTTAATCAGGTTTTTTGAGTAGTCCAGGGTAATGCCGCAGGCGCTGCTGCGATAGCGGCTGGCGCGGGCAGGATCAGTGGCAAAAGCCTGCCGTAATGACAACTGTTGCTGGCGGGCAAGCGCGGCCAGCCCCCCAAGGGTAACACTGGACATAGTCTACTCCTGTAACGGTTAAGGTTTATAACGCCTGCTTGATCAGTTGCTCCAGCTTGCGCTGGTCAATGGCAAACTTACGGATCCCTTCAGCAAGCTTTTCTGTTGCCATGGCATCTTCATTTAGTGCCCAGCGAAAGGCTGCTTCGCTAAGCTCAGTGGGTGCCGGCGTTTTACTGCCATTGTCACGCAGGTGTACAGTTAGCTCGCCCTGCATTTGGCTCAGTTCAGCCAGCAGGGCCGGGCTGATGGTTAAGCGGTCACAACCGGCCAGCGCCAACACTTCACCGGTATTACGGAAACTGGCGCCCATCACCACAGTATTAAAGTCGTGCTGTTTGTAAAAGCGGTAAATTTCGCGTACCGATAACACACCAGGGTCGGTTTCGCTGCTGTAGTCCTGGCCGGTACTGGCTTTGTACCAGTCGAGAATGCGGCCAACAAAGGGCGAAATTAAATACACGCCAGCCTCAGCACAGGCGCGGGCCTGCGCCATATGAAACAGCAATGTCAGGTTGCATTGAATACCTTGCTGCTCCAGTAGCCTCGCCGCTTGAATACCTTCCCAGGTAGAGGCAATTTTGATCAGGATGCGATCGGTCGCTACGCCGTTTTCCTGGTATAACGCCACCAACTGTTTAGCCTTGGCAACAGTGGCAGCGGTGTCAAAAGATAAACGGGCGTCAACTTCGGTAGACACCCGGCCCGGCACCAGTTTACTGATGGCAGTACCGACATCGACAGCAAATTTATCTGAGGCTAATGCCAGCTGGGCGGTACTGTCAGCGGCATGCTGTTTAGCATACTCTACAGCACCCTGTAACATGGGCTTGGCAAAATCCAGCTGGCTGGCATTTAGCAGCAAGCTGGGGTTGGTGGTGGCATCTACCGGGCGAAACTGCTCGATGGCGGTCAGATCACCGCTGTCTACTACGACCGTGGTGACAGCTTTTAATTGGCTAAGTAAGTCGCTCATATTGTTTTATTACCATATTTTTGCTCACATTCTAGTGATGCAGGGTTAAATAAGCAATTAATGTAGGAATATTACAACAAAATTAGCTTTTGCCGCATTAAGCAGGCATAAATTGCATTGCAAGGCACAAAGTAAGTTACTATATTGCCAAATTTACCGGACAAGCCGTCCGGTTTATGTTTTAGCGTAACTTATATTTAGACGTAACCTAGCACAGGATCACGATGATCTACCCAGCCAGCTTCTATAAAAGTAAAAAACTGCTGTTAATCGAAGACTGCGAGCCGGTGCGTGCCTCTATTAAGGGCATGCTACAGCAAATTGGTTTCGAAGATATTACCACTGTTAGTGATGCGGTGCAGGCCATGCCACTGGCAAAAAAGGATAATTTTGACGTTATTCTGGCCGATTTTGATTTAGGCCCGGGTAAAGACGCACTGCAATTTTTTACCGAGCTGTCACAGCAAGCGCTGTTAAGACTTGGCTGCTGCTTTATCCTGATGAGTGCCGAGCCTCGTCGCCTGCCGGTGCTGGGTGTTTTGCAGGGCGCACCGGATGCCTTTATTTTAAAGCCGTTCTCTTACGTTGAACTGGAAAAGCGGCTGGCCAAAGCCTGGAGTATCCGCAGTAAACTGCGTAAGGCGTATCAGGCGCTACGTGACAAAGATTACACCAATGCGCAGCTCGAGCTGGATCAACTGATTAACGCGGTTAACGCCGCTTCGTTACCGGCGCTTAGGATCATGGCCGAAGTGTTACTGCAACAGGGCAGTTATGACGCAGCGTTAAAGTTATACCAGCAGGTCATTCAACAGCGTGAGTTTAGCTGGGCGTTGTTAGGGCGGGCTGTGGCGTTACTGCAGCAGGATCAACATGCTGCCGCTGAAGCACAGTTATTACCACTTACCGAACAAGACGATACGCGGCCAGAAGCTCTGGAATGGCTGGCCTGTTTGTATCTGCGCCAGCAGCAATTTGAGCTGGCTAATCAGCAACTGACAGAACTGTTACGTTTGCAGACTAACCACTTCGCGGCACACCGGGCTAAAGTGGCCTTGCTGCTGTTACAACAGCAAACCGATGGCGCGGTAAAATACTTACAGAAGCTGATCCAGCAGTACCGTTTCTCCGGTTTTGACCAGGCGGATTATTATTTCGAGCTGTGCCGTGTGCTGTTGCAGCAAGCCCAGCAAGCCAGTATGGCGACAATGGCGCCACTGCTAAAAAAGGCCGCCGATGCCTTAGCCTCAATGCCGCAGAAATTACAAACCGATGACAGTGATACTGAGCAAAGCCTGCTTAAGGCCAGAATTCAGCTGTTAAAAGGCCATATTGCTGATGCCAAACAGCAGTTTAGCCAGCTGTTGATGCCAGATGACGTTGCTAAACCGGCGCTGTTATTAGATTACGCCCGCTTAGCCTTTGCCCTGGGCGAGGTGAAAGAAGCTGACAGCTGTTTAAGCCGTCTTAAACAGTATCAGGGCAAGATGTCTGATCTGCATGGCAGTTGTATGCGTTTAATCACCCAGTATGCGCTGCAGCAGGAGCTGGCGCTACGTGAGCAAATTGCCCGCTGGAACCAGCAAGGCATGGCGCTGGCACAAAACGGTGAAGCCAAGGCAGCACTGCTGGAACTCAGACAGGCCTTTTTAGTGATGCCGTGCAATGCTTCACTGGTACTGAATATGTTGCAGGCACTAAGCCAGTTGCCGGCAGACAAGTCGCTGTTGCCGCTGGCGCAAGCGGCGCTTGCTGCACTGGAGTTCAGCACAAAAACGGCCGCTAACCAGCAGCGGCTAGCGCAGTTATTACCACAGTTACCGCAGCTGTACCTTGATTAACCCTAAGTTGTTACAGGAAAGACTATGTTGTTGCTTGTCTCACCGGCAAAAGATCTCGACTATCAACCACTGGCAAAAAATTTAGCCGTTACTCAACCGGCGTTGCTGGAGCACAGCAAGCAGCTGGCAGCAATATGCAAAACCCTGACGCCAGCCGATTTGAGTAGCCTGATGCATATCAGCGATAAATTGGCTGGCTTAAACGCTGCCCGTTTTGCCCAGTGGCAACCACCGTTTACCGAGCATAATGCCAAAGCTGCGCTGTTTGCTTTTAATGGCGACGTATACCAGGGGCTGGATGCTGCAAGCTTAACCGAAGACGATATTGCTTTTGCCCAGCAGCATTTGCGTATTTTAAGCGGCTTGTATGGTGTACTGCGCCCGCTGGACTTAATGCAGCCCTACCGGCTGGAAATGGGCACTAAGCTGGCCAATGGAAAAGGCAAAGATTTATACGCCTTCTGGCAGGACACTGTCACACCCGTGCTGAACCAGCAGCTGGCTGCGCTGAACACTGATGTGGTGGTCAACCTGGCGTCGCAGGAATATTTTAAAGCGGTGCAGCCGAGGCAGTTAACAGGACGGGTGATTACGCCGGTATTTAAAGACTTCAAAAACGGCCAGTACAAAATTATCAGCTTTTTTGCCAAGAAAGCCCGCGGCCTGATGGCGCGCTATATTATTCAGCAGCGGCTGACCCGCAGCGAGCAGCTAAAACAGTTTGATCTGGCCGGCTATCAGTATAGCACTGAGCAATCGTCGGCTAACGAGCTGGTATTTTTACGCCACAGCGCTGAATAAGCACTGCGGCGGCGCTGGGTTTTTTGTTACAATACGCGCTTTGCTTCTCTTAGCCTAACAGCAGCATAACAGCGGTATACCAGATGAAATTTCCCGGCCTGCGTAAAATTAAACACTACTTTCCGGTCTCCCAGCCCAAGCCTCAGCTACCCAGCTTCGAGGTGCGGCCCAAGCTGGATACCTACATCGTTGGCCTGGATCAGACCATTGTCGATGTGGTGGCCAGTGTTAGCGATGAGTTTCTGCAAAAATATGCCATCGGCAAAGGTTTATCGAATCTGGTCGAGCACGGTAAGGCCAACCAGATTTATCAGGAGCTGGTAGCGCACAACGCCATATCAGACCATTTTGCCGGTGGCACCATCGGCAATACTATTCACAATTATTCGGTACTGGCCGATGATAAATCGGTGCTGTTGGGCGTGATGTCGGCCAATATTGCGCTTGGCTCACCGGCTTATCACTATGTGTGTCATACCAGCTCCAAAGTTGATATGAACCACCTACAGGGTGTCGCCGGCGACATAGGCCGGGGCATTACCATGATTACCCCCGATGGTGAGCGCACCTTCGTGATTGACCCCAGTGATATGGACCAGCTAAGCCCGGATTACATTCCTACCGATATTATTGCTGGTGCAGCGGCCTTTGTTGTCAGTGCTTACCCGCTTAGGGCTGTTGGCCAGCCTATCCAGCAGGCGATGTTAAAAGCGCTTAGCGATGCCAAAGCGCATCAGGTGCCGGTGGTAATGAGCCTGGGCACCCGCCATCTGGTAGAGGAAAACCGCGAGCAAATTTTGCGCACCATCCATGACTATGTCAATGTACTGGCGATGAACGAGCTGGAAGCGCAGGCACTGACCGGTTTTGCCGATCCGCTAAAAGCCGCTGAGGCAATACTGGATCACACCGATATGGTGCTGATCACCGCCGGGCCGGATGGCTTATATTTGTGCGGCCATAGCGATGACAGTGTAAAGCGGGAAAGCAGCAACCCGATTAAATCGGCCAGCTTGGCTGATTTTAACCAGTACGAGTTTAGCCGGCCTATGCTGCGGGAGCATTGCGACAAACCGTTAAAAGTGTACTCGCATATCGACCCTTATTTAGGCGGGCCCGAGCGTATTATGAACACTAATGGCGCCGGCGATGGGGCGTTGTCAGCCATTTTGCATGATATGGCAGCGAATCATTACCATAAGCAGGTGCAGCCGTTATCGGGTAAGCATGAGCAGCCTTATTTGGCCTATTCGTCCTTTGCGCAAATTTGTAAGTACGCTAACCGGGTAAGCTATGAAATTCTGGTACAAAACGCGCCGCGGCTGTCCAAAGGCTTACCCGAGCGCGAAGATAGCCTGGAAGAGGCCTACTGGGAGAGATAGTCGCTGTGCTGAAGCTGCACCCAGCGCTAAGCTGGTGTCACGTTAGCGCAGCCACAGAGTGTCTGAGCAAGCCATGGATGGCTTGCGAGTTGCTGTAGCGAGCATAGCGGGATTTCCAGCTTAGAAGTTCGGGAGTAAGAGGAACCGCATTACTCACACCTACACGCCGTAAATACTTATATGGACACCCCATATTTGCCAAGCATTTTTATTTGTTCATAGTTATTCCTTCGTATCTTGCGCTGTAGCAGGGTGCGGAGGCTTCCCAGGTGTAAA